>CXWL01133901.1_pt1 | contig 14195 bp, 15 predicted proteins | sample 590931 | NCBI WGS metagenome assembly CXWL01 (sample SAMEA3498368, study PRJEB10139) | groundwater metagenome | biome: water well; material: biofilm material | place: Germany | collected 2015-04-27 | reverse complement strand
GGCCGCCAAGTACGGCGACGCCCAGGTGCTGGTATGGCGCCGCAGCTACGACACCCCGCCGCCTCCGCTGGAAGCGGCCGACCCGCGCAATTCGTTCGACGATCCGCGCTACGCCAACGTGCCGAAGGAAAGCATTCCGCGGACCGAATGCCTGAAGGACACCGTCGAGCGCGTGATGCCGGCCTGGGACGAAGACATCGCCCCAGCCATCCGCGCCGGCAAGAAAATCCTGATTTCGGCCCACGGTAACAGCCTGCGCGCGCTGATCAAGATGCTGGACGGTATCAGCGACGAGGAGATCGTCGGCCTGAACATTCCTAACGGCCAGCCGCTGGTGTACGAACTGGACGCCGACCTGAAGCCGATCCGCCACTACTACCTGGGTGACCAGGAGGCGATCGCCGCCGCCGTGGCCGCCGTGGCCAATCAAGGGAAGGCCAGGTAAGTCTTGTTATTTGCTCAGATGTTTTACCGCAGGGCGGTCGCCATGGCCGCCCTGCTGGCGGTCGCGGCAAGCCTGCAGGCGGCCCCCAAGCAGCCCACCAACCGCAGCAAGCAGAAGGCTGCGGCTGAGGCAACCCGCGCCGGCATCCAGAAGAAGCTGGCCACCCTCAAGCGCGACGTCGTGCGCACCGAGAGCGAGCGCGAGCATGCCGCCGACGAGCTGGCCGCGTCCGAGGAAGCCATTTCCGACGCCAACCGCTCGCTGCGCGAACTGGCCGAGGAACAGCAGCAGACCAACNNAGAAGCTGCAAGAACTTGACGGCGCGCAAGAGCGCCTGGCCGCCACCATCGCCAGCCAGAAAGCCCGGCTGTCCAAGCTGCTGCGCGAGCAGTACGTGGCCGGCAACGAAGACCGGGTCAAGCTGCTGCTGTCCGGCGACAACCCGAACCGCATCAGCCGCGACCTGCAACTGATGGCCTATGTATCGAAGTCGCAGGCGCGCCTGCTCGCCTCGCTGCGCAGCAACCTGGCGACGGTGGAGCAGAACCAGCTCGAGGTCCAGAACGCCAAGGACGAACTGGAAGAAATCGCCTCCGAAGAAAGCCAGCAGAAAGCCAGGCTGGAAAAAGAAAAACTGCATCGCAAGGCGCTGCTCGGCAACCTGTCGACGCGGCTGGCCAGCCAGCGCAAGCAGATCGGCAACCTCGAACGGGACGAGCAGCGCATGAGCGGCCTGGTCGACCGGCTGTCGGCGCTGATCCAGCAGCAGGCTGAAGCGGCTGCGGCGGAGAAGCGCCGGCGCGAAGCGCGGGCTGCCGCGCGGGCGAAGGCCAAAGCTGAAGCGCGCGCAGCCGCGCTGGCAAGGGCGCAGGCAGAACGCGAACNNTTCGGCAACCTGATCATCGTCGACCACGGCAGCCAGTACCTGTCGATCTACGGCAATAACCAGTCGCTGCTCAAACGGGTTGGCGACGCCGTGCGCGCGGGCGATCAGATCGCCGCTGCCGGCAACACCGGTGGGATCGAGGAATCGGGGCTATACTTTGAACTCCGGCACCGGGGCAAGGCATTCAACCCTGCGGGCTGGGTCAATTTCTAGCGGCCGCAAGCCGCGCAGGCGGGGAACGCAATGAAAGCAAAGAGTATTGGTCTGATCGGTTTCGGCGTGGTTGCCGGCTTCGCGGCGTCGCTGCAGGTGACCGCGCTCGCGCAGCGCGGCGCCGACCTGCAGCCGCTGCCGCTCGATGAACTGCGCCAGCTCGCCGACGTCTACGGCCTGATCAGGACCGACTACGTCGAGCCGGTCGAAGCCAAGAAGCTGTTGTCGCAGGCGATCACCGGCATGGTCGCCTCGCTCGATCCGCACTCCGCCTACCTCGACAAGAAATCCTATCGCGAAATGCAGGACAGCATGCAGGGCCGCTTTGTCGGGCTCGGCATCGAAGTCGCGATGGAAGACGGTTACGTCAAGATCATCACGCCGATGGAAGACTCGCCGGCCTTCCGCGCCGGCATCAAGGCAGGCGACGTGATTACCCGCATCGACAATGCGCCGGTCAAGGGCATGTCGCTCGACGAAGCCATCAAGCGCATGCGCGGCGAGCCGAAAAGCAAAGTGGTGCTGACGATCGCGCGAAGGGGCGACGACCAGCCATGGGTGCTGCCTTTGACACGCGAGGAAATCCGCGTGCAAAGCGTCAAGGCCAAGATGGTCGAGCCGGGTTACGCATGGCTGCGCATCAGCCAGTTCCAGGAAAACACGATCCCCGAGTTGGTCAAGCAGGTCAACGCGCTGTACGCCCAGGACCCGAAGCTCAAGGGCCTGGTGCTCGACCTGCGCAACGACCCGGGCGGCCTGTTGCCAGGCGCCATAGGCGTCTCGGCGGCCTTCCTCCCCGGCGACAAGAAAATCGTCTCGACCGCCGGCCAGCTGGCCAATTCGAACCAGGTGTTCTATGGCCGCCGCGAGTTTTATGCGGCGCGTGCCTCCGCCGATCCGCTCGCCAGGCTGCCGGCGGCGCTCAAGACCGTGCCGATGATCGTGCTGGTCAACGGCGGCTCGGCATCGGCATCCGAGATCGTCGCCGGCGCGCTGCAAGACTACAAGCGCGCGACCATTCTCGGCACCCAGACCTTCGGCAAGGGCTCAGTGCAGACGCTGCGCCCGCTGTCGGCTGACACCGCGGTCAAACTCACTACCGCGCGCTACTTTACGCCGAATGGCCGCGCGATCCAGGCCAAGGGCATCGTGCCGGACCTGATGGTCGAGGAAACGGCCGACGGCGACGGACTGAACAGCCTGCGCGTGCGCGAATCCGATCTCGTCAAGCACCTGGAAAACGGCAGCGAGACGGAATCGAAGCAAGCAGTGCCTGCCGCAAACACGCCTGACGCGGCGGCGCCCGACGTTGTCGACGCCATTGATGCCGAACATGCAACCCGGGTCGCTGCGGCACGCAAGCGCACGCCGCTCGATTTCGGTAGCAAGGACGACTTCCAGCTGCAACAGGCCTTGAACCGTTTCAAAGGCTTGCCGGTCAAGCTGTCGGCGGCCCAAGCGCGCGCCGGGAAGCCGGAACCGAAGCCATTGGCCACGCCGGACACCAGGCCGGCCGAGATCAAGGGCGAACGCAAGTGACGGGCGCATGAACGACGACCAGCTGCTGCGCTACTCGCGTCACATCCTGCTCGACGACATCGGCATTGAAGGTCAGGAGCGGATCCTCGAGGCGAATGTCCTCGTGATCGGCGCGGGCGGGCTCGGCTCCCCCGCCGCGATGTACCTCGCTTCGGCTGGCGTTGGCCACATCATGCTGGTCGACGATGACGAAGTCGACCTGACCAACCTGCAGCGCCAGGTGATGCACACCACCGCACGTGTTGGCCGGAAGAAGGCCGAGTCCGGGCGCGACGCGCTTCTCCAGATTAATCCCGGTATTGACGTCACCGCCGTGTGCGAGCGCGTGGGCGACGCGCGGCTGGCCGAACTGGTGCGCGGCGCGACTGTCGTCCTCGACTGCACCGATAATTTCAAGACGCGCCACGCCGTCAACCGTGCCTGCTTCGCCGCGCAGGTGCCGCTGGTCTCGGGCGCGGTGATCCGTTTCGACGGCCAGATCAGCGTCTACGATCCGCGCAGCGACGCCTCGCCGTGCTATTCCTGCCTGTTCCCCCAGGATCAAGATTTCGAAGATGCTGCCTGCAGCACGATGGGTGTCTTCGCCCCATTGGTCGGCGTGGTCGGAGCAATGCAGGCCGCCGAAGCGTTGAAGCTCATCCTTGGCATCGGCACCTCGCTGGCGGGGCGGCTGCTGCTGCTCGATGGTCGCGCGATGGAGTGGACCAGCATTCAGGTCGGCAAGAACCCGGACTGCGCCGTTTGCCACAAGCATTGCGCGTTGGACGATAATCATAAGTAATAATAATCAGGAGATATCCCTCATGAATCGCATCCTCGCACTGGCCGTCGCCGCAACGTTCGGCATGTCGGCCCACGCGGCTACCACCACGACGCGCTATGACATCCATGTTGAGAACGGCAAGCGCGCCGGCGAACAGGTCGTCGAACGCGACGACGATGGCAGCACGCGCGTGCGCTTCATCTTCAAGGACAACGGCCGCGGCCCGGAACTGGCCGAGCAGTTCCGCGTCGCGCAGGACGGCACCATTTCGCAGTATTCAGTCAAAGGCAATTCGACCTATGGCGCTGTCGTTGACGAGCAGTTCGAACGCACCGGCGAGCAAGCCAGCTGGCGTTCGACTTCCGAGAAGGGCAGCAAGGCCGTCAACGGCGCGGCGCTTTACGTTCCGCTCAACAGCTCGTTCGAGGTGGTGTCGGTGGCGATCGCCGCACTGGCCGCACGCCCGGGCGCGAGCTTGCCGCTGCTGCCATCGGGCACGCTGTCGCACCGCAAGCTCGACGAAGTCGATGTCACCGCCGGCGGCAAGACGCAGAAGGTGCAGCTGCTGGCGCAGACCGGCATCGGCATGTCGCCCCAGTTTTACTGGGCCACCACCGGCGACAAGCCACGCTTGTTCGCGGTCGTCATTCCCGGCTATATGACGATGACGGAGCAGGGCTGGAGCGACGTCGGCAAGACCTTGGCCGCGCGCCAGAAACTGTCTGAAAGCAAAATGCTGATCGACCTGGCAGCGCGCCTCCAGCATCCGCTCACGGGCCTCACGGTGGTGCGCAACGCGCGCGTGTTCGACAGCGCCAAGGCGACCGTGGGTGCGCCGTCCGATGTGTATGTGCTGCGCGGGCGCATCACCGCCGTGCTGCCGGCCGGCTCGCCCGTGCGCGGCGCCGTCAACGATATCGATGCAGGCGGCCGTATCATGCTGCCGGGCCTGTTCGACATGCACGGCCACGTGGGCCGCTGGGAAGGTGGCCTTAACCTGGCCGCTGGCGTCACCACGGTGCGCGACATGGGGAACGACAACTCCCAGGTCCAGCAGATCATCGACGAGACCGCCAACGGCATGCTGCTCGGACCGCAGATCGTCCCGGCCGGCTTCCTCGAAGGCGAGAGCCCGTTCTCGTCCAATGGCGGTTTCGTCGTGAAGGATCTTCCTGCCGCAAAGAATGCCATCGACTGGTACGCCGAGCATGGCTACCCGCAGCTGAAAATCTACAACTCCTTCCCGAAGGCGATCCTGAAGGAGACCGTGGCCTACGCCCACAGCCGCGGCCTGCGCGTTGGCGGCCACATCCCTGCGGGCCTGCGCGCGCATGAGGCGCTGGACGCGGGCTACGACGAGATCCAGCACATCAACCAGGTGATGCTGAACTTCCTTGCCACGCCGCAGACGGAAACCCGCACCCTCGAGCGATTCATCCTGCCGTCCGAGAAGGTGGCTGGCCTCGACTTCAACTCGCCAGTCGTCAAGCAATTCGTCGCGAGGCTCAAGGCGAAGCAGATCGTGGTCGACCCGACCCTCGCAACCTTCGCCTTCATGAAGCAGCGCGACGGCGACCTGAACGAGCCGTTCGTCGCCATCGCCGAGCACATGCCGCCGGACGTCAAGCGCGGCTTCCACGTCGGTACGATGAAGATCGCCGACGATGCGACGCTGAAGCGCTACGAGAAGTCGTACGCGAAGATGGTCGACTTCGTCGGCATCCTGTACCGCGCCGGCGTGCCGATCGTCGCCGGCACCGACGAGATGGCCGGCTTCACCCTGCAGTCGGAACTGGCGATGCTGGTCAAAGCCGGCCTGACCCCGGCGCAGGCGATCCAGGTCGCCACCCGCAATGGCGCGAAGTACACCCGCACCAGCCACGAGCGCGGTTCGATCGAGCCGGGCAAGCTGGCCGACCTGGTGCTGGTGGATGGCGACCCGACCAGGGACATCAACGATATCCGCAAGGTTGCAGCCGTGATCACCCGCGGCCATGTGATCTACCCGACGGAAATCGACAAGGAGCTGGGAATCATGCCGTTCGTGAAAGATACGCCTGCGTTGCGCGCACTTGCGCCGGTTTCGTCTAATATCGCGGCGGGCGGCAATGAAGGCGCCTTGCGCCAGATCAGCGCAACCGCGCGCCACCACCACTGACCAGGCGCGTGGGCGATATTTGCCGCCCGTGGCTACAATATGGCCCCCCGCCGTATGGTGGCGGGGGCAAAACCGTCTTATACTCATCTTTCGTTGCAATCACTCTGAGACTTGAACCTAATGCATACAGCTCCAAACCGTCCGCGCCGCCGCGGCATCGCGCGCGGCTTCACCCTGGTGGAAATCATGGTGGTTGTGGTTATCATCGGCATTCTCGGCGCGCTGGTCGTGCCTAAGCTGATGGGCCGTACCGGCGAGTCGCGCGTGACCGCTGCCAAGGTCGATATCGCGACCCTGATGCAGGCGCTCAAGCTGTACAAGCTTGACAACCAGCGCTACCCAACCACCGAACAGGGCCTGAAGTCCCTGATCGAAAAGCCTACCACCGGCCCGTCCTCCAACGGTTGGAAGTCCGGCGGCTATGTTGAAAAGTTGCCGAATGACCCTTGGGGCAACCCTTACCAGTACCTGTCGCCCGGCGTCAAAGGCGAAGTCGACCTGTTCTCGTATGGCGCCGATGGCCAGCCGGGCGGAACGGGTGAAGACACCGACGTCGGTTCATGGGATAACTAATCAGGTTGAAACTCATGCAGCGCGCCCGGGGCGCACGCGGCTTTACGCTGGTCGAGGTGATGGTCGTCATGGTCATCATCGGGATCACGCTCGGCCTCGTTTCGCTGAACGCGATGCCGAGCCCGCGCCAGGACCTGCAAAAAGAGGCGCAGCGCATCGCGCTGTTGCTCCAGCTGGCGCGCGATGAAGCCATCGTACGTAACCGCCTGATCGCTTTCGAAGCCAACAGCGACCGTTACCGCTTCCTGGTGCGCAATGAAACCAGCTGGGACCAGGTCATCAACGATGACTTGCTGCGCGAGCGCACGTTCAAGAACGCACCGATCACCTTGCGGCTCGATCCGCCAGCCCAGGCCGGTGGCACGACCGATACCAAGCTGCGCATCACCTTCGGCCGCGAACCGGTCGACCGGCCGTTCGTGCTGACCCTCAGTAGCGGCGAAGACCGGGTCGCGGTGCGCGCCGATGGTATCGGCCATTTCGTGGTCGAGTAATCATGCATAGACACCGCCTTCCACGCCGCGCGCGCGGCTTTACCCTGCTAGAAGTGCTGGTGGCGCTAGTCATCGTCGGCACCGCGCTGGGCGCTTCGCTGCGCGCCGTCGGCAGCCTGGCGCAGAACAGTTCTAGCCTGCGCACGGCCATGATGGCCACCTGGTCGGCCGAGAACAGGCTGGTGCAGGTGCGCCTGTCGAACAACTTCCCCGATATCGGCAAAGAAAGCTTCGAATGCCCGCAAGGCGACCTGCGACTGATCTGCCAGGAAGAAGTATTGGCCAGCCCGAATCCGCGGCTGCGCAGGGTCGAGGTCAGCGTCTTCGATTCGGCCAATCCTGAGCGCCGTATCATCAAGCTGGTCCAACTGGTGCTGCGGCCATGATGCGGCGCGCGAGGGGTTTTACGCTGATCGAGTTGCTGGTGGCGATCAGCATCCTGGCCATCGTCGCCGTGCTTGGATGGCGCGGGCTCGATGGCATCGTGCGCGCCCGGGTCGCGCTGACCGACCAGATGGAAACGACGCGCGGCATGCAGCTGGCCTTCGCGCAGATGCAGAGCGATGGCGAACATATCGTCTCATCGGCCGATGATCTGCAAGGACGGCCGAACCTGGCGGCGGACGCCGATGGCATGACCCTGGTGCGCAACTGGCACAGCGAGAACGCGCCGTCCCAGCTGCAGGTGATTTCCTACCGCATCGTCAACGGCGTCTTGATGCGGCGCGAGTCGGCCGGCACGCGCGACCTGGTCCAGCTCGACATGTTCTGGCAGGCTGCCCTCAGCAATGCGGACCCGACACCGCCGGTGATGCTGCAGTCGGGCGTGCTGTCGATGCAGGTGGAAGTCTGGGAAAACAATCTGTGGCGCATGGCGGGGGCGCCGCGGCCCGAGGGGTTTGCTCCAGCGCCTGCCTCTGGGTTGCGGGTGGCCTTGCAGGTGCAGGGACAGCAGATACCGATGAGCAAGGCTTTCCTGTTGGGAGGCATGTGATGANNAGCCTGTTCTGGCAGCAGCAGGTTCAGGTGCGTTCGATGGAGAATCAGCGCCTGCAGCTCCAGACAAAGTGGATCCTTCGCGGAGCACTCGACTGGGCGCGCCTCGTGCTCCAGACCGCCGGCCGCCAGAGCAATGGCGTCACGACGCTGAACGACGTCTGGAATACGCCACTGGCGGAAACGCGGCTCGACCAATACATTGAGCGTGAACGGGTCGAAGGGGAGGTTTTTGATGCGACACTGTCCGGGCGTGTAATAGATGCAAGCTCACGTTACAATCTGAGGCATCTATCGCTGGGACAGCAGCCAAATCCCAAACATGAACAGATTTACGCGAACTTGCTGCGCAACCTGCAGATAGATCCGGCACTGGCGAAGCGCACCGCAGACTATGTCCGGACCACGGAGAAGCCGCCTCCGGTACCACCGGGGCAGAGTGGGCCGCCAGCGCCGAAGTCGATTCCGGTACCGATCAAGCGGATCGAGGATCTGCTGGTGATTCCGGGCTATACGCCGGAAATCATTGCCAAGCTGCGCGAGTTCGTTATTGTGCTGCCTGACACCAGAGCTGGGAATAAGCATGGCATCAATGTCAATACCGCACCACCGGAGGTATTGGCGGCGGTGATCAAAAACATGACGCTGGCGGAGGCGCAAACGTTGGTGGAACGCCGAAAACAGGCGTCTTTCCGCGACATTGAAAATTTCAAGCTGCGATTGAATGACAAAACACCGATCGATGAATCAACGCTGACCGTCGGCAGCGAGTTTTTCCTGGTACAGAGCAGGATACGCCTTGACCGTGCGAACCTGGATTCCGAAGCGCTGGTCGAACGCCCGATCGACGGTCAGACAACAGTGCTGACAATTCGCCAAAACTAGAACGAAAGCGAGACGGTTTGAGTACTTTATACATCCGGCATCCCGCCCGCGGGGAGGGCGAGCATGCGCTGGCCCAATATGCGCTGGTCGCCGACAGCGGCACCATCGCGCAGCAGGGCGAGGGCGCATTGCGCAACATGGCCGACGTCATGGCGTCCAGCCGCAAGGTGGTCGTCATGCTGGCCGCTTCCGATGTCACTTTGCTCCAGGTAAAAGTTCCACCGCTGTCGAGCGCGCGCCTCAAGGCTGCGNNGTCAAACTGCTGCTGGCCCAGGGCGCGCATGGCGTTTCCGCCTTGCCTGCCCAGCTTTGCCTGCCGCTGGAACCGGGAACGGTCTCGGGCGCCATCCGTGGCGGCGAAATCACACTGCGCATGGCGCAGTTCCAGGGCCTCGGCCTCGACATGACTGGCGCCGAACCGCTGGTTGCCTTGCAAACCGCGCGTGCGCTGGCTGGCGACGCCCCGCTGACCCTGTACCTGCCGCCTGCGCAGCTGGGCGAGTACCAGGCGATCGCCGCTGAAGCCGGCCCCGGCGTGACCCTGGCAAGCGATGACTGGGCCAACTGGATCGGCGGAGCGCACACCACCAGCCTCGACCTCGTTCCCGGCCTCGGCTCGGCAGGCGCGCGCGCCGCCGACTGGAAGCGCTGGCGCTGGCCGATCGCGCTCGGGGTGCTGGCCTTCGTGGTCAACATCGCCGGCATGAACATCGAATGGCTGCGCATGAAACGCGAAGCCGACGCGCTGCGCCAGTCGATGACGCAGATCTTCCGCGCTGCCTATCCGAACGAAACGGTCATCCTCGACCCGGCCGCGCAGATGCGCAAGAACATCGCGCTGGCAAAAGCGGCGCAGGGCGAAGTCAGCTCGAACGAGTTCGTCTACCTGGCAGCCGCCTTCGGCGAGGCCATGCGCGGCGCGGGCCGCGAGTCGGCGATCGGTTCGCTCGAGTTCCGCGAAAGCGCGCTCAATGTCCGCCTCAAGCCGGAGGCGAACGACCCGGCCCTGGCCAACCAGGTGAAAAGCGCGCTGGCCGCGCGCGGCCTGTCCCTGACCGAAACGGCTGCCGGCGTCTGGCAGATCCGCAGCACTGGAGCACAATCATGAAGGCCTCGCAATCGATCGGCCAGTTGAAGGAACGCCTCGCCGTCTACTGGCTCGCGCGCACCGAGCAGGAACGCAAGTACCTGACCGTGGGTGGCGCCGTCGTGTTGGCCACCTTGGTATACATGATCTTCATCGATCCCGCGATGACCGGCCGTACCGAGCTGCGCCGCGCATTGCCCGAGCTGCGCCAGCAGGCGGCAGAGCTGCAGGCGCTGGCGCTCGAAGCCAGCCAGCTGGCTGCGCGCCCGGTACCCCAGCCGACGCCGATGACGCGCGAGGGGCTGGCCGCCAGCCTGGCAACGCGCAGCATCAATCCGCAATCGCTGACCATGACCGGCGAGTTTGCAAAATTGCAGGTAAGCAATGTTTCGTTCGCGAACCTCGTCATGTGGCTTGACGCGCAGCGGCGCGAGAACCGGATTTCGGTGCAGGACATGACCGTGACCGCCTTGGGCGCGCCCGGCCAGGTCGACGCCAGCCTGACATTGCACCAGGGTGCCGGGGCACAGGCGCGATGAAGCGGGCCGCCCTGGGGCTCGCGGCGATTGCCCTCGCGGTCGGGCTGACCGTGCTGTGGTTTTTCCCGGCGACCTGGCTGGGACCGATCGTTGAGAAGCAGACCGGTGCACGTTTGACTCTGGGGGATGCCCAAGGTACTCTTTGGCGCGGCTCGGCATTCATCGGCGGCGCACCGGGCCAGGGCGGGTCGGTGACACCGCTATTGCCGGGACGTTTTTCGTGGCGCCTGTCCAAGATGGTGCTGTTGGGTCGGGTCGAGGTGGAACTCGAAAATCCGCAGGCGCTGAAGCAGCCGGTGCTGGTCACCGGAAGCTGGTCGGAGTGGCAGGTGAGCCCGTCGGCGGTCCGGCTACCGGCTGCCGGGCTGGCCGGGCTTGGCGCGCCGCTAAACACGCTGGCGCCGAGCGGCATCATGGAATTGTCGTGGACCACGCTGGCGCTGGCACGCGCTGGAAATGCCGTGTCGGTCAATGGACACACCTTGCTGTCGATGCAGGATATGGGTTCGCGCATGTCGCCCATCAGGCCGCTGGGCAGTTATGAACTTGCGTTCGACTGGCGTGGCCAGCAGGCGCAATTGAATTTGAGAACGGTGCGCGGTGCGCTGCTGTTGTCCGGAACGGGCGCCCTGAACAATGGGCGCCTGCAGTTTTCCGGCCAGGCAGAAGCCGGGCCCGGGTATGAAGACACGCTGGGCAACCTCCTGAACTTGCTGGGCCAACGACGTATGGTGGGCGGCAAGAAAATAATCGCGCTAGAGTTCAAATGATGAAAAACATGTCAGGCAGCACCACCCAATTCCCGGCACTGCGCCGCATCGCCGCCGGCGCCTTGCTGTGTTGCACGGTTGTCACCAGCGCCGGTCCGGCGTGGGCGCAAACCGAAGACCAGGCAGCGCTCAACTTCGTCGGCGCCGACATCGAGTCGGTGATCAAGGCGGTTGGCCATTACACCGGCATGACCTTCGTCATCGACCCGCGCGTCAAGGGCACCTTGACCCTGGTGTCGGAAAAGTCGATCTCGAAGTCGCAGGCGTTCGCGCTGCTCACCTCCGCGCTGCGCCTGCAAGGCTACGCGGTCGTGACCGCCGACGGCTTCGCCAAGGTGGTGCCGGAAGCGGAGGCCAAGCTGCAGGCCTCGCCCACCCAGGTCGGGGTGCGCGGCTCGCGTGCGCGCGGCGACCAGATCGCCACCCAGATCTACTACCTCAACTACGAATCGGCAGCCAACCTGACCGCGGTGCTGCGCCCCCTGATTTCGCCGAACAACTCGATCATGGCGAACCCGGGCAACAACAGCCTGGTGATTACCGATTACGCCGACAACCTGCGCCGCCTGTCCAAGATCATCGCCGCGCTGGACGCGCCGGTGGCTGCCGGCGTCGACGTGATCCCGATCCGCAACGGCATCGCCAGCGACATGGCGGCGATGGTCAACAAGCTGATGGAGCCAGGCCCTGGCGGCGATTCCGGCCGCGTGTCGGTAGTGGCCGATCCGCGCACCAATTCGCTGATCCTGCGTGCGCCGTCGGAGGCGCGTGCGCGCCTGGCCCGTTCGCTGATCGCCAAGCTGGATGCGCCGACCTCGCAGGCCGGTAACGTCCACGTGGTCTACCTGAAGAACGCCGATGCCACCAAACTGGCGCAGACCCTGCGCGCCGTGGTGTCGGGCGACGTGTCGGCGGCCTCGCAGCCGGGCCAGGGCACGGCCGGCGGCAGCATTCCGAGCGGCGGCGGCCTGGCCGGCGGCGGCCTCGGTGGCCAGGGACAGGGCGGCATGATGGGCAACCAGGTCAGCACGCTCGGTGCACAGTCGCCAGGCCAGCAGGTCGGCGAGGCCGCCGGTGGCGGCGGCGCAGGCTTCATCCAGGCCGACGCATCGACCAACACCCTGATCATCACCGCGCCGGACGCGGTCTACCGCAACCTGCGCGCCGTGATCGACATGCTCGACGTGCGCCGCGCCCAGGTCTACATCGAATCGCTGATCGTCGAAGTCAATTCGGCCAAGGCGGCCGAATTCGGCGTCCAGTGGCTCGGCTTGTCCGGCAACGAGAACAGCAGCTACCGCGTGGGCGGGCTGCAAGGCTTCACCAGCGGCGCCAACAACATCGGTACCATCGCCGCCGGCGCGCTGGCCAATCCGCCGGTGCTGCCGACCGCGAAGGGCCTGACCATCGGCCTGTTCAAGCAGATCAACGGCCAGCTGGGCCTCGGCGCACTGGCGCACGCGCTGGAAACCGACGGCAACGCCAACATCCTGTCGACGCCGAACATGCTCACGCTCGACAACGAACTGTCGACCATCAAGGTCGGCCAGAACGTACCGATCATCAGCGGCCAGTTCACCACGCCGGCCAGCGGCAGCTCCAGCAACCCGTTCCAGACCATCGACCGGCGCGACGTCGGCATCACGCTCAAAGTGCGCCCGCAGATTTCCGAAGGCGGTACCATCAAGATGGCGATCTACAGCGAGAACTCGAACGTGGACCCGACCAGCCTTGCCGCTACCTCTGGCGTGACGACCAATATCCGCGTCATCGAGAACAACGTGATTGCCGACGACGGCCAGATCATCGTGCTCGGTGGCCTGATCAAGGACGACACCAGCGACAGCGAAGAGAAAGTGCGTGGCCTGGGCGACATCCCGATTATCGGCAACCTGTTCAAGTACCGCAGCCGCCAGCGTACCAAGACCANNCCGCTGGGCGGCGCAATGGCGCCGGTGCCTGTGCGCCCGCCTGCGGCGCTGGTGCCGGTGCAGCCGCGCAGCACGACGGCTCCGGCCGAGCCGGATACGTCGAAGTACCGCCCGGTTACCCCGGTACAGAAATAGAGAACTGAAATGAACAATCTTTTGCCTTACGCTTTTGCCCGCGACTTCGGCGTGCTCGCGCGTACGGATGGCGATAACGGCAACCCGGTGGAAGTCTGGGTCTCCGGTGCGACCGCGCCGGCGGCCATCGCCGAAGTGTCGCGCCGCTTCGGCCGGATCGCGCTGCGTTCGATGCCGCGCGCCGAACTGGAAGCGGCGATTGCCGGCGCCTATGCCGGCGCCGGCGGCGACGCCTCGCAGGTGGCCGACGAATTCGACGCAGACCTCGACCTGACCAAGCTGCTGCAGGACGTGCCGGCCATCGAAGACCTGCTGGAGTCGTCCGACGATGCGCCCGTGATCCGCATGATCAACGCGCTGCTGACGCAGTCGCTGCGCGAGGGCGCGTCCGATATCCACATCGAACCGTTCGAACAGACCTCGGTCGTGCGCTTCCGCATCGACGGTGCGCTGCGCGACATCGTCCGTCCGCGCAAGGGCATCCACGCGTCGCTGATCTCGCGCATCAAGATCATGGCGCAGCTCGACATCGCCGAAAAACGCCTGCCGCAGNNNNCTCGACCTGTCGCACCTGGGCATGAGCCCGGACCTGCTGCCGCAGTTCGACACCCTGATCAAGCAGCCGCACGGCATCGTGCTGGTGACCGGCCCGACCGGCTCCGGTAAAACGACGACGCTGTACGCCGCGCTGTCGCGCCTGAACGCGAGCACCACCAATATCCTGACCGTCGAAGACCCGATCGAGTACGACCTGATCGGCGTCGGCCAGACCCAGGTCAAC
>CXWL01123623.1_pt1 | contig 14200 bp, 13 predicted proteins | sample 590931 | NCBI WGS metagenome assembly CXWL01 (sample SAMEA3498368, study PRJEB10139) | groundwater metagenome | biome: water well; material: biofilm material | place: Germany | collected 2015-04-27 | reverse complement strand
TGCACCGGCTGGGCCGGCACCGCTTCGTCAACCGGCGCGGCGGCCGGCAGCGTGTCAACGCCAGGCGCTGGCACGGGGGTGATCGACGGCGCGCTCGGCGGCGGGGTGGCCGCCGGGGTTTGCGCGCGCGGCGTCAGCGGTACTGCCTGGGCCGGCGCGGGCGCACGCAGCGCAGGGCTGGCCGGCAGCACGGTCGGCGCCTTGACGCTGGTGTCGGGACGGCGGCGGAAGCTCGTTTCGGTGCCGGCGCTGAACTCGGAAGCGGTGGCCGACGGACGCTGGATGTTGCGGATCAAGTGCGGCGTGATCGAGAGCACGATCTCGGTCTTTTCATTGCCGTCGCGGTTGCTGCCGAACAGGCGCCCCAGAATCGGCAAGTCGCCCAGTCCTGGCACCTTGTTGCCGCTGCTGCGGTCTTCATTGTTGATCAGGCCGGCCAGCACCTGGTTCTCGCCGTCCTTAAGCTGCAGCATCGTGGTCGCTTCGCGGGTGCCGATGTTGTAGGCAGTGGTGCCGGACTTGGTGGTGGTCGATCCCAGCAGGTTGCTCACCTGCAGGCCGATGCGGATGGCAATCTCGTTGTTCAGGTAAATGGTGGGCTCGACGTTGAGTGTCAGGCCCACGTCCAGGTAGGTAACCGACTCGGAAGCGAAACCGTTGGCGCCGGGCGAGACGGTAGTGGTGATGTTGGGCACCTTGTCGCCAATGACGACCTTGGCCTTTTCCTTGTTGCGCACCCGGATGCGCGGGTTGGCCAGCGTGTTCGAGTCGATGTCATTCTTGTTGGCGTTGATCGTGGCCGACACGCCCGTCACGCCCAGGTTGCCGCTGTTCAGACGGCGCAGCGCGGCAATCGTCAGCGGCTGGGCGGCCGTGCCGTCCGAGCTTGGCAGCGTGATCGGGGCGATGCCCAGCGAGGTCGGCCAGGCGATGCCCAGCTCGAGCAGGCGGCTGCGCTTGATTTCCAGGATCTCCACTTCGAGCATCACTTCCGGCTCGGCGATGTCCTGCAGCGCCACCAGCTTGGAGGCCAGCTTGATCGCTTCGGCGCTGTCGCGCATGATCACCAGGTTCAGCTTTTCGTCGGCGATCACGTCGCGCGACTTGAGGATGGTCTTGATGGTGTTGGCGACCGACTTGGCGTCAGCGTTGGCCAGGAAGAAGGTCTTGATCGTCATCTCCTGGTATTCCTTGAGCTTGGCGGCCACGTTCGGGTACACCAGGATGGTGTTGCCGTCCATGACTTGCTGCTCGAGCTGGTTGGTCACCAGCAGGAAGTGCACTGCCGCTTCCACCGTGCTGTTCTTGAGCATGATGGTGGTGCGCTGGTCGGCCTTGACGTCCTTGTCGAACAAAAAGTTCAAGCCGGAGCGGCGCGAGATCACTTCGAACACCTGCTTGAGGGGCGCTTCGCGGAACTCGATGCTAATCGGCTGCTTGTAGGCCGCGGCCAGCCCCGTCTCGGCCACCGGCGCCACGGCGCTGCGCTCGTTGATGCGCACCATCAGCTTGCGCGCCATCTCGTGATTCGGACGCTCGGTCAGGATCGCAGCCGCATGCGCGCGCGCCGTGTCGGTGTCGCCACCGGCCAGCGCGTTCTCGGCCGCCGTCAGCAGGCGCGCGTGGCGCACGTCCGCTTCGAGTGCGCGCATGCCCTGGCGTCCGCGCTCGTTGGCCGGGTCGATCGCCAGCACGCGCTGGTAGTTTTGCAGCGCCAGTTCGGCGTTGCCGGCGGCCAGCGCGCGCTCGGCTTCGCCGATCAGGCGGGTGGCGTTGCGGTCGCGCGTGCGCAAGAAGGCCAGCTTGTATTTGGGGTTGCCCGGATCGGCCGCCACCGCCTGCTGGTACTTGCGCAAGCCGGCTTCGACCTGGTCTTTTTCGACCAGCGATTGCCCTTCGTTGTAAGCCATCTGCGCGGTGCAGCCCGAGAGCAGCAGCGCCAGCAACGGCAGGGACAGGCGGGAAAAATGACTAGCCATCAGTCGAGTACTCCAATGTTGAGCTGTTGAACCTGGTTCAACGGCAGGTAAGTAAGCGTCAACGTGGGCGGCGCAATTGCGTCCACCCGGTAGATGCCGTCAATGACCATCTTGTCGCGCGCGATATAGGTCTTCTCGCCAATGGCAAGGAATACTTCCCAGCTGCCGCCCTCGGCGGCCTTGCCGAGGTAGGTAAACGGNNTTCCAGTCACGCCGGCCGAACACGTCGTCGCCGCCGGCGGCTTCGCTGCTGCCGGCCAGCGTGGCGCGCGGGATCAGGCGCAAAATGGCCGGCTCGGCGCCGCTGGCGGCGGCGCTTTTTGCAGGCAGCGTGGCGGCGGCAGTAGCCGCTGGGGTGGCAAGCACGCGGGCTGGCTTGCGTTCGACCGCTTCGGCCACGTCGCTGGCGGGGGTGCGGTCGCCAAACACGACCAGCGCACCGGCGCCGAGCAAGGCGGCGCCCATGGCGATATGGCGCGGGTTCATCGTGGGCCTTTCTGGTCCGACAAATACATGGTCAGGCGCAGGCGCGCTTCGACCTGGGCGTCGCCGATGTTCTCGCGCTTGAAACTGAGTTCATCGAGCGAGGCGTAGGGAATCGAGCGCAGCGCCATCAGGCCAAACGACCATACCTGGCCGTAGCTGCCCTTGACCGGCAGCGTGACCTGGTAAGTGTGCAGCTGGCCATTGCGGTCGTAGGCGCTCTTGTATTCGCCCTGGCTGAGCGACAGGTCGGCCTTGCCGGCCAGCGCGAACAAGGTCTTGACCTGCTGTTCGGCGTAGCGCTGTTCGCCCAGCGTGGCGTAGAACAGCTGCAGATTCTGGTTGGCGTTCTCGGGCACCGCCGTTTGCACGGCGGCAGCCGGCAGCGTCACCTGGCGCAGCGCCTCCTGGTGGCGCGCGGCCTGCAGCGCGCGCTGCGGCAGCAGATACGCCAGGCTGGCCGCGCCTGCCACGATCATCAGGCAGGCCACGCAGAACACGGGGCCCAGCGCTGCCAGGGCCAGGCGCAATCGCAGCGCCATGGCGGAAAAATTGATCGGCTTCATGGCGCGGTCCATTCTGCTTCGATCTGGAAGCGGATCGGACGCGCCGGATCGAGTTCATTGATCTCGTGGCGGCTCAAGGCCACGTCCGAGAACAGCGGCTGCTGCTTGAGCGCTTCGACATAGGCGATCATGGCGTCGCTGCTCTTGGCCTCGGCGGTGATCTTCATGCTGCGCTTGCGCGCGTCCGGCTCCAGCGCCAGCATCGCGATCGACGCTGGCGTGGCCTCGCCGATTGCGTCCTGCAAGGCGCGCCATGGCAAGTTGAGCTGAAGGACGGCAGCGTTGACGGCGGCGGCCTGCGCTTCGGGAATGCGCGGACCGGTGCTGGCCACGGCCACCACCACCGGCACGTTGGCACGCGCGCGGGCAGCGGCGAGCAAGGCGTCGTCGGTGTTCTGGCGCGCAATCAGGCGTGCGCCGGTGACGCCGGCTGCCACGCACAGCGCCAGGCCAAGCAGGGCCAAAAGCCAGNNTGCCAAGCACAGCGCCAGGCCAAGCAGGGCCAGGAGCCAGGCGCGGGTACTGGTACGGTGCAAGGTGCGCTGCAGGCTGGGCGGCGCGAAATCGATGGGGAGCTGGTTCATGCAGACATTCCGGTGACGGCCAGCTGGGCGGCCGGCGACAGCGCGCGCTCCGCTTGCGGCGACAGCAGCGCGCAGGCAAAGGCGCCGCTGCTATTGTTCCAGGTGGCCGGCGCCGGGCCGGACAACTGCAGCCGTTCGGGCGCGGCCAGGTTCAGGCGCAAGGCTTCGCGCGCCACGTGCTGGCCCAGCCAGTCGAGGCCGGCCCCTTCGGGCAGCGCCTGGGCGCGTACCGCGCGCACCTGCCCTGCTTCGATGGCGCCCAGCGTGAGCACGTTTTGCTGCAGCAGGCCATACCAGGCGCCCGGCTTGATCTGCTCGCACCAGGCGTTCCAGCCAGCGACAAACTGCGGCACGATGCCCACCAGCGTGACCTGCTGCTCGGCGGCGACCGCGCCCAGCATGGCCAGCAGCTGGCGCGGCAGCGCGCAAGCGATGAAAGGCTTGGTGCTGTCCCAGCCACCGGCCAGTTGCCAGGCGCTGGCCGGTTCGCCATACAGCGACTGAAAGCGCAGCGCGGCCGCGCCTTCGAGGTCGGCCAGCGCCGCCGCGCCGGCCGGCGGCGTGACCTGCCAGATGCGGGCCAGGTCGTCGGCCAGCACCACCGAGGCGCGCCATTTGGCGCAGCCGGCGTCGGCCAGCAGCTGGCGCAGTGCGGCGCCGATGGCGTCCATGCCGTCGCCGGCCACGGCCAGCTCGGCCACCAGTTCGGTGCGGGCCTTGCCGAAGCGGCTGGCCTTGACCAGCGCCACGCCGCGGCGCGAGACGCCGATCCGCAAACTTTGTCCGAATTGCTTACGCATGCAGGGTCACCCGTTTGATTTCGGTCAGCGTGGTGGCGCCACGCTTGACCAGGTCGAGCGCGGCCAGGCGCAGGCTGCGGGTGCCGTTTTCGTAGGCGGCCTGCTTGATCTGGCGGATCGGGCGCTTGTCGACGATCAGCTCGCGGATTTCATCGTTGAGCGTGAGGATCTCGGCGATCGAGCGGCGCCCCTTGTAGCCGGTGCCGCGGCAGTCGCCGCAGCCCTTGCCCTGCATGAACAGGTAGTCCTGCACATCGTCGCGTTCAAGGTTGACAGCAGCCAGTTCGGCGTCGCTAGGCGTGTACTGGGCCGCGCAGTGCGGGCAGTTCATGCGCACCAGGCGCTGGGCCCAGATGCCGTTCAGTGCCGACACGAAGGCGTACGGGTCGATGCCCATGTGAGTGAAGCGGCCGAACACGTCGAACACGTTATTGGCGTGCACGGTGGTGAGCACCAGGTGGCCGGTAAGGGCCGACTGGACCGCGATTTCGGCGGTCTCGCGGTCGCGGATTTCGCCCACCATGATCTTGTCGGGGTCGTGCCGCAAAATCGAGCGCAAGCCCTTGGCGAAGGTCAGGCCTTTTTTCTCGTTGACGGGAATTTGCAAAATGCCGGGCAGCTGGTATTCGACCGGGTCTTCGATGGTGATGATTTTTTCGCGGCCGTTATGAATTTCCGTCAGCGCCGCGTACAGCGTGGTGGTCTTGCCGGAACCGGTGGGCCCGGTCACCAGCAGCATGCCGTAGGCTTCCTGGGCCAGCGTGCGCAGCGACACCAGCGAGGCCGCGTCAAAGCCGAGCGCTTCGAGCGTGAGCGAGCCGTAAGCTTCAATCATGGCGCGCTTGTCGAGAATCCGGATCACCGCGTCTTCGCCGTGAATGCTGGGCATGATCGAGACGCGCAAGTCGATTTCGCGCCCGCCGGACTCGACCCGGAAGGAGCCATCCTGCGGCACGCGCCGTTCGGCGATGTCCAGTTCGGCCAGCACCTTCAGGCGCGAGATGATGTGTTCGGCCACTTCGATGCCGTTGACCGAGGTTGCATGGTCGAGCACACCGTCGACGCGGTACTTGACGGCCAGGCCGCCAGCGGTGCTTTCCAGGTGGATGTCCGACGCGCCGGCCTTGAGCGCGTCGTACAGCGTGGAGTTGACCAGCTTGACGGCAGGACTGGCCGCTTCCGAGACCGAGGCGAACGACAGCACGGCGGCAGTCTTGCCGTCGCGCCGGCCTTCGGACACGCCAGCGACCAGCGTGTCGACCGCGCGCGCCGACTCTTCCTGCTTGGACAGATAGGCCTGGATGTCGGACTGCAGCGCCAGGCGCAGGCGCAGCGGCGCGGCCGGCGTGGCGCGCGCCTGCGTTTCCAGCCAGGTTTGCAGATCCAGGTCGAACGGGTCGGCAATGACGCCGGTCAGTTCGCCGGCGGCGCCGCGCAGCAGCACGCAGTGGCGCGCCAGCGCCTGCGCCAGCGGCAGCAGGTCAAACGCTGGCAGCTCGCTGAGCATGTCGGCCGTTTCCATCACCGACAGGCCGAACGGGCGCGCCAGTTCGCGCACGATCAGGCGCGTGTCGAGTCCGGACAGCACTTCGAGTTCGGCCATCAAGGGGCGCTGGGTGTGCTGGCTCTGGGCGCGCGCGCGCGCCAGCAGGGCGGCGTCGATCATAGCGGCCTCGCTCATGACATGTCTCCGGCAAGGTCGAAAATAGGCATATACAGCAGCACCACGATGNNCGACTGGGTCAGCATCGGGCCCATGTCGCCGGTGCGCTCGCCCACGCGCAGCATGCGCAGCGAGATCGGGGTGGTCAGCTGGTGCGCCTCAAAAGCGTTCGACAGCGGCTGGCCCGCTTCGATGTCGCCGCGCGCGGCAACCAAGGACGCGCGCACCGTGGCCGAGACCATCGACTGCACGGTTTCGATCGCGTGCACGATGGTGATGCCGCCCTCGGAGAGCATGCCCAGCGTCAGGTACAGGCGCGACAATTCATAAATGCGGATGCGCTCGCCGATGCCGGGCAAGCGTGCCAACAGGCGCGCCAGGCCGCCATTGCGGGTCAGGCGGCGCCAGGCAAACAGGCCGAGCGCGGCGACCCCGGCCAGGCCGCCCAGCAGCATGGTGGTGTGGGCGCCGGCGAACTGGCCCCAGCTGAGCATGACTTGCGACATGAACGGCAGGTTGCGCCCCGCGCCCTGGTAGACCTCGGCAAACTTGGGCACCACATAGGTGATCAGGAACAGGCTCACGCCGCCGCCAACGAGCAGCAAGATGCAGGGATAGATGGCCGCGCTGACGATTTTGCTGCGCACGATGTCGATGCGCTGCTGGTAGTCGATGAAGCGTTCGAGCGAGCGCGGCAAGTCGCTGGTGCCTTCGGCGGCGCGCACGATGCCGATGTACAAAGGGGGAAACAGGTCGGGCTGCTCGGCCAGCACGGTGGAGAAGCGCTTGCCTTCGCGCAGGCCGCCCAGCAAGCGCTCGAGCACGCCGCGCGTGTTCTGGTTCGCTTCCTTTTCCAGCAGCGCTTCGAGCGCTTCGACAATGCCCAGGCCGGCCGTCAGCAGCGCCAGCAGTTCCTGGCTGAACAGCACCAGCGACAGGCTGGCGCCGCGGCCCTTGCGCAGGCCGGCCGCGCGCAGCGGTTCGACCGCGGACACGAACAGGCCGCGCGCTTCGACCTGGCGGCGGGCGTCAGCTGCGTCGAGGGCGTCAACGGTCAGGCGGGCGATGGACATATCCGGCGCCAGGGTGCGGACAGCAAACTGCATGGAAGGTTCTACCGGTTCAAGAAAGGGAAGCTGTTACTGGCTGACGATGTCGGCGTTTTCGCCGGTGCCGCCGGGCTGGCCATCCTTGCCGTTGGAGACGATTTCGTAATCGGCCTTGGCGCCCGGGGCGCGGTACTGATAGGCATTGCCCCACGGGTCGAGCGGCACCGCCTTTTTCAGGTAGGGACCGTTCCACTTGGTGGCGGCAGCTGGCGGCGCGGCCATCAGCGCGGCCATGCCCTCTTCCGTGGTCGGATAGCGGCCGACGTCGAGGCGGTAGGTGTCGAGCGATTTTTCGAACGACTCGATCTGGGCCTTGGCGACCGTCACTTCGGACTTGCCAAGCTGTGCGAAATACTTGGGACCAACATAGGCGGCGAGCAGCCCGATGATGACGATCACCACCAACAATTCGAGCAGCGTGAAGCCGGCGCTGCGTCCTGGGTTTCTTGCAAACATCCGAACGACTCCTCAAAGGCTCATTTTGGCGTGCAAGGCTACCATACACGCTGCAATACCGACAACCACTGTTTAGCCTGCAGAACGGGGGGTGCTGATTGCCTCATTGCAACTCCGTACGGCGCCTCAATGGGCCGTAGCGGCAAGCGCGCGTTCCTCGGCCAGCAGGCGCAGTGAGGCGCAGCGCGCCACCGCTTCGGTTCGGTTGCGTACACCCAACAGTTTGTAAATCCGCTGCAAATGGTTCTTCACCGTCAGCGCCGACAGGCCCAGGATGGCGCCGATTTCATCGTTGCGCTTGCCTGCGCGCAACCAATGGACGATGTCGGTTTCACGCGCGCTCAGGCCGCGCGCGAGCATGCTGCCAGGCGCGCTGCGCTGCGGCGCCTGCGGCGCCAGGCGCGAAAGCGTCAAATGCAGATGGGGTAGCAGCAAGGTCAGGAAATACGCGTGGCGCGCGTCCGGCTGCTGCGGCAGGCCGAACAGGGCAAACACGGTGGCGCCCCCGGCCACCGCACCGCTGCCGTCAAGCAGCACATGCTGGTAGCCGCAGGCGGCCAGTTCGCCCGCGCAGGCGGCCAGGCCGTGGCGCGCCAGGCGCGGCGCCAGACCCGTATCGGGATCGCACAAGCGCGCCAGCGCCGCGTCGTCCTGCACGCTGGCGTGCAGTGCTTCGATGCGCGCCAGCGCGCCGTCGGCGCCGAACTGCATGCACACCATCAACTGGTGCGGCAGCAGCGCTTGCAGCTGGCCCTGGCTCCACAGGAAAAACTGGCGCAGCTCGCGCACCTGCACGGATGCTTCGATGATGCGCAGCAGGTATTCCTGCTCGACCGGCGTCAGGATCAAGCCAGCGTTCACGCCGCCGCAGCCTGCCAGCGCGCCGCGCTGCGCGCGCCCCAGGCGACGAAGCGGTAGCCGCTGCCGCGCACGGTTTCGATATGGTCGTGGTGGCCGCTGGCCTGCAGCGCGTTGCGCAGCCGGCCGACGTGGGTGTCAACCGTGCGCTCGTCGACGAACACATGGTCGCCCCAGACCTGGTCGAGCAATTGCGCGCGGCTGTGCACGCGCTCCGGATGGTGCATCAGGAAATTGAGCAAGCGAAACTCCAGCCGGCCCAGCACCAGCACGGTGGCGCCGGCCGTGACGCGGTGGGTGCTGGGGTCGAGCCGCAGACCGGCCATCTGCACCGTGTCGGCTGCCGTGTGCGGTGCGCGCCGGCGCAGCAAGGCGTGGATGCGGGCAATCATTTCACGGGGACTGAACGGCTTGGTGATGTAGTCGTCCGCGCCGCATTCGAGCGCCATGATCTTGTCGTGTTCGCCGCAGCGGGCACTGACCATGATGATTGGCAAGTCGCGGGTGCGCGGCTGGGCGCGGATGCGGCGGATCAGCGCCAGCCCGGACTGGCCGGGCAAGTCCCACTCGGCCAGCAGCAAATCGGGCAGGCAATCGTCGAGCACGAGCGCGGCCGATTCGGCGTCGGCGCAGCTTTCGACAACGTGGCCGGCGCGGCTCAGGTTAGAGCGGATCAAATCCTGGATGGCGGGATCGCTGTCGACGACGAGGATGTGGGCTGACATGGAGACTATCCTAAGCAAAAACTCACACAAATACACATTGATAAAAGACTATGCCCGAACGCGCGAAGCGGTGGCTAATACAATTTATTTTGTGGATTCAGACAAAGCGCGACTAAATCGCTGCCGTCATTCGGGCGTCTGCAAGGAGTTTCCGCAAGGAAATTGGTGTCGCGATAAAAAAAAGACACATGTGTCGTTTCCGAACAAATGTGTCTAGAGCAACATCGGGCCCGGGGCCCGCAGGGGTCAGGCGTTGCGGCGGCGCAGTGCGAAGCCGGCCAGCGCCAGCGCGCTGAGCATTAGCAGCAGCTGCGACGGTTCCGGCACGTCGGCCGCGGCGCTGACGGTGGCCAGGGCGGCGTCGTCGATAGTGACCAGCACGCCGGCCGGGTCGGCATTGAACGCCGGCACCAGGTCGAACGTGACGGCGGTGCCGAAGTAGGTCGCCAGCAAGTCGTCGTACAGGCCCACCGAGAAAGCCGTGGCGTTCGGACCTTCGACGGTTTCATAGTCGCCGCCGAAGGAGACGTTGAACGAGAAATCGCCGCCGAAAATGACGTAATGGGTCAGGTAGTTGGACGTCATGCCGGCAGTAAACGTCACGCTGCCTGGCAACTCACCTTCGTTGGCGCCGCTGCGGTCTTGCAGCTCCCCGAACGCGCCGCTGAAGTTCGACAGGGTCACCGTGCCGGCAACGCTGTCGGCAGCGGACGTGTAGTTGAAGTCCATCAGGCCCGATTCAGCCTCGATGGTGGCAGTGTGGATCGTGACCAGATAGGTCGGACCGGCCAGCGCTGCGGTGCTGGAGAGGGCCAGCGCGGCGGCCAGCAAGGCGCGGCGGGCAATGTGGGTGAAGTTAAACATGTTCATGGTTCCTTGAAATTAGTAAGCGCCGTTAAAGACTTTGTTGCCGTGGCTAAAGACGACCTTGTTCGGATTGACGTACACGGCGCTGAAGCTGGCCTTGGCGCCGGCGGCGATGGTGGCGTTGTTGACGGCGATATAGTACATGCCGTCCTTCATGCCGGTCGCGTTTTCCACCACGACGCCAGGCGTCAGGTTGGTGAACACGACATAGAAAGGACCGGTCATCGCCTTGCCCGACACATTGGTCAGGGTGATGGTGGCGCTCAGCTTGCCCGTGACGCGGTTCTGGACCACGCCCGAACGCTGGACCGTGAAGCCGGCGGTCACGTCGGCCACTGTCGCTGGCAGGTTCATGCTGACCACGACCGGATCATGGTCCGACGAGCGGTAAGCGTGGTCTTCGATCAGTGCCACTGCGGCCGGGGTCTTGCCGTCCAGGTTGTAGTCGATCATGGCCGGCTCGTCGGCGTTGGCGTGCCACTGGGTGGCGTCGACCATCTGCGCGCTGAGCGAGGCGGTGGCCAGCGCGTGGTCGAGGTAGCCTGCTTCACCGTTGAACACATACGAGTAAGGCGTCGCTTGCGGACGCACGAAGCGCTCGATCTGGTTGACCAGGCCGGCCTGGGTCATGGTGTAGATCGGGTCTTCGGCGCCGTTGGCGTTCATGTCGCCCATCACCAGCACGTCATTGTCGCCGGAGGCGGCCACGATTTGCGGGATGAAGCTGCTCACCAGGCGGGTAGCCTGCTGGGTGCGGCGCAGATTGCTGCAACCCTGGCCGTCGCCCTGGTCGGCGTTGTCGCCGCTGCAGCTGCTGGCCTTGGCGTGCATGTGGTTGACCACCAGCGAGAAGCGCGCGCCGTTGCCGGCCTTGAAGGTTTGCGCCAGCGGCGGACGGGTGTTGACGCTGTCAGTGTCCGACAGCGCGCCGCCCACCAGTTGCACCTTGGCTGGCTTGTAGATCATCGACACGCGGATGGCGTCGGTGCCGGTGGCAGTGCCAAGCGGCGCTGGCACGTAGGCGTACAGCGGGTAGCCGATCGTGCCGTTCAACTGGTCGACCAGGTAGGACGTGGCGATATCGCCATTGTTCTGGATTTCCATCAGGCCGATCACGTCGGCATTGATGGCCAGCAGTTCGCTGACGGTCTTCTTGGTCTGGCGCTCGAATTCGGCAGCGTTGCTGGCGCCGCGGCAATTGGCCGCAACGTTGGTCGCGCCCAGCTGGCAGCCCTGCCCTGCATTGCCAAAGGCATCGTTGCCGTCAACGAAGGTGGTAAAGAAGTTGAGCACGTTGGCGCTGGCAACGGTGATGTTGCCGGCAGCCAGTTGCGGGGCCGGGGTGCGCGGGTTGGTGGCCGAGAACGACGGCTCGGCCGTGTACTGCAGCTTGAAGCCGAAGCCGCCGCCGATCGAGCCGTAGTCGATGACGCCGGCCAGGTTGTTGACGGTGTCGCCGGCGCGCACGATGCGGGCGCCGCCGTCGACGTAAGGAATGACGGTCGGGGCCACGAACAGGCTGTCGTCGAGCACCAGGCTGTTGCGCGCGTTGGCGGCGGCAGCGGCCAGCGCTTCCGGAGTGCCAGGGCGATAGCGGTTGGTCGGCGTTTCGCGGCGGCCGGCGGCCAGCGTCAGTTCGCCGCGGCTGCCCAGGAAGCTGGACTGGTTGATGGTCAGCGCATTGCTGATGTTGACCAGCATGCCTTCATAGCGCTCGAGGTCTTCGGTGCCGTCAAACACGATGTTGGTGGGCGTGACGCTGTTGCCGGTCGAGAGCACGGTGGTGGCCGTGACGTCTTTCATTTCGGTGTAGGTCAGCGGCGCGCCGGTCGGACGGAATTCGGTGATGGTGCCGCGCACGCGCAGGCGCTCGCCCACGTTGACCGCGTTGGGGGTGAACACGAACAGGCCGTCGGAGGTGGCCGGGTTGCCGTCGCCGCCGTCTTGCAGGAAGTAACCGTTGGCCACCTTGTGGGTGACCACGCCTTCGGTGATGACGACCTGGTTGTTGAAGCTGCTGGTGTCGCCCGCGCCCTGGATCTGGGCAATGGTGGCCACGCCGGTCACATTGACGGTGACGCTGCAGCTCTTGTCCTGCTCTTCGTTGTTGGTGAAACGCACCGTGACGGCATGGCTGCCGGCTGGCACGCTGGCGTCGGCCAGCAGGTTGACGCTGGCGACGCCGCCGTCGATGGTGGCCGCACTCAACGCGCCCAGGCTGATGCCAGGCACTGCAGCGCTGGTGATGGACACGCCATTGACGATGCTGTCGGCGTCGGTNNGCTTCCGGGGTGCCGCCGCAGCTATTGAACGGCGAGTCGCTGGTGCGCGGTGCGGGTGCGCCAGTGGCGAAATCGAGCGCATTGTTGTCGGTATCGGTGCAGCCGCCCAGCGCGCGGTACAGCGCCAGCGTGTTGCCGGCCAGCGGCGACGGGGTCGTTTCCGAGAAGTTGGCGGTCGGGCCAAAGCCGAGCAGATCGACGATGCTGGCCGACACTGGCGCCGCGCCGCTCAACTGCACATTGTCGTTGACCAGCGCCAGCTTGCCGGTGGTGCCCGACATTTGCAGCAGCGTCGATGGCGTCAGGAAAGGCGACGGCAGCACGGCCTGGGTTGCCACGTTGGCGCCGCCAGTGGCGCCCTGGACCAGCACGTACTGGCCGGGGGCGACGGTGAAGTCAGGCAGCGGGGCCTTGATCCAGGTGCCGGTGCCGGTGGCCGAGGCGTACTGCAGGCTCCAGCCGCTGGCAGTGATGCTCGTGTTGCCGCGGTTGAACAATTCGATGTAGTCGTGCTTGTGGGTGATACCGGCCGCAGTATTGCCGCCGGCGCCATAGATCTGGCTGATCACAAGGTTCGGCGACGCCGCCATGGCCGGGACGGACAGTCCTGCCAGCAGCGCGGCGAGCACGGTGAGCCGGCCGGGGGCGTGGATGGTAGCTACGAGCTTTTTCATCGAAAAATCCTGAAGTAAATGGTAATGGAACGATATTGTAGAGATGACTACGCGATCACGCACGCAATGTTATAAGAAAGTACTGAATCTTAACAAAGAGGATACTAATCGGCGCAGGTGACACGGTGATGACGGGAGATTGGTCCGAACGGACTAATGCGGCAGAAGCGTACACCGGGGTCAGACCACTTTTTTTGACAACCGGGGTCAGACCACTTTTCTCCGNNGGAGAAAAGTGGTCTGACCCCGGTTGTCAAAAAAAAGTGGTCTGACCCCGGGTTTTAGATCAGGGATTGCTCGCAGAGCAGCGCGGCGTGGCCTTCGGTGCCTTCGCAGCCGGGGCCCTGCACCACGCCGGCGCGGGCGGCCAGCGCAGCGCGGGCTGTGCGCTCGGCTTGTTCCTGTTGGCGGCGGTTCATTTCCAGCGAAAAGGATTGTTCAAAATCGACCTGGCGCAGCTGTTCGGCCACGCGTTCGCTGTCCGATACTTGCGCCGGCGTGACCAGCACGTTGACGGCAGCAGCGAGCATGCGCGGCGCCGGCGGTGGCGGCAAAAAAGCCACCGGAGCGACGCCTGCCGCAGCGGGGATGGCAGCATCAACGGCAGGCGCCTGGCTTGCCGGCTCGCCGCTGCAGGCGGCCAGTGTCAACAGGGCCGCCACGGACAGGATGGATGCAATGGACTGGAACACAATCACCTCGAAAGAAATAACTTGAGGAATTTATTGTATCCCTAGGGAAATACTTTGTCGCTTAAATTTGTTGGTTTATGGCAAGTGTTGCGCGCGCGCCTTGAGTGTTCATTAAGTCAGCTGCCTGTCTCTGCCAGCGCTTCACCGCGCCGGCTCTTGCGGCGGTCGCGCGCGTTGAGCCATTCGTCGGACGCGTAGTCGGACACGTGCTTCATTTCGCCGGCGCGGTCGACGCTGTAGTCCTTGAACACGATCATCTCGTCCAGGTGCACGTCATGCAGCACGCGCGTGTATTCGAACAGCACGCTTCGGACCACCTTGGCGCCCGAGCAGATGTGGCTGCCATGGCCGATCCAGCTGGGTCCGACGATGTGCACGCCCGGCTCGATGCAGGCGCCCGAGCCGATGTAGACAGGGCCGTCGATGGTGGTGCCCTCCCAGTCGATGCGCGTGTTCAGCCCT
>CXWL01111597.1_pt1 | contig 14200 bp, 13 predicted proteins | sample 590931 | NCBI WGS metagenome assembly CXWL01 (sample SAMEA3498368, study PRJEB10139) | groundwater metagenome | biome: water well; material: biofilm material | place: Germany | collected 2015-04-27 | reverse complement strand
CTTCATTCCCGCCATTGCCGACCTGTCGCACGTACACCGCGCCTATACCATCAGCGACGAAGAAAGCTTCCACAGCGCGCGCCTGCTGTTGCGCGAGGAAGGCATCCTGGCCGGCTCCTCCACCGGCACCCTGCTGGCCGCCGCGCTGCGCTACTGCCGTGCGCAGACTACGCCGAAGCGCGTCGCCACCTTCGTCTGCGACACCGGAACCCGCTACCTCACCAAGGTGTACAGCGATGGCTGGATGGTCGACCAGGGCCTGCTCAAGCGCCCTCTTCTCGGCGACCTGCGCGACCTGATCGGCCGCCGCTACGACGAGGGCGAGGTGGTGACGGTGGCGCCGTCGGACAACCTGCTCACGGCATTCAACCGCATGCGCAGCGCCGACCTTGCGCAGCTGCCGGTGATCGACAACGGGCGACTCGCGGGCATCATCGACGAATCGGACCTGCTGCTGCATGTGACCACCGCCGACGGCAAGTTCTCGAGCCTGGTCAGCGACACCATGACCGCGCAATTGCGTACGCTGCATCCGACGGCCAGCATGCAGCAGCTACGCGGAATCATCGACCAGGGACTGACCGCCGTGATTGCCGACGACGGGCACTTCTTTGGCCTGATCACCCGCTTCGACCTTCTCAACCATCTGCGCAGGACACTATCGTGAACGACTCCATCCGCAAGAAGCACATCGCCACGCGCGTGATCCACGGCGGCCAGGCGCCCGACCCAACCACCGGCGCGGTCATGCCGCCGATTTATGCGACCTCTACCTTCGTGCAGCAAAGTCCCGGCGTTCATAAAGGCCTCGACTACGGCCGTTCGCACAATCCGACCCGATGGGCATTGGAGCGCTGCGTGGCGAACCTGGAAAGCGGCGCGCAGGCGTTTGCGTTTGCGTCCGGGCTGGCGGCGATATCGACGGTGCTGGAACTGGCAGACAGCGGTTCTCACATCATCGCGGGCGACGACATGTACGGCGGCACCTACAGGCTCTTCGAACGGGTCCGCAGGCGCAGTGCGGGGCATGACTTCAGCTATGTCGATCTTGCCTCGACCGAAGCGCTACTGGCGGCCATCAAACCGGAAACCCGGATGGTGTGGGTCGAGACGCCCACCAACCCGATGCTGAAGCTGGCTGATCTCGAAGCCATCGCGACGATCTGCCGCGAGCGCGGCATCATCTCGGTATGCGATAACACCTTCGCCAGCCCGATCGTACAGCGGCCGCTGGAATTTGGTGTCGATATCGTGGTGCACTCGACTACGAAGTACATGAACGGGCACTCGGACGTCATCGGCGGGATCGCGGTGGTCGGCGCAGAGGTGCACCAGCGCGAATGGTGCGAGCAGCTGGGATTTTTACAGAATTCGGTGGGCGCGATCCAGGGCCCGTTCGACAGCTTTCTGGTACTGCGCGGGATCAAGACGCTGGCGCTGCGGCTCGAACGGCATTGCGCGAATGCGCTGGCGCTGGCGCAGTGGCTCGATCATGAGCCGAAGGTTCGCAAGGTGTACTACCCGGGGCTGGAGTCGCATCCGCAGCACGCGCTGGCGCGGCGCCAGATGACTGGCTATGGCGGGATCATCTCGATTGAGCTCGATACCGACCTGGCGGGGGCACGGCGGTTCCTGGAGCAGTGCGAGGTGTTCACGCTCGCCGAGAGCCTGGGCGGCGTTGAGAGTCTGATCGAACATCCGGCGCTGATGACGCATGCGACCATTCCAGCGGCGCAGCGTGCGCTGTTGGGGATCAGCGAAAGCTTTATCCGGCTTTCAGTCGGCGTCGAAGACCTGGAAGATCAGCGCAATGATTTGCGGGCGGCGCTGGCGGCGGTTTAGCCAGCGTCCGGAGGACCAGCATGCTGATTCGGCGCAGGCGCCTCGCTGGTCCGCGCTACTTTCCGAACTCACGCGGCGGCAATGAACGCAGATAGGCGATTAACACCGTCATATCCGCGTCGTCGATGTTCTTGTAGTGCTGGTAGGCCATTGGGGGCTTGTACGGGGTCCCGTTACGGTCCACGCCGGCGCGCACGGCCTGCGCTATCTGGGCGTCAGTCCAGCTCTTTAGGCCGGTTTCGTGCGGCGTAAGGTTGCGCGATATGCTCTCGCCCCACGGCCCGGGGAATACGCGGCCGCCCGAGCCGAGGCTGGTGCTTACCAGCATCCCCTTCTGGTCGCGCTGGGTGTGGCATTCCATGCAATGGCCCACGGTCGCCAGGTACTCACCGTATCGGACCTTGTCGGCGCGCGCAGGCGCCTTGACGCTCATGAGTGGCGGGCCCCAGCTGGGCGGCAGGGGGAAGTTGTACGTGCTCTTGGGGACAACGTTGCGGACGGCCGGTTCGGTGCGCAGCACGGCAACAATGGCGTTCACATCCTCGTCCGACATGTGGCGGTAAAACTCGACCGGCATTGGTGGGCCGATGATGCTGCCGTCGGGTCGGATGCCTTCGCGGATTGCTTTCACCAGCTGGGCGTCGGTCCATTTGCCCACGCCGGTCTCGCGGTCCTGCGTGATGTTGGGCGCGTAGGCCATGAACATCTTTTCCTGGAACGGCAGGCCGCCGGACATGCCCTTGCCGGTGAGGTACTCGCCGCCCGGGCCCCGCGCCATGTGGCAGTTGGCGCAGGCGACGACGCCGTTCATCAGGTACCTGCCTCGTTCGAGCGTCGCGGCAGCAGGCGGCGCGGCGGCCGCGATGTTGACGATACACGCCATCAGGATTGCTGACGCGGCAGGCAGGTTCGGCAAATTGCGCATGGGTTCACCTCTTACGGGCTTAACACAAACGATGGATTAAGCAATCGATGCTAGCGCCGTATTAGTAACATGTAAATACCGATCTACTCTTGTCTTCCCGAACTGTTGCGAATATGACACGCGCGCCCGCCAGTGCGACTGCCCATAAAAAAACCCGCACGCTGTGCGGGTTCTTGTTTGCGCTGTCGTGCTTACTCGATTTCGACTGTCTCGGCCGGTGCTGGCGGCGGCATGGCGTCGCCTTCCGGGAACTCGAGCACGACGTTGTCGCTCTCGTCCAAATCGACCGTGATGCGCCCACCGTTGACCAGGCGGCCAAACAACAGCTCGTCGGCCAGCGCCTTGCGGATCAGGTCCTGGATCAGGCGCGCCATCGGACGCGCACCCATCTGCGGGTCGAAGCCCTTCTTGGCGAGGAACTTGCGCAGCTTCTCGGTGAACACAGCTTCGACTTTCTTCTCGTGCAGCTGCTCTTCCAGCTGCATCAGGAACTTGTCGACCACGCGCAGGATGATCTCTTCGTCCAGCGCACGGAAGCTGATGGTCGCGTCGATACGGTTGCGGAACTCAGGCGTAAACATGCGCTTGATGTCGGCCATCTCGTCGCCGGCCGCCTTCGAATCCGTGAAGCCCATCGAGCGCTTGGTCAGGCTTTCCGCGCCGGCATTCGTGGTCATGATGATGATCACGTTGCGGAAGTCGGCCTTGCGTCCGTTGTTGTCGGTCAGCGTGCCATGGTCCATCACCTGCAGCAGGATGTTGAAAATGTCCGGGTGGGCTTTTTCGATCTCGTCCAGCAGCAGCACCGCGTGCGGCTTCTTGGTGATGGCTTCGGTCAGCAAACCGCCCTGGTCGAATCCGACGTAGCCCGGAGGCGCGCCGATCAGGCGGCTGACTGCGTGCCGTTCCATGTACTCGGACATGTCGAAGCGGATCAGCTCGATACCGAGGACGAACGCCAGTTGCTTCGCCACCTCGGTCTTGCCAACGCCGGTTGGACCGGAGAACAGGAAAGAGCCGATCGGCTTGTCGGTCTTGCCCAAGCCAGCACGCGCCATCTTGATCGCCGACGACAGCGCGTCGATCGCAGGGTCCTGGCCGAACACGACGTTGCGCAGGTCGCGGTCGATGGTCTGCAGCTTGCTGCGGTCGTCCTGGTTGACGGTCTGCGGTGGAATGCGCGCGATCTTGGCAATGATGTCCTCGATCTCGGCCTTCCCGATGGTTTTCTTCTGCTTCGACTTCGGCAGGATGCGTTGCGCGGCGCCGGCTTCGTCGATGACGTCGATGGCCTTGTCCGGCAGGTGGCGGTCGTTGATGAAGCGGGCCGCCAGTTCAGCCGCGGTCGACAGCGCCGACGACGAGTACTTGACGCCGTGGTGCTCTTCGAAACGCGACTTCAGGCCGCGCAGGATCTGCACGGTCTGCTCGACCGTCGGCTCGTTGACGTCGACCTTCTGGAAGCGGCGCGACAACGCGTGGTCTTTTTCGAACACGCCGCGGAACTCGGTGTAGGTGGTCGCACCGATGCACTTGAGCTGGCCATTGGACAGCGCCGGCTTGAGCAGGTTGGACGCGTCCAGCGTGCCACCCGAGGCCGAACCGGCGCCGATGATCGTGTGGATCTCGTCGATGAACAGGATGCCGTTCGGCGCGTCCTTGAGCTGCTTGAGCACAGCCTTCAGGCGCTGCTCGAAATCGCCGCGGTACTTGGTACCGGCCAGCAACGCGCCCATGTCCAGCGAGTAGACGATGGCGTTGCTCAGCACTTCAGGCACCTCGCCCTGGGTGATGCGCCATGCGAGGCCCTCCGCGATCGCGGTCTTGCCGACCCCGGCTTCACCGACCAGCAGCGGATTGTTCTTGCGGCGGCGGCACAGGATCTGGATGACGCGGTCGACTTCGTCCTCGCGGCCGATCAGCGGGTCGATCTTGCCTTCCGACGCAGCCTTGTTGAGGTTCTGGGTGAACTGGTCGAGCGGGCTTTCCTTGGTCTGGCCTTCGACCTGGGCTTCCTCGACGCCCTCGGACGCCTTCTGGCTGTCGACTTGCTGGTCCTTGCGCACGCCGTGGGAGATAAAGTTCACCACGTCGAGACGGGTCACTCCCTGCTGATGCAGGTAGTAGACCGCATGCGAGTCCTTTTCGCCAAAGATGGCGACCAGCACATTGGCGCCGGTGACTTCCTTCTTGCCGTTCGAGGCGGACTGGACGTGCATGATCGCGCGCTGGATCACGCGCTGGAATCCCAGCGTCGGCTGGGTATCGACCTCGCCGGTACCCGGCACCGTCGGTGTGTTGTCGCCGATAAAGTTTGTCAGGGTCTTGCGCAGGTCTTCAAGGTTGACCGCGCAGGCACGCAGGACTTCGGCAGCGGATGGGTTATCCAGCAGCGCCAGCAGCAAATGCTCTACGGTAATGAATTCATGCCGTGCTTGCCGGGCTTCGACAAAGGCCATGTGTAAAGAGACTTCAAGTTCCTGCGCAATCATACTTCCTCCATCACGCACTGCAGGGGATGCCCCGCCTTGCGCGCATGCGTTAATACAAACTCCACTTTGGTACACGCTATATCTTTGGAAAACACGCCGCACACTCCTTTACCGTGGCGGTGAACGGACAGCATGATCTGTGTCGCCGTTTCGCGATCCTTGTTGAAGTACTCCTGGATGATGGCCACTACGAACTCCATCGGGGTATAGTCATCATTCAGCAGCGCTACCTGGTATAGCGGAGGTGGTTTGACCACCTGCTTCTCCAGCACTTGTTCGGTATCTTGCTTGGTTGCCATACGCTTATTCTAAGGCTTTCAACGATGATGCAATGTGTAAACATCAGGCCACTACATTTATTTTCCCATCTTACGCGTTTTCGAGACTAAGCGCAGATGGCGACCCGATTCAGGAAATCAAGAGTTGCGTTTCGGACTGCAGTAGCTCAAATGACAATTTATTTTCAAAAGCCCTTGACTTCAAAAATTATTCCGCCAACAATGCGGATATTGACTTGTACTTATGTACTTGTTGATAAGATGTGAGCAGCTGAGGAGGGGGCAAGAAGCTTCTTGCTTTTATGGCTCGTGTGATTTGTTATTATTTGAAAGTTCTTTTATGGCAACAGGTACAGTTAAGTGGTTCAATGATTCCAAAGGCTTTGGCTTCATCACTCCAGATGACGGCGGCGAGGATCTGTTCGCGCACTTCTCCGCAATCAACNNAGAAGGTCAAAAAGTTCAGTTCGAAGTCACGCAAGGCCCTAAAGGCAAGCAAGCTTCCAACATCCAGTCCGCTTAATCAAAGCAGACTTGATGTGAAAAACCCCGCTAGCAGCGGGGTTTTTTTTGGCCCTGTCTGAATTTTCGCGTGACGACTATCTACCTCTACACCCTCTCCCCTGCCGACCTGCGCGCCGTTGCCGCCGGGGCTATTCCCGCTGCGCTGCCAGGCAAGGTTGCGGAGGGCGCGCTGCCGCCTGCGTTCGTGGCGGAACGGTCGCTGCGTCAACTGGACGCGGGAAGAAGCGTTGCGTGGTGCTGCACCTATCTCATCGTCCGCGATGCTGACTCGACCGTTGTCGGCGCCTGCGGGTTCAAGGACGAGCCTGCCGACGGCTGTGTTGAAATTGGATACGGCGTTGCTGCGGAATACCGGAAACAGGGCATTGCAGGCGCGGCGGTAAGCAAGCTGGTGCGGATTGCGTTCGGCCGTGCTGGCGTCCACGCCGTGCTGGCACAGATCAATCCCGACAACGTGGGCTCGACACGGGTCGTGCAGTCGCTCGGGTTTGACGCCGGCCGAACCGTCATCGATGACGACGGTGAGCCTCTGGTGCAGTGGGTCAGGCAGCGCTGGGCCCGGGACCTGTCAAGGCATGCAAGCTAATCAAGAAGCCCCAAGAAGACGCTGATAGCGTTCGAGTTCATGCTGGCAGTTGAGCAAGCCTTCAATCTCNNCCGCCAGCATCTGGTACAGCCCCGCCAGCGTCGCCCTGACCCTTTGGTACTCATAGATAAACCGCCCGACCTGCCCGAACTTCAGATTCTCGTCCATAAGCCCTCCCCGCCGCGATGCGCCGATTATTGCATGAACAATATGCAAGCGCCCACGAGAAAAGCCCCGCCCTCTTGCGAGGTACGGGGCTTTTGCCGGCCGCCCTGCCGCAGCGGCAGGTGAGCGGGACAATTACATGTTTTCGATCATCACGTCGCCGAAGCCGGAGCACGACACCTGGGTCGCGCCTTCCATCAGGCGCGCGAAGTCGTAGGTGACTTTCTTCGACGCGATCGATTTCTGCATCGATGCGATGATCAGGTCGGCGGCTTCCAGCCAGCCCATGTGACGCAGCATCATTTCAGCCGACAGGATCAGCGAACCCGGGTTCACATAGTCCTTGCCTGCGTACTTGGGCGCGGTGCCGTGGGTCGCTTCGAACATTGCGACGGAATCGGACAGGTTTGCGCCTGGCGCGATACCGATGCCGCCAACCTGGGCCGCCAGCGCGTCCGAGATGTAGTCGCCGTTCAGGTTCAGGGTCGCGATGACGCTGTACTCTGCCGGACGCAGCAGGATCTGCTGCAGGAACGCGTCAGCGATCGAATCCTTGACGATGATCTCGCGACCGGTCTTTGGATTCTTGAACTTGCACCATGGACCGCCATCGATCAGCGCAGCGCCGAATTCCTTCTGTGCCAGCGCATACGCCCAGTCACGGAAGCCGCCTTCGGTGTACTTCATGATGTTGCCCTTGTGGACGATCGTCACGGAAGGCTTGTCATTGTCGATGGCGTACTGGATCGCCTTGCGCACCAGGCGCTCGGTACCTTCGATCGACACTGGCTTGATGCCCAGGCCGGAAGTCTCAGGGAAGCGGATCTTGGTGACGCCCATTTCCTTGATCAGGAAGTCCATCAGCTTCTTGGCGCTGTCCGAACCTTGCTGGTATTCGATACCGGCGTAGATGTCTTCCGAGTTCTCGCGGAAGATGACCATGTCGGTCTTCTCAGGCTCTTTCACTGGCGATGGCACGCCGGTGAAGTAGCGCACTGGACGCAGGCAGGTGTACAGGTCGAGCTGCTGGCGCAGGGCGACATTGAGCGAACGGATGCCGCCGCCGACTGGCGTGGTCAGCGGGCCTTTGATCGAGACGACGTAGTCTTTCAGCACGTCGAGGGTCTCTTCCGGCAGCCACACGTCCGGGCCATACACGGAGGTCGACTTTTCGCCGGCATAGATTTCCATCCAGCTGATCTTGCGCTTGCCGCCGTAGGCCTTGGCCACCGCGGCATCGACCACCTTGATCATGACCGGGGTGATGTCGATGCCGGTGCCGTCGCCTTCGATGAAGGGAATGATCGGATTATCCGGGACCGCGAGCGACAGATCGGCGTTGACGCTGATTTTCTGGCCATCGGCCGGGACGGTGATATGTTGGTACATTGTGTTCTCCCAATTGGACGCGCGGCGCGTCCGCCCTGTGGCTAGCGGCCACTCTTCCATAAGACGTAAGTTTATATCAATCAAAAGTGAAAACCTACTTTTGCTTGGTTGAACCGGCCGCGGCCATCTCGACCGGGCCGGTTCGTGTCGGCCATCAGAGCGCCAGGCGGAAATTACGCCAGTGTTGCGAGCGCGTCGTTGAAGGTGGCGCTTGGACGCATCGCTGCCGACACTTTCGCCTCGTCCAGCTTGTAGTAGCCGCCCACATCGACCGGCTTGCCCTGCACGGCCAGCAACTCGGCCACGATCTTCGCTTCATTCTCCGTCAACGACTTGGCCAGCGGCGCGAAATGCGCGGCCAGTTCGGTGTCGTCGGTCTGCGCGGCCAGTTCCTGCGCCCAGAACAGCGACAGGTAGAACTGGCTGCCGCGGTTGTCGAGTTCGCCGGTTTTCGGCGACGGCGACTTACGGTTATCCAGCAACTTCCCGGTGGCGGCGTCGAGCGTGCTGGCCAGTATCTTGGCCTTGGCGTTGCCGGTCTTGAGGCCGAGGTCTTCGAAGGACACGGCGAGCGCCAGGAACTCGCCCAGCGAATCCCAGCGCAGGTGGTTTTCTTCCACCAGCTGCTGCACGTGCTTCGGCGCCGAACCGCCCGCACCGGTTTCGTACATGCCGCCACCGGCCATCAATGGAACGATCGACAGCATCTTGGCGCTGGTGCCCAGTTCCAGGATCGGGAACAGGTCGGTCAGGTAGTCGCGCAGAATGTTGCCGGTAACCGAGATGGTGTCCAGACCGCGTTTCAGGCGCTCGAGCGTGTAACGCATCGCCCGCACCTGCGACATGATCTGGATGTCCAGGCCGCTCGTGTCGTGGTCCTTCAGGTAGGTCCTGACCTTCGTGATCAGCTCGTTTTCATGCGGACGGTAAGGGTCGAGCCAGAATACCGTCGGCATGCCGGAGTTGCGTGCGCGCGTGACGGCCAGCTTGACCCAGTCGCGGATCGGCGCGTCCTTGACCTGGCACATGCGCCAGATGTCGCCCTGTTCGACGTTTTGCGACAGCAGCACTTCGCCCGTTGCCAGGTCGGTGATGTTGGCCACGCCGTCTTCCTCGATCTCGAAGGTCTTGTCGTGCGAACCATACTCTTCGGCCTGCTGGGCCATCAGGCCCACGTTCGGCACCGTGCCCATGGTTTTCGGATCGAACGCGCCGTGCCATTTGCAGAAGTTGATGATCTCCTGGTAAATGCGGGCGAAGGTGCTCTCCGGAATCACGGCCTTGACTTCCTTCAGGCGGCCATCGGCACCGTACATCTTGCCCCCGGCGCGTATCATCGCCGGCATCGAGGCGTCGACGATGACGTCGTTCGGCGAGTGGAAGTTGGTGATGCCCTTGGCCGAATCGACCATCGCCAGCGCCGGACGGTTTTCCTGGCAGGCGTGGATGTCGCGTACGATCTCATCGCGCTGCGACACAGGCAGGTCGGCGATCTTGTTGTACAGGTCGGCCATGCCGTTGTTGACGTTGACGCCCAGGCTGTCGAACAGGGCGCCGTGCTTGTCGAACGCTTCCTTGTAGAACATGCGCACGCAGTGGCCAAACACGATCGGGTGCGACACCTTCATCATGGTCGCCTTGACGTGCAGCGAGAACATCACGCCTGTCTTCTTCGCGTCTTCGATCTGGCTTTCGTAGAACGCCAGCAGCGCCTTGCGGCTCATGAACATCGAATCGATGATCTCGCCGTCCTGCAGGGCCACCTTTTGCTTGAGCACGATGGTCTTGCCGCTGTTGGTGACCAGTTCCATCTTGACGTCGCGCGCACTCTTGAGCGTCATCGACTTTTCGCCGTGGTAGAAGTCGCCTTCGGTCATGTGCGAGACGTGGGTGCGCGAGGCTGCCGACCATTCGGCCATCGCGTGCGGGTTCTTGCGGGCATATTCCTTGACGGCGCGGGGGGCGCGGCGGTCGGAGTTCCCTTCGCGCAAAACCGGGTTCACTGCCGAACCGATGCATTTGCCGTAGCGGGCCTTGATGTCCTTTTCTTCGTCCGTCTTCGGGGCGGCCGGATAGCCGGGGATGTCGTAGCCCTTGCCCTGCAGTTCCTCGATGGCCGTTTCCAGCTGCGACACCGAGGCGCTGATGTTAGGCAGCTTGATGATGTTGGCTTCCGGCGTAAGGGTCAGGTTGCCCAGTTCGGCCAGGGCGTCCGGCACGCGCTGCTCGGGCTTGAGGCGCTCCGGGAACGCGGCCAGGATGCGGGCCGCCACCGAGATGTCGCTCTTCTCGACGGTGATGCCGGCGGCTTTGGCGAACGTGCTGACGACTGGCAGGAAGGCGTGGGTTGCCAGCAGCGGCGCCTCGTCGGTCAGGGTGTAAATGATGGTCTGATCACTGCTCATGCGCATTTCCTCGGTATTCGCGAACGGTGCCGCGATGGATAGGTCTGGATTCTGAAACTGGTTACAATTATGGATACGGGCCCGAAGGTCTTCTATAAGACATAAGAGGCATTCCACATTATGCACCGGTATTTTACTAGGCGCTACGGTTTTAGGCACTTCCCGTGATAAAACCGGACTGACATTTTTGACTGTATCCGCTGATGGCCCTCATCCTATTTAACAAACCGTTCCAGGTGCTGTGCCAGTTTTCGCCCCAGCCCGGGCGCGAATCGCTGGCCGACTACCTGAAGCAACCGAACATCTACCCGGCCGGACGGCTCGACGCCGACAGCGAGGGCCTGATGCTGCTGACCGACGACGGCCGCCTGCAGCACCAGATCGCGCACCCGGACCACAAGGAGGCAAAGACCTATCTGGTGCAGGTGGATGGGGTCGCCGACGCTGATGCGCTGGCGAAGCTGCAGGCGCCGATCGACCTGGGTGACTTCATCACCAAGCCGTGCCGCGCCGTGCGCATCGCTGAGCCGGAGTGGCTGTGGCCGCGCAACCCGCCGATCCGCGCGCGTGCCGACAAGCCGACCAGCTGGATCGCGATCACGCTTCAGGAAGGCAAGAACCGCCAGGTGCGGCGCATGACGGCCGCGGTCGGGCTGCCGACATTGCGCCTGGTACGCAGCAGCATCGGGCCGTTTTCGTTGGCCACCCATCCGCTGATGCCGGGGGAATCGGTCGAAGTCCCGTCCAGCGCGATCCGGACGTCTTAATCAGCGACGGTCCTGGGTGTAACTGGGCATGTCCGCGCTTGACGCTCTATCCACCTGCATGGCTTAATCAGGCACCCTTACCCAACTCATCCAATATGAAAAAGAAATTTGCTCCCGTTGCCGCCGCTACCCTGCTCTCGCTGCTTGCCTGCGGCGCCGGCGCCCAGAACGCCCGCTTCCCGACTGTCCAGCTGGCCGCCGGCATGCACCTGATCCAGGCCGAAGTCGCCCAGACCGATCCACAGCGCCAGCAAGGCCTGATGTTTCGCGAGAAAATGGCGAACAACCACGGCATGGTGTTCGTGTTCGATCAGCCCGGCTCGCAGTGCATGTGGATGAAGAATACGCCGCTGCCGCTGTCGGTCGCCTTCATCGACGCGGAGGGCAAGATCGTCAACATCGAAGACATGCAGCCGAAGACCCTCGACAGCCATTGCTCGACGAAGCCGGTGAAATACGCGCTGGAAATGAACCTGGGCTGGTTCAAGCAGAAAAACGTGAAGCCAGGCAGCACCATCAGCGGCCTGCCGAAGTGAGGTAAAGCGAAAAACCCGCGTGACGCAAGTCAGGCGGGTTTTCTGGTCCAGCGAACTGGTACAGCCTGGCGGAACGGCCGGGGCCGGCCTTCCGCCGCACTGGCGCTCTTAAGCGGCCAGCGCTTTCAGGGCTGCTGCCAGGCGGCTCTTGTGGCGAGCTGCCTTGTTCTTGTGGATGATCTTCTTGTCAGCGATGCTGTCGATCTTCGACACGGAGGTCTGGAAAATCGTGGTAGCTGCTGCTTTGTCGCCAGCCTGGATAGCCTTGCGAACTGCTTTGATTGCGGTACGCAGGGTCGAACGCTGAGCGGAATTGTGAGCGTTTTGTTTGACTGCTTGACGAGCGCGCTTGCGTGCCTGTGCGGTATTTGCCATGGAATTTCCTAAATCGGGGTCAAAGTTGCGTTTGCGGACATATGCGTCTGTCAAACCGGTCTCATTGCTGCCGAAGAACCATGTGAGTCAAACCAGTGCCTGCCAAACATTAGTGTCTGCGAAACAGAATTTTGTACAGCCTTCGATTATAGCGCCATAATCGTACAAGAGCAATTCCAAATTCAACAATAAGTTTCCCTGAGGCTTATGTGCAGGGTCGGGGCCGACTGTTGCCGGGATATAATCTCGCCCCATGAACTTGCTCAAAACCCTGGCCGCCGTCTCCAGCATGACGATGCTGTCCCGTGTCACCGGATTACTGCGCGAAAGCCTGTTCGCGCGCGCCTTTGGCGCTTCCGCCTATACCGATGCCTTTATTGTTGCCTTCCGCCTGCCAAACCTGCTGCGCCGCCTGTTTGCCGAAGGCGCCTTCTCGCAGGCCTTCGTGCCGATCCTGTCCGAATACAAGAACCAGCATGGCGAGGGCGAAACCAAGAGCCTGGCCGACAGCGTCGGCACCTGCCTGGTCTGGGCCACCATGCTCACCAGCCTGGTCGGCATCATCACCGCCCCCTGGCTGATCATGCTGGTCATGGGCCGGTCGGCCGACGACCCGCAGGCCTTCGACGCGGCCGTCGTCATGACGCGCTGGATGTTCCCTTATATCGCCTGCATGGCCTTCGTGGCGCTGGCCGGCGGCATCCTGAATACCTGGAGCCAGTTCAAGATTCCGGCGTTCACCCCGGTGCTGTTGAATATTTCCTTCATCCTGGCCTCGCTGGTCCTGGTCGACTACCTCGAGCAGCCGATCTATGCCATGGCGGTGGCGGTCTGCGTGGGCGGCCTGCTGCAGGTCGGCATCCAGATACCGGCCCTGATGAAGATCGGCATGTTGCCGCGCATCTCGATCAACCCGATTGCCGCCGCCCGCAACCCCGGCGTGATGCGCATGCTGCGCAAGATGGGCCCGGCCGTGTTCGCCGTCTCGGCCGCACAGATCAGCCTGCTGATCAATACCGGTATCGCGTCGCGCCTGTCGGCCGGCAGCGTGTCCGCCCTCACCTACGCCGACCGCCTGATGGAATTCCCCACCGCGATGCTCGGTGTCGCGCTCGGCACCGTGCTGCTGCCAAGCCTGTCCAAAGCAAACTCGACCGGCGATACGGTCGAGTATTCGTCGCTGCTGAACTGGGGCCTGCGCCTGACCTTCCTGCTGGCGCTGCCGGCGGCGGTCGGCCTGGCCACGCTGGCCGAGCCGATGATCGCCACCCTTTTCCATTACGGTAAATTCACCACGCATGCGATCACGACCGCGGCGATGCCGCTGGTGGCCTACAGCATCGGCCTGCTCGGCATTATCCTGGTCAAGACGCTGGCGCCGGCCTTTTACGCGCGCCAGGATGTGCGCACGCCGGTGCGCATCGCCGTCGGCGTGCTGGTCTTCACCCAGCTGATGAACCTGGTGTTTGTGCCGATCTTCGCGGTGGCTGGCCTGGCGCTGTCGATCGGCCTGGGTGCCTGCGTCAACGCCGGCTTCCTTTACGCCGGCCTGCGCAGCCGCGGCATCTACGTGCCGCAGCCTGGCTGGATCGTCTTCTTCGTCAAGCTGGCCCTTGCGGTCTCGGTGATGGGTGCGCTGAGCTGGTACAGCGCCGCTCAGTTCGACTGGGCGGCGATGCAGGCCACGCCATGGCTGCGCGCGCTGGCCCTGCTATGCATCGTCGGCGCCAGCGCCGCCGCCTATTTTGCCGTGCTGTTCGCGCTCGGCTTCCGCCTGGGCGACTTCAAGCGCCGCGGCAAGTAAGCAAGACGAAAAAAAACCCGCCGATAAGGCGGGTTTTGCAAAACAACCAAACTACTCAGGCTGTTTTTATTGTTGTCTTGTTGCAGTTTAATGCATGGCAAGATGGTAGCA
>CXWL01011379.1_pt1 | contig 14201 bp, 15 predicted proteins | sample 590931 | NCBI WGS metagenome assembly CXWL01 (sample SAMEA3498368, study PRJEB10139) | groundwater metagenome | biome: water well; material: biofilm material | place: Germany | collected 2015-04-27 | reverse complement strand
GCAGCATGGCTTCGTTGCGATAGGGTGTTTCGATCCAGATCTGGGTCTGGCCGGTCTTCAGAGCCAGTGACTCCAGTTCGCGTAGGCGCTGGCAGCGTGCCACCGTCTCCTGCGGCAGGTAACCGACAAATGCGAAGTTCTGACCATTCAGGCCACTGGCCGCCAGGCTGAGCAGTAGCGACACCGGACCAACCAGGGGAACCACCTCCAGACCAATGTCATGCGCGGCGCGAACGACCGACGAGCCGGGGTCGGCCACGGCGGGCATGCCCGCTTCGCTGATCAAGCCGATATCGTGACCTTCGGCAGCGGCCGCGAGCAGCGGCCGCGCGTCAAAGGGCGCCACGTGGTCGCCCTTCTTGTGCACCTCGCGGGGCAACTCGGCAATCGACAGTCCTTGGAGTGTGTGGCGCAAGGGATAGATGGCGTCAACCCGTTTGAGGTAGGCGCGGGTGCTTTTGGCGTTTTCGCTGATCCAATGCCCCAGTCGCGCGGCAGTCTGGATTGTTCCGTTGGGTAGGGCGTCTTGCAGTGCCGCCTGTTGCGCGCAGCCAAAATCCAGCGGTACGGGCACCAGATAGAGTTTGCCGCGTGTGCCGGTTGGACTCGTCATTGGCATCTGCGCGTCGTTCATGGCAGCTCAATTCCCACGGCACGCAGCAGGCGGGCAGTGCGAATCAGCGGTAGACCGACCAGGGCGCTCGGGTCGTCATTGTTGATGGCGTCCAACAGGCTGATGCCTAGACCCTCGCTCTTGGCGCTACCGGCGCAATCGTAAGGGGTCTCGGCACGCAGGTAGCGCTCGATCTCGCCATCGCCAAGATCGCGAAAAACAACGCTGACCAGGGCCACCTCGGTTTGTGCATAGGCAGTTTGCTCGCAGACCACGGATACAGCCGTATGAAAAGCCACGGTGTGACCGCGCATCCGTCGGAGTTGCTCGACGGCACGATCATGGGTGCCTGGTTTTCCCAGTGGCAGGCCATTCAGGTCCGCCACTTGGTCGGAGCCAATCACGACGGCATCGGGAAACCGCCGCGCGACCGCGCGCGCCTTCTCCAGCGATAGCCGCCGGGCCAGTTGGGCCGGTGCTTCGTGGTGTCTGGGGGATTCATCAACATCGGGCGCAATTACCTCGAAGGGCAGTCGCAATCGAGCCAGCAGGTCGCGTCGGTAGGGCGAGGTGGATGCGAGGATCAGTTTTCGTTGAAGGGAATGCTGCATCGCGTGATTCTCTTACACTGCGGTCATGAAACAAGGCTGCGCTGCGAACAATGTGGATATCCGGGCACTTGCCCTGGCGGGTGATCAACTGGCCGGCCAGGAACCTCTGGCCGGATTTACGCGATTGGTCGATGAGATACTGGCCGATGGCACTCAGGAATTGGTCGTTTGGAACGCGCGTTTTGAAGACCACCCGGACGCCACCGGTGTGCAGCAACCCTGGATGCACCTTAGTGTGTCGACCAGTTTGAATTTGACCTGCCAGCGTTGCCTGGACGTGGTTGCCGTGCCGGTCGATGTGGAACGATCATTTCGCTTCGTGCACAGCGAGCAGGTGGCCGAGGTGGAGGATGAACAGGCCGATGAAGACGTGTTGGCCCTGGATAAACAGTTCAAGTTGCGTGACTTGATTGAAGACGAAGTCCTGATGGCCATGCCATTGGTGCCGCGCCATGCGGCTTGTCCCGGCGAGGTCAAATTGAGTGCGGTCGATTCCGATTTTGAAGCGGCGCAGACTGCCAAACCCAGGCCATTCGAGGTCTTGGCAGCCCTCAAAAAAGCCACCAAGCGGTAGTGCGAGCTTTGTAAGCTATAATTTAAGGCTTCGCGCGTGGACCTGACGCGTACTTTTCACAATCCCAAAGTGCTGTGCCCATGGCGCGCACCCAGACACAAGGAGCGGATCATGGCCGTCCAACAAAACAAGAAGTCGCCTTCCAAGCGTGGCATGCATCGTTCGCATAACGCCTTGGTAGTGCCCGGTATCGCCTTGGAGCCCACCACCGGCGAGACCCATTTGCGTCACCACATCAGCCCGACCGGCTTTTACCGTGGCCGCAAGGTGCTCAAGACCAAGTCTGAAGCCTGATTCGCCATATCCAGCCGAGGCCCGAAGCTACCGTGTTTGTAGCGACGGGCCTTTGTCTTGATGCCATGGGCATCTTCTTGCCCGCCCTGGGCGCTTCCTATTTCCCATGATCACCATCGCCGTCGACTGCATGGGTGGCGACCACGGCCCCTGTGTCACGCTGCCCGCCTGCAAACGCTTCCTTGAGCGCCATCCCGACGCGAAACTGATTCTGGTCGGGTTGCCGACCAGTTTTCACGGTTTCACGCACCCACGTGCCAGTGTTGTCACCGCCAGCGAGGTGGTTGGCATGGATGACCCGATCGAAGTGGCGCTGCGTCGCAAAAAGGACTCGTCGATGCGCGTGGCTGTCACGCAGGTCAAGAACGGCGCCGCGCAAGCTGCGGTGTCGGCCGGTAATACCGGTGCCCTGATGGCGATCTCCCGGTATGTGCTCAAGACCTTGGATGGCATTGATCGTCCCGCCATCGCGGCTCAGATCCCAAACGCGAAGGGCCATGCCACAACCATGCTCGACCTCGGCGCCAACGTCGACTGCAGTGCCGATCATCTGCTCCAGTTTGCCTTGATGGGCTCTGTCTTGGTGTCGGTGCTCAAAGGCGGTGACAACCCGACTGTTGGACTGTTGAATATCGGTGAGGAAATCATCAAAGGCAGCGAAACAATAAAAAGAGCCGGCGAATTGCTGCGATCTGCCTCTAACGCCGGCGATCTAAACTTCTACGGCAATGTCGAAGGTGATGACATTCTGAAAGGAACCGCCGATATCGTGGTTTGTGACGGTTTTGTCGGAAATGTTGCGCTCAAGACAGCGGAGGGCGTTGCCGCGATGATCATGGAGTTCTTGAAGGCGGAATTCACTCGCAGTATCTTCACGAAAATGGCGGCTATTGTGGCCTATCCGATCCTATCTGCGATGAAAAGAAAATTCGATCATCGTCGCTACAACGGTGCGGCATTGCTCGGGCTGCGCGGATTGGTGTTCAAGAGTCATGGTTCGGCCGATGAATTGGGTTTTGGGTACGCCTTGGACCGGGCGTATGATGCAGCCCAAAACAACTTGATCGACCGGGTTCGGGTTCGCATCGCGCACGCGGCGCCACTTCTGGCGCCGGATCGCTATGCCGAGCAATTCGAGGCGGTTGCCGTAATTCCCTAAATGAGACGATATTCGCGGATCACGGGCACTGGCAGTTACCTGCCTGTGCGCCGGCTAAGTAATGCAGAACTCGCAGCCGAACTGGCTGAGAACGGCGTTGAGACCTCGGACGAGTGGATTGTCGAGCGTACTGGCATACGGTATCGGCATTTTGCCGAGCCTGATGTCAGCAGCAGCGATCTGGCCCTGCATGCCGCCACGCGTGCCCTGCAGGCGGCCGGTGTTGCGGCCCAGGAGATCGACCTCATCATCGTGGCGACCTCAACGCCGGACATGGTGTTTCCGTCGACCGCTTGCATCCTGCAGCACAAGCTGGGCGCCAATGGCTGCGCCGCATTCGACGTGCAAGCCGTGTGCAGCGGCTTTATTTATGCCTTGGCGGTGGCCGATTCCATGATCCAATCTGGCGCCGCCAGCAAGGCCCTGGTGATCGGTGCCGAAGTGTTCTCCCGAATTCTGGATTTCAAGGACCGCACCACCTGCGTGCTGTTTGGTGACGGCGCCGGCGCGGTCGTGCTGGAGGCATCCGACACCCCCGGCATTCTCGCCAGCGACCTGCACGCGGATGGCAAGCACGTCGGCTTGCTGTGTGTGCCGGGACACGTCAGCGGCGGTGGGGTACTGGGTGACCCCCTGCTCAAGATGGACGGTCAGGCGGTGTTCAAGCTGGCGGTTGGGGTCCTTGAGAGTGCTGCGCGAGCGGTGCTGGCGAAGGCCGGCAAGCGTGAGTCGGACATTGACTGGCTGATACCCCACCAGGCCAATATCCGCATCATGCAAAGCACCGCCAGGAAGCTCCGAATGCCGATGAGCAGGGTGGTCGTTACCGTCGATCAGCATGGCAACACGTCGGCCGCGTCGATTCCGTTGGCGCTGGATTCAGCCGTGCGCGGGGGCCAGGTCAAGCGTGGCGACTTGTTATTGCTCGAAGGGGTAGGAGGCGGATTCACCTGGGGCGCCGTCTTGCTGAATTTTTAGGCCTCGCCGGATCCACGTCCGACGGTGAGATGGCTCTGACGGTGGATTGATGATGGGTGGGACGGATCGCGGCCTGGTGGCCAACTCTGCATTCAATAGGTGGTAATAGCATGCAGTCATTTGCGTTTGTGTTTCCTGGGCAAGGTTCCCAGTCGGTCGGAATGCTCGACGCCTGGGGCGATCACCCGGTCGTGCTTGAGGTGCTCAACGAGGCCTCGGACGCCTTGGACGAGGATATTGGCAAGCTCATTCATGACGGGCCGAAGGAAGCCTTGGCGCTGACCACCCATACGCAACCCGCGATGCTGGTGGCGGCGGTGGCGGCCTTTCGGGTCTGGATGGCGGAAACCGGCGCGATGCCCGCTGCGCTGGCCGGTCACTCGCTGGGTGAGTACTCGGCCATGGTGGCCGCTGGCGTCGTATCCTTGAGACAGGCCGCGCCCTTGGTCCGCTTTCGGGCGCAGGCCATGCAGGACGCCGTTCCGGTCGGTGTTGGCGCGATGGCGGCCGTCATGGGAATGCCGGCCACCGAGGTGGTCGCGATTTGCCGGGATGTCACCCAGAGCTTTGGCGTGAATTCGCTGGAAATCGTGGAAGCGGTGAACTTCAATGATCCCGCGCAGACAGTGATTGCCGGCAGCAAGGCGGCGGTCGACAGCGCATGCCAGGCCGCCAAAGCCCAAGGCGCCAAACGCGCCTTGCCGCTACAGGTGTCCGCGCCTTTTCATTCCAGTTTGATGCGGCCGGCCGCGGAACGATTGCGCGAGAGGCTCGATTTGATCGAGTTTTCGTCGCCGAGCATCACATTGATCAACAATGTGGACGTTGCCGTGGAGGTCGACGCAGATCGTATTCGCGATGCGTTGTATCGGCAGGCATTTAGCCCGGTGCGTTGGGTCGAATGCGTGCAGGCGATCAAGGCGCACGGCATTGCGTCCGTGGTCGAATGTGGTCCGGGCAAGGTGCTGGCTGGCATGGTCAAGCGTATCGACCCGGACATGAATGGCATGGCCATGATGGATCCGAGCAGTCTGACTGACGTGAAACGTGTACTTTTGGGTGGTGAGCATGCTTGACATCAAATTTGAGGGCCAAGTCGCCCTGGTGACTGGCGCTTCGCGCGGGATTGGCGCGGCGATTGCATTGGAACTGGCGAAACGGGGTTTGAAAGTAATCGGCACTGCCACCACAGCGGATGGCTCCGCGAGGATTGCCGAAACCCTGTCCGCTTTCCCCGGCTGCAGCGCAGAAGTGCTTAATGTCAACGATGCTGGGGTCGGCGAGGCGTTGGTAGATCGAATTGTCAAGGCGCATGGCGGTTTACAGGTGTTGGTCAACAATGCCGGTATCACCCGTGACAACCTGGCTCTGCGGATGAAGGACGAAGAGTGGGATGCCGTGATCGATACCAATCTCAAGGCGGTGTTTCGCATGAGTCGAGCGGTGATGCGCACCATGATGAAGCAGCGTTATGGACGGATCGTCAATATCACGTCGGTGGTTGGTGCGTCGGGCAATGCGGGGCAGGCCAACTATGCCGCGGCCAAGGCCGGTGTCGCGGGCATGACGCGTGCATTGGCAAGGGAGTTGGGTTCACGCAGCATTACCGTCAATTGTGTTGCGCCGGGCTTCATCGAGACCGATATGACCGCGAGTCTGCACGCGGATCAACAGAAGGCGCTGTTGGCGCAAATCCCGCTGGGGCACCTGGGAAAGCCCGCAGACGTTGCCCATGCGGTGGCCTATCTCGCCTCCCCGCAGGCTGGTTACGTGACTGGCCAAGAATTGCATGTCAACGGTGGGATGTACCTCTAGTTGAACAAATAAAGATGCGCCGATTGGTCCGTTCGGCTGCCGGGTCGATGAGAAGTCATTGAGCCCGGCTAAAATCTCGGATTCATTTACAACCCTTTGAGGGAACCCATGAGCGATATCGAAGCACGCGTTAAGAAGATCATTGCCGAGCAACTCGGTGTCGAAGAGTCCCAAGTCACCAATGAAAAGGCTTTTGTAGCCGACCTGGGTGCCGACTCGCTGGATACGGTAGAACTGGTGATGGCGTTGGAGGACGAGTTCGGGATCGAAATTCCCGACGAGGATGCCGAGAAGATCACAACGGTTCAAAACGCCATCGATTACGCCAACACCCATCAAAAAGCCTAGTGTTTGAAGTTTGAGGCGCCGCTGCGTCCGTCAGCGACCCTCATCGCTGGCCGCAGGACGGTCGCCTGCGCCTCGGAGAGCCGTGGCGCACGCGTCGATTCCTTTTAGACGAAACACAAAATCGCCAACTTATGTCCCGTCGTCGCGTTGTCATTACAGGATTGGGATGCGTCAGCCCCGTGGGGAACACGGTGGCCCAATCGTGGACCAATTTGCTGGCCGGGAAGTCCGGTATCGACTTGATCACCAAGTTTGATGCATCGACGTTCTCCTGCAAGATTGCCGGAGAAGTCAAGGGCTTTGATCTGGAGACATACATCCGCGCCAAGGAAGCGCGCACGATGGACACCTTCATCCACTACGGTGTTGCTGCCGCGGCACAAGCCGTGGCGGATTCCGGGTTGCCCACCGGTGAGGCCTTGCATGATGAATTGGCGACCCGCATCGGTTGCGTGATTGGCTCCGGCATTGGTGGCTTGCCGATGATCGAGTCCATGCACTCCGAGTTCCTCAATCGCGGTGCGCGGCGTATCTCTCCCTTTTTTGTACCGTCGACGATTGTCAACATGATCGCCGGCCACGTGTCCATTCATTTCGGATTCAAGGGCCCCAACATTGCCATCGTTACCGCCTGCACGACTGGGTTGCACTGTATCGGGGATGCTGGACGAATGATCGAATACGGCGATGCCGACGTGATGATCGCTGGTGGCTCGGAGGCCACTGTGTCACCACTTGGCATAGGCGGCTTTGCAGCGATGCGGGCTCTGTCCACCCGCAACGCTGATCCTGCAGCGGCATCGCGCCCTTTCGACAAGGACCGCGACGGGTTCGTGCTGGGCGAGGGCGCGGGAGTGATGGTGCTCGAAGAATATGAACATGCCAAGGCCCGCGGTGCAAGAATCTATGCCGAACTGGCTGGTTTTGGCATGAGCGCCGACGCCGGGCACATGACCGCGCCAAATATGGATGGGCCGCGGCGTGCCATGCTCAATGCGATGCGCAATGCAGGCGTGAATGCCGATGAGATCGACTATCTGAATGCGCATGGCACTTCGACGCCGTTGGGGGACATCAACGAAACCAATGCGATCAAGGCAGCCCTTGGTGACGCGGCGAAGAAGACCGTGGTCAACTCCACGAAATCCATGACCGGGCACTTGCTGGGCGGGGCCGGTGGTATCGAGTCAGTTTTCACGGTTTTGGCGCTGTACCATCAGAAAAGTCCGCCAACCATCAATCTTGTCGATCAGGACCCGCAGTGCGATCTGGACTACTGCGCCAACACCGCTCGCGATATGCGCATTGATGTGGCACTGAAGAACAACTTCGGTTTTGGTGGTACCAACGGGTCCTTGGTGTTCAAGCGCGCGCCCTGACAGACGTCCGCACCGGCGCATCGACCTCCAAGTTTCACGCCACCATGCATAACGCCCCAACGGTTACTTTCCCGGTGGGGCCGTGGTCCTTGCGTCCCCTGTACCTGGTTGCCCTGGCGGCAGGTGGGTGGGCTGCGCTCGCATTTTGGTGGCAACAGCCTGACGCGTTGGCCGCGCGACCGATGTGGCTGTTTGTGATCTGGCTGGCTTGTTTGGTTGCCACGGTCTGGGCCGCGCGTCGGGACCACTCGGGCACACTGAGGTGGAGCGCGGGCAAGTGGACTTGGACCAGCCAATCCTGCGCGCGCAGTGGGACACTGACCATGCTGGTTGACGTGCAGCAGGTGCTGGTTGTCATCTTGAGGTCCGATGAGGGCGGCGCACGTTGGTTTTGGTTGCACCGCGGTGCCGATCCGTCTGCATGGCCCGCGTTGCGCCGGGCGTTGGTGTCGACGTCCGGGCGTCGCCCGTTGCCAAACGACCGCGCCCAGGATGGAGCACCCTTGTGAGCGAGTCAGGCGCAGTTCATGCGGCAGCCGGGATGCCAGTCCATGACAGTGACCAGTTGTTGGTCGAGCAGGCGGTCGCGGGTGACCAGCGTGCGTTTGAGTTATTGGTGCTCAAGTACCAGCGGCGCATCCAACGGCTGATCGGCCGCATGGTGCGTGATACGGACCTGGTCGAGGACATCGCGCAGGAGACCTTCATACGGGCCTATCGCGCACTGCACCAGTTTCGCGGCGAATCGCAGTTTTACACTTGGCTTTACAGAATTGCCACCAACACCGCCAAGAAGTACCTACTCCAGCTCAAGCGTGATCGGGTTGTCTTTGAGTCGTCCTTTCAACTAGATGAAGAAGGTGATGAAACTTCTCGACCGAAAAGCGAACCAACCACTTCAGAGACGCCAGAGTCGATTCTGGCGGCGCGCGAAGTCGCCGATGCGGTGAATGCGGTGCTCGAAGAGTTGCCAAACGAGTTGCGTCAGGCGATCACGTTGCGGGAAATGGAAGGACTGAGCTATGAGGAAATCGCGGAACTGATGAACTGCCCTATCGGAACCGTTCGATCAAGAATTTTCCGAGCTCGCGAAGCGGTCTCGGCGCGTGTTAAGCCGATGCTGGATAGGCAGTCCGGCAAACGCTGGTAATGGGTGCAGGAGGTTACAGGTCATGACAGAGCAAGAAATGCAGCGGCGGCAAGCCATTTCAGCGTTGGCGGATGGGCAGTTGTCGGGCGAAGAACTGGCCCAAACGCTGGACCTGCTGCGGTCCGATGATGCAGCCGTGGAGACTTGGCATGGTTACCATCTCGTGGGGGACGTGTTGCGAGGTGGCGCATTTTGCGACTCCGGCCGCGACACGGCATTTCTTCAGCGTTTGCGAGTGAATCTGGAACAAGAAGTGGTTGCCGTTCCAGCGCGTCAAGTGGATATATCGGGTGTTGATCGACCGAGTGCGAACGACGCGCATGTCAATTGGCGTTGGGTGGCTGGCCTGGCGGTGATGGCGGTCGCTGGCACCGTAGGATGGATGTCCGTGCCGGGTCCGCGACAGCCTGTTGATATCCCCGCCCTTGCTCAGCTCCCAGCGCCCGCGCCGTCGCTCGGTTATGTCGTCGCGGGGGAGCGGCTTGAAGCGTCGAGCCGCCAGCAAACCATGATTCGAGATCCCAAACTGGACCAATGGCTCGCCGCCCATCGGCAGTTTGGTGGCGCTTCCGCGCTACAGATGCCAGCCGGCTTTGTGCGCAATGCGACCTTCGAAGGGGCAGCACGTTGAGCGCAGGCGGACGTTTTGGACTATTTGCCCGTGGCCGCAGGTGCGCCGCCATGCTTGCGTGCAGCGCTGCTTGGCTGGGTTCACCAGCCGTGGTGGCGCAGACGGGCGTTGCGCCCAGCGTCTTGCCAGCAGTTGGCGTTGAGCCCGCGGCGGATCATCGCAGCGTGAACGCATGGTTGGTCCGCATGCACGAGGCGTCGCGGCGGCGAGCCTACATCGGCACGGTCGTGGTGTCAGACGGCGTGAACATGGCCAGCGCGCGCATTTGGCACGTCTGTGATGGGACGCAGCAAATTGAACGGGTGGTCACCTTGACTGGAGTTCCGCGCACGACGTTCAGACGCGATGACCAGGTGGTGACGTTTTTGCCTCAGAGCATGGTGGTGGTGGCTGAGCGTCGCGAATCACTAGGCTTGTTCCCCAACTTGCTGCGAACTGGCGACGCGAGGGTAGGGCAGTTCTACCAGGCGCGCCTGGCTGGCCATGAGCGGGTGGCCGGTCTGGAGGCCGATGTGGTCTTGATTGAACCACGTGACCGGTATCGTTTCGGCTATCGAATCTGGACCGATCAGAACTCCGGACTGGTGCTCAAACTTCAGACTCTGAACGCTGACGGGCAGGTGTTGGAGCAAGTGGCTTTTTCCGAGCTTCAGTTGGACGCGCCCGTCAGCCTGCAAAAGCTCGCGCGCATGATGGGAAATACCGAAGGTTATCGGATCGAACGGGTTGAGTCGGCGCCAACCACGGCTTTGTCCGAGGGGTGGACCATAGCCAATCCGGTCCCCGGTTTTCAGTCCGTGAGTTGCCACAAACGACCGGTCGTGACGCCCAATGGGGGGGCACCTGAATCTGCCATGCAATGGGTGTTTTCGGACGGACTCGCCACCGTGTCCTTATTTGTCCAACCTCTTGATCCTTTGCGGCAACCCGCGGAGGGCGCGACCACGCTTGGTGCCACCCATACCTTGACGCGGCGCAATGGCGCGTGGTGGGTGACAGCGGTGGGCGAAGCCCCGCTACAGACGTTGGCTGCGTTGGTGCAAGGTCTTGAGCGCAAGCGATAGGTCCCAATATGCGAGGGGCTTGCGGGCTTCTGACAAGGAAGTGTCCGCAGGCTCGCTGGAAAGTGTGGCGTCGTTCGGGACGCCGTGTTGTTGAAAGGTGAATGATGATGAGTTTTGATTGGAAGAAGATTCGTTCGGTGGTGCTGGTGGGTGTGCTTGCCGCGACCGCGTCCTTGTCGTTGGTGCCGGTGACCCCTGCGGTCGCACAGGCTCGGGCGTTGCCTGATTTCACTGATCTGGTTGAACAAGTTGGTCCGTCGGTGGTGAACATCCGGATTCTGGAGAGGGTATCTTCGCGTCAGGGGTCAGGCCCGGGCATGGACGAAGACATGCTGGAGTTCTTCCGTCGTTTCGGGCTACCCATGCCGAACATCCCGCGTCAGGCGCCGCGTCCAAATCGGCCCACGCCGCACGATGAAGAGCAGCCACGCGGTGTCGGCTCAGGCTTCATCCTGACCGCTGATGGTCTCATCATGACCAACGCGCATGTGGTGGACGGCGCCGATGAAGTCCTGGTCACTTTGACGGACAAGCGCGAATTCAAAGCCAAGATCATTGGTACGGACAAACGTACCGATGTGGCGGTCGTGAAGATCGAGGCGAACGGACTTCCGGCTGTGCGCGTGGGCGATGTCAGCCGCCTGAAGGTTGGTGAGTGGGTGATGGCAATCGGATCACCCTTCGGTCTGGAAAGCACTGTTACCGCGGGCATTGTGAGCGCCAGGCAACGCGATACGGGTGACTACCTGCCATTTATTCAAACTGACGTGGCCATCAACCCCGGAAACTCTGGCGGACCGCTGATCAATATGCGTGGTGAGGTGGTCGGCATCAATAGTCAGATCTATTCGCGTTCGGGGGGATTCATGGGAATTTCATTCGCCATTCCGATGGACGAGGCGATGCGCGTCAGCGATCAATTGCGCGCCTCGGGGCGGGTGTCGCGCGGTCGAATCGGCGTGCAGATTGGACCGGTGAGCAAGGAAGTCGCTGAGTCAATTGGCCTGGGCAAGCCCAATGGGGCACAGGTGATTGGCGTTGAGCCCGGCACGCCAGCGGAAAAGGCTGGTGTCGAGGCGGGTGACATCATCATCAAGTTTGATGGCAAGGCGATTGAGAAGTCGTCTGACTTGCCACGCCTCGTTGGCGCGACCAAGCCTGGAAGCAAGGCAAGCGTCACGGTGTTTCGCCGTGGTGCCAGCAAGGAACTGATCGTTACCATCGCGGAAATCGAGGCTGACAAGTCAACGAAAAAGGCGATTGACAAGGGCAGCAAGCCCAAGGCGGCTGGTGCCTCTCAGGTCTTGGGTCTGACTGTCAGTGAATTGCCCGAGGATCAACGGACAGAATTGAGGATCAAGGGTGGTGTGCGGGTGGAGTCGGCGACCGAGGGTGCGGCCCGCGCTGGCGTGCGCGAGGGCGACGTGATCGTGGCCGTTGCCAACGTGGAAGTCGACAGCGTCAAGGCATTCGAGGCGGTTGTTGGCAAGCTCGACAAGGGCAAGTCGGTGGTGCTGCTGCTGCGTCGCGGTGACATGGCTCAATACGCTGTGATACGTCCGGTGCGCTAGCACCAAGGTCGGCAGTCACCCGGTCAAGACCCCAGCCCTGGATCGGGATTGGGGTTTTTTTCGACATCCGGATCGACTGAGTGCAGAAAAATTCGGCTTCTTTTTCGAGAAGATTTCTTCATAAAATGTGTGCGCACACTCACTTGTTGTGTTTGCTATGGCGGTTTTGGTTAGAATGGAGGCCGGTGAAGACGGATTACTGGCATATTGGAACGACGCAAGTTCATCATTCGGGATGAATTTGCGGAACCCACAGGCGCTCCACAGTTCGCCCACATGTTGTCCAAGCATCCATCCACTTTGATTGTTAATAAGCTGTGTATAAAATTCATGTTGTTAGCCTGCAACTTCCTTCCAGTGTTGGTTTTGGGGCTGTACGCCATGCACTTTTTGCCTACAATGAAGCTCCAGCTATCGCAGTTGCCAAAGATTGTTGGTTCGGGGCGCGTCAATATTCGACGCGCCCTTTTTTCTTGTCTCCTCGTTTCAATTCAATCACTTGACGCTTCTCGTTGATGAATCACATCAGAAATTTTTCGATCATTGCGCACATTGATCATGGCAAATCCACCTTGGCAGACCGACTGATTCAGCGTTGCGGAGGTTTGGCTGATCGTGAGATGGAAGCGCAAGTGCTTGACTCAATGGACATCGAAAAAGAGCGTGGGATAACCATCAAGGCACAGACCGCCGCGCTCAAGTACAAGGCGCTTGATGGCGTGGTCTACAACCTCAACTTGATCGACACGCCCGGCCATGTTGACTTCTCGTATGAGGTGAGTCGATCCTTGTCGGCGTGTGAAGGCGCCTTGCTGGTGGTCGATGCCAGCCAGGGCGTCGAGGCGCAGACGGTGGCCAATTGTTACACCGCCCTGGATCTGGGTGTCGAGGTGGTGCCAGTGCTCAACAAGATGGACCTGCCCAACGCCGATCCAGACAACGCGCGCTCGGAAATTGAAGATGTCATAGGTATCGACGCGAGCCGAGCCATTGCGTGTTCGGCCAAGACCGGCTTGGGCATTGAGGAAATTCTGGAAGCAGTCGTCGCGCGCATTCCACCGCCAAAGGGCAATCCGCAAGGACCCTTGCGCGCCATGATCATTGATAGTTGGTTTGACAGCTACGTCGGCGTGGTGATGTTGGTGCGCGTGGTGGATGGTCGCCTGGCCAAAGGTGAGCGGATCAAGATGATGGCCAGCGGCGCCATGTACAACGCCGACAACCTTGGTGTGTTCACGCCGGCCAATGAGTCGCGCCCTTCACTGGAGGCGGGCGAAGTCGGCTACGTCATTGCCGGCATCCGCGAATTGCAGGCGGCCAAGGTGGGCGATACCATCACCTTGATCAAGCCAGGCAGCGGCGGTGCAGCCTTCACCGCCACGGAACCCTTGCCAGGGTTCAAGGAGATTCAGCCCCAGGTATTCGCGGGCCTCTATCCAACCGAGGCCAATCAATACGAGGGCCTGCGCGATAGCTTGGAGAAGCTCAAGCTCAACGACTCATCGCTTCACTATGAGCCGGAAGTGTCGCAGGCTCTGGGCTTTGGTTTTCGCTGCGGTTTCCTGGGCTTGTTGCACATGGAGATTGTTCAGGAGCGCCTGGAGCGTGAATTTGACCAGGACCTGATCACCACCGCCCCCAGCGTGGTGTACCAAGTGGTCAAGTCTGATGGCGAAGTGATAATGGTCGAGAACCCGTCCAAGATGCCCGAGCAGGGCCGCATGGACGAAATTCGCGAACCGATTGTGACGGTGCACCTGTACATGCCGCAGGACTACGTTGGCGCGGTGATGACGCTGGCCAACCAGAAACGTGGCGTGCAGATGAACATGGCCTACCACGGCCGCCAGGTGATGCTGACCTACGAGATGCCCTTGGCGGAGATCGTGCTCGATTTCTTTGACAAGCTCAAGTCAGTCTCCAGGGGCTACGCCTCAATGGACTATGACTTCAAGGAGTATCGAGCCGCCGATGTGGTCAAGGTCGACATTCTCCTCAATGGTGAACGGGTGGA
>CXWL01112839.1_pt1 | contig 14202 bp, 7 predicted proteins | sample 590931 | NCBI WGS metagenome assembly CXWL01 (sample SAMEA3498368, study PRJEB10139) | groundwater metagenome | biome: water well; material: biofilm material | place: Germany | collected 2015-04-27 | reverse complement strand
GCCTTCATGAGCCAAACCGAATTTTTCAATCCACGCACCAAGTCGGTCTTCCCTGAACTTCAGGAAGATACCCTCTCCTCTAACAATAACCGCCGGAAGCCATCTCTTCTTTTCTAGTGCCACCAGTTTCCATCGCTCTTCCTGCGTGAGGTCGTCGCCAGGGTAAATTCTTGAAAATCCCACGAATGCCCGCGTCTCTCTCAACTTGTGCAACAAGGATACGCGCTCAAACGAGGATCGGACAAGATCACCATAACTGCTCATCTCGGAGCTTCGTATCAACAGATTGGCCTTTGGATAACCCTCCTGAACATCACGACAGAAGACTCGGTATTCCTCCCTCCTGTAGTCAGACTCCGCCAATGTATCTTGCTGGACTCCCGCCGTTCCTTGATCGGAATCCACACCTTTGCCCTTAAACCAATCCGACAAGGGCCCCAACAACACCGATGGGTCAATCTCCCACTCCGGAAAATGACTCTTGATTGTGGCGTTTATCATGTCAAGCGAAAGCTGCTTGTCAGTCGATGCCTTTATTTTTAGCGACAAGTATTGTTGAACTATCCTGTTATCCAGCAGAATATCCTTCAGGATATGACTGTTGGCAGCTTCTGCCAAAACTGCCGCATCCAAGGTTGACTCCGGGTAATACTTCTTCAGAGCATTCCGAGCCGACTTCGCTGAAACCATGCCATTGTCTGCATCCTGTGCACTGAGCAGCAAGCTGGATTTCAGCAAATGGTCATCGAGGATATCCAGTATTTCCTGATCAAGATTCTTGTCATCAATGTTCGGGATGTAAATCGAGCTGACGACCTGAGGGAAGTAGAGATTCGACGCACCACGGAGCAGAGGATATATTTCCTGGCCACAACCTGGCAGCGGATTCGGGCCGTTCTTGCCTATTCCCAATGCAGGGTTGTGCCCCTCGCATCTGACCCCAATTTTCCCGAAGGCAGTCTGTGAGTCGCTTAATCCATCGCCTTGAAATGCACCGGCGAGTGTGCGTTTCTCGACAACCTTAATTCCTCCATTCTCCAACCTTTCCTCCGCAGCCACTTCCACGCCAGTAAGCGAAGCACTGCCGGTACTTCTCATGCGAAGCCAGCGCATGTTGCCCTCCGGCTCCCACAATGGATCCGGTTGCTTGAACAACCACTCCAGCCATGGAAAATCTTGCAGGTGGCCCTTTTTGCATGCGCCTACGAAGCGAACCTGAACAGTTTTTCTCAATGGATGCTCTGACCCAATTCCACCACCAGATCCGATTGGCCCTTTACAGGTTGGAGGCGTGCTGTCCTGATATCGCGCGAGATGCATTCGCCCGCATCGAGGACAAACATGCCAAAGAGGAAATCTGAGAAACGGCAACTTCATATTAAGGTTGGACTGAGTTGCATCCTGCCCCCATTCGGGCTGACGAAAATCCGGAGGCTGCACAAAGTAGTCAACGCCCAGCCGACTGGAAAGGCGTTTTTCATCATCGATTATGAACTCCCGGTGCTCTGGCTCACCTTCCTTGAATGGCCAAGCATCCAGGCCGGCGTGAACGAGAGACACGGGACCGGGAAAGTCCACCAACGCACCGATGCCAAAAGGTGAAATTGCTTGCGACCTTCTAACTGGGCGGCTCATATCTGATCATCCTGCAGCTGATTGAAGAAACGGGTTATCTCTGCTTCACAGGAGGCATCGACATTTCGCAGGGACGACATGGTCGGCCAGCTATGTCCATCCCAGTTTGGCGGTACTGTACTACCTGCGGGGTGCAGCAAAGGCGGATCCTGAGGTGCGGCTCCAAAACCACCATACTCGCTCGGTTGCCATTTTTGCCACTGGTCAAGGCGAAGCTGTAGTTTATCCATTACTGAATCACGTTCTTCCGGAGCAACAACTCCAACGCGTTCCTCTATCATTTCATCGACCAAATCTCGTAACGAAGAACTTTTTCCAAGCGGAAAAGGGTCCGGGCTGCTTGACTCGGCGTCCAATATCCCAAGCTGCCTCACCGCTGCAACAATAATGCCATGAAGGGAGCGCTCTACGGCCGGTGCGCTGAATGGGGTGACACTGGTTGGCTCAACCTGTGCATATAGCCGCTGATGGTAGGGTCTGAATCGCTCAAAATGACTACGATCTCGTGGTTTGCTCTGCCCATAGAGCACTGCCACCAAACCAGGCTTTTCAGGATCTCGCCCGACGCGGCTGGAAACTTGAATGTACTGGGAAGTTGTTTTGGGTTGACCAACGATTGCCATGAGAGCCAAACGACTAACGTCTACGCCTACCTCGATAATGTTCGATGCCAAGCAGGCATCAACGACATCATTATCATCAGCTGTATTTTTGCTATTGACCGTTTGAGTGCGAAGAGTCCTCTCCAGTCGCTCCAGTTCTTTGGGTACTTGGTCGCTACGAATACGGCTGGTCAGTTCAGAAACGTTGAACAGCTTCCTGATCTTTTCATACTTGATACCTTGCCTGTCAAGAATGACCCGGAGGTAGTCTCTTGCATCCGCAACAAACAATGACGCCGCGCCCCCAAGTTCCCGCAAGGAATTGAAGAAGCATAGGAGAGTCCACCATGGATCCCTGCCAGCCTCATCGGTATTCATAATGGCGGCGTGCTGCATGAGACATGCATAGACGCGAGCCTGCGTGGTTTGGAAAGATCCATGCGCAGATGCAAGAATACCCACGTAGAGGCGTCCCGGCTTCGGCGTCCCATCATCGTTGCGGGCGTCTCGGGCAAAGAAGGAATCCCCCGCTTCAAGCCCGGAAGGTGGGAACAGAAACACATTCTCCCGCGCATACAAATGCGATATCTGTTCTCTTGCACGGCTGATCGTTGCAGTTGACGCGATAATTTTTGGTTTGATATCACCATACCCATCCTTCCGACAGAGACGCTCAATGACCGTCTCATACGCGCCGACCATTGATCCCAATGGCCCTGAAATCAGGTGAAGCTCATCCTGGATGATAAGACTGGGTGGAAGTCCTTCATGCTTGCCATTGCTTCCAATTCCAAACAGCCTCCGCACCCCCGGTTTCCAGGCAAGCATCGCGAACTTGTCAACGGTGCCGATTACCAGACTGGGCGGATCTTCAATAAGGTCTTCATCTATGATCACAATCGGCAGTGGCGGACGAGGTCTTTGCATCGTGGAAGCGGTCCCGAAATCGCAGGCACTATCGTTGCATCGAAACACTACTGTCGGGGGTGCGCCATTTGTCCTGGTGTATTTGCTGTAGCCAAGGACACTCGGAATCCCTGATTCTTTCGCGTGAACACCCCGCCCTCTCGCCCCACCACGTTGACGATGTCCGCCTTCCGTAGAAGAGGGGCCAAACTTGGCTCCACACCATGGGCACTTGAGCAAAATGAATGGATTTTCGCTCTCCGGATCTTTCTGAAGACTTTGCAAAGCGTGAAGCGCTTCCTCTCGCGTATTGGGGGATGCGCTACCTCCCACCCACAGACCAATACGAAATGGTTTTTCTCCAAGCTTGGGTGTTTTGTGTCGTATCTGCTCCATTGCACAGAACATAATCGCCGCTCTCTGAAACTGCTGCGCTGTCAGCAATCGCAACGTATACCGCATCAGCACATCTGCGCCACCCGAATTCCTGCCTGAAAGTCGATTGAACAGGATCGTGAATGCGGTGAGTCCCAAATAGGCCTCAGTCTTGCCACCACCTGTCGGAAACCAAATCAGATCAACGATTTCCCGATCCGCACCATCTGGCTCGGCAATTCCACGTAACGACATCAGAAGAAAAGCAATCTGAAAGGCGCGCCAGTAACCTCGTCCTTGCGGATCGGGAATGGAAAGATCAGGATTGGAAATCGCAGGTGACCAGACTATGCTTTTTCCGTCAGTGCCAAGACCGGGTTCACGCACATCCCTGGTTGCCCTGAGCTGGGCAATCAACATTGCTCGATTAGCCAATACAAACGCTTCGTTGGCTGCGCACGCAACAGTGGAACTCTCCTGAAGAAACCGCACACCATCCTCAATGCGTTCCAAGCACTCTTCGCAACGCTTGATCAGTCCTTCAGCAGTCTCTGTCATGTCCCCAGAAATGCTGGGCACACCCTTACGTTCCTTTTTCAGCTCATTGATCCAGCTCTTGTAGGCTCGAACAAGCGCGTCAATCTCAGCGGTTCCGTCATCCTCTGGATCCAATCCAGCAAGCTTTCGCATGCTGACCTTGATTGGCTGCTTGCTGCCATCCTCATTCTGGACAAACAGATCAGCACTCGTCGTGGGCGTCTCAAAGGCAGGCATCACATCAGTCCATACTTCAGAAACCATACTTGGGGATTGCCCTGCCCAATCTGCCGCGCAACCATGGCCGATAGCAAACGTCTGGTGTTGCCGGTAAATCAGTCGATTGATCTGTTCATCAGACATGGAACCCTGTACGCCCAGCTTGCTGACCTCGGTTTCAGGGTAGGCTTGAATCCAAGGCGATCCAGTTTGACCTTTGACGCGAATCCCAGCCTGAAACAAGCATTGCTCGTCAAGATTGCCAGCATCAAGCTCTTTTCTATTAACAAGAGATACGGTTATCAGCCTCTGTGTTGATGTCAGGCGAGAATAGCCACCTCGTGAAACCACCACTATCTCCAGCCCTTGGCCTACGCCTTCGAGTTTTTTTATGATTGCTCCCCTGGATTCAAGAAGCTCTGCTGAAGAAATTTCGATGCATGGATATTTTTTCGCGTCGTCCAGCAAGGGAACTCTTAGCCACACGGACCTTGGAAACGGAATTCCCCCTGGGTCTCCAACTATCACCTTTGTCTGTTTGTAGGTTCCAACCGGAATTTCCTGAACATCATCATTGCCGAGACGACCGATACTCACTACCTCAACCCGCAACCCCGCACCTTCGACTGAAAAGTCCGCAAGAAAGCTCATGCCAATCGCAGATGGCCTGAAGGCATTAGCCAATGTAACGGCATAGTCTTCCGATTCGTCCATCGCAGCGGGAGTCTTTGCGGCCTTTCGTTCCGCACGCTTTTCAAGCTTTTCGTCCACGTCCTGATTTTCGCCCGGATCAATATCAGAGCCACCCTGCCGATCCTCACCGGCACGCAGCTGTTCGTGCTCTTCGATAACGCCAATCGGAAAAAGAACGCCAGCACCATATCTCTTTGCAGGAGGATCCTGCCATACCACCTCTTCGCCGTTGATCTGTTTTTTTGGTTTTCGAAATTCCTCCCATGAAAACTTTTTTTGTTCCCCGCCATGACGGATGTCAAGTTCTAAACCAGCCGGATCAGGCCCTACAATTTCGGCGCGCAATCGCGAAGCAAGCCACTTGCGATTTGAGAGATTGTTTGCAAGTTTTTCTGGGAGTGACATGATTTACTTTCTCGACGACATTTCAAGACCAGCATCCAGAATTCGGTCATAGCTGGCACGACAGCTTTCATGCATCAGCATGAATAGCCGGATTCTGGCTCTCGACATGCCAACGTAGAGAAGCGCACGAGACCTCTCGTCGTTAAGGCTATTGATGTCAGTGATGATCACCGCCGGTGCTTCCAGTCCCTTGAAAGCATGAATGCTGGCAAAAGGGATGGTCTGGCCGTTCTGTACTTGACGTATCGGTGCAAGCCGGGCACCAACGGATGATGAAGCGTTTCCAGCGCAGGAACTTTCGTCACTCCGCATGGATAGAACCATTATCTCTCCGGCCTTGAATGTTTCCTTCAAATTGCTGATCGCATCTGCAAGATGCCTCTCCTGATCAACTGCCGATGAGTAAAACAAAGGATCAACATCAGATCCCTCATTATCGTGAAGCACCCTCTTGTAACCAGGTGCAAGCCCGCTAGTTATCGCAAGGGTCTGCGCAATTGGTTCAGCATTTCTACAATTGATGCGCAACGAGGTCTTGACGTGGCTGGGAGCGCGATCCGATAGCCCCTCAAGCGCCTGCTGAACTCCCGCGTCACCTTCCGAAACATAGATTGCCTGTCGCTCGAAATCGCCGAAAAACACCCATTTCCCACCGGCGATACCGCCCTTCAGTAGGAGGTCAAAAACATCAAGGTACTCCTCCTCCAATAGGTCTTGCGCCTCATCAATAACAAGCATGTCGTAGGAATACCATGGGCGAGCGTCGTCCAGCAACCGATCTAATGCCCGCACTGGCAGGTCTTTTCTCCAATATGAATTACCCAGCCCGTTGGCGGGTTTTTCACTGGCAATCTCCAACAGTAGACTGTGGAAGGTTCGACACTGGAACAACTTCGGATTATCCGAATAGCCAGTAGTCTGCGCTTGCAGCCAATCTCCGAGCAAGTTGTTGTAGCAGAGAAACAAGACGCTGTTTCCATCCGCAATTGCCCGTTTCGTCGCCTCCATGGCAAGAAATGTTTTCCCTGTGCCCGCAGGCCCTTTGAAAACCACCCTGTCGTTCTCCTCCAGCAGATCAAGAGCATCGAACTGTTCCTCGGTAAACTGGCAGATCATCTGTTCCATGAGTTCCAGATCGCTTCGAGGTGAGACGGTGTATTCGAAATTATCCCGAAGAAGGGCAACCATTCTTCGAACCTGGCCTTCATCAGGGCGACTCTCAGTCTCGTTGTACCAAGAGTGCAGCCCTACGCAGCTCTCAACGTGCTCGTGCGCGCGTTGAAGAATATTACTGACGTTAAATGAAATCGGGCGCCTTACAAATAGTCTTCTATTTATGTACTGCCATGGATGCCACTCCGGGGACTGCTCATCAAAATCCACGCGGGTAAAAATCGCCGCCGAGAAGAAGAGAAGCTTTGAGAGTGTGCAGTCTTTACTTACGAGATAGGCTCGCAGCGAATGCATTGCCTTGGATGCTTGCTTGAACGGGCCTTCGATTGAAGTCTCATAGGGATAAATCCATTTCCCATCCTGACGAGCTACATCGCAACCTTTTACCTCAATGCATAGAACCCCCAGCCTTGGCACAAGCACCACCATGTCAAGTTCGCCTTCGATCTTGGACTGATGTTTCTTCAGGTCGAGTGAATGCAGCACAACCCAACCCGCGGTATCGGGATCATCCCTTAGCTTGTTGAAGAGATCCTTTTCTCCCAAGGGAGTTTTTGTCGCGCAAGCAGGGGGAATCATCCGAGCCATTGATTGCCTTTCAAGTCATCCACCTGACCAAGACGCGAAGGTGGAACATGGGCAGGATTGCGATCCACTGATGAAACCCGAAGAATCAGAAGCTCGGCTCCAGCATCACCTTCAATGTGAATGACTTCTCCGTCCGCCAACTTGCCATTTCCTTTTTTGAGTCGACTGAACAGTGCCTTGAACAGATCCTGACGAATCAGGTTCCCGGCCTTCTGCCGAACACTTCTCAAGCCTTGAAGGCTGTTCCAGCGACTGTCGACGTAGCTGTTCAACTCCACGTTCTCCTTCGTTATCTTTCCCTTGTCCGCAAGCAAATTTATCAGTTCTCTGAAAACGCGTTCGTCGCGCGGTCCTAGAACATCTGGACCGCACCATTGATGAATGCTGGCAGCGCTAGTAGGCGTGCCTCTTTCCCGGAGTAGTTGAGCAATTTCTTTGTTGCTGTGCGTAACAAGCAGAGCTTCGAGCGCCTCCTTCCAGTCGGTCGCGATCTCAAACAGGCTGTCATTATCTTCGCTACTCATGATACGGTCACTTGCCTCATCAAGCATAAACCCAGAATCGCCGGATCGCAGAACTATCAAGTCTCCCTCACAGACATCCTCGACACGAACTAGACATAGGTCAGCTTCGTCAGTCACTTCACCATCTGCAGGTAACGTCAAAACGCGCCCATTTTCTGGCAGAAATGTGCCTGTACCATCGCAGAACAGCATGTAGTTGGCTGGGACAAGGTTGGGCGAACCGTTTCTGGCAGCTCCATGAAGGCCTTGCCAGAAAGCTTCATTCACCCATGTGTCAACTGCCGACAAGACTGAATCACTTGATATCTCAATTGCCTCACGCTCAATCTCCGTCTTCTGTAACCGCCCAGCGAAAATGCCATCAACCGGGAGCATCATTCTTTTTGGTATCTGAAATCTTTCACCTGTGTATAGCAACACGTCAAGCCTAGTGGCGCACCCAGAAAACAGCAGTTCCGACAACAGTACTGGCGGAGAATTTAAACAGGCGCAGGGCAGGATCACCGTTCCAAACACATTGGATCTCAGATGTTTTCGAGACCTAATAAGCATGATCCGTTCATTCAGCGCGGACAATTGGGCAGATCTTTCTAGGGGCCATCCTGGCGGCCTTCCTGCCGACAACGCACAAAACACTCCAATCTGCTCGTCATCTTTCCCGATGCTTTCGTCAAGAACGTGGAGAAACAGCTCACGCTTGGGATTACGTCCGACACTAACAATTTCTGCTACGTGCTTTTTCAGGATCTCAATGAGCTGAGCTGCATCAGGCAGGCCACTTGATGACTGCTCAAGCTCACTCATCTGATTCTGCAACCTCAGGGCGGGATCATCGAAAGGTAGAACAGTAAAAATGATCGACGATCTGATCACCCATAATCGACGTGATACTTCAGCTTGGACAGGATCAGCGCGATCAAGCATCTTGAACAAGCGCGAAGATACCTGCATGACCTGAGCTGCCGGAGAAAAGTCGATCTCGTGTTTTTTCAAACAGGAAAGCTTGGCATTTTCGAACACTTGGCTTGTTCTTGAAAATACACTATTAGAAGTTGTCATTATCCATCAATCCAATAGGCTGCCAGTTCAATGCCGGGCGTAAACATGCTAGGCATTGAGTTCTGCAAGTCGGTGTTTTGATCATCAATCGAAATGCTTCTGAGTCCCCATACTGCGTCGTCAATGCCCTCTTGGTATTCTGATCGATCAAGAATCACAAGCATATTTGAAACTGACGACACATGCTCATGCGCCATGAAGGCTTTGGCACCATCAAGGATGACAATTGGAAAATTGCCCGAGAGCTCGCCCCTCGGATGATCAATACGCAGCTTCGCATGATTCTGTATATTGTTTCTCTCCAAACAGAGAAGATTAGACAAGGCGATCGGATTTTGGCCTTCAATCGAGAGTGAAAGTCCGGCAAGTGAACTTTCGAAGGAGGCTACGTTGGTAACAATTAGCCCTTCTGCTCCATCAGCCCATATCCACTTTGGGTTCAAGTTCTCAACCAGATATCGCAGTGACTGCGCTGCCGCATCGAACGATGATGACCTCGGTACAGTAGGAGGCTTCTCTTCTGTGAATCGATAGTCATCAAAGTAGTTTTGAGAAATTTCACGACGGGTTCCAACCTCGGCTCTTTGGGGAGCTTTGGTTACATCCATAACGACAAACTCAGTCCCATCGTATTCCTTGAAGCAAACAATATTGCCGCAATAACGTTTCGTACCGCTCTTGGATATCCAGAATACACTTCGACCAGATGGCAACTTTTTAAACGATGACCACGACAATGCATCTTCAAAATTGCTCGCGCCAGCCATGAGACATCCAAGGCTGGCAAATGCAGCAGCAAGCTCGCGGGTTGGAAGAACAGCAAACACAATCAGCCTTCTTCCTGTAAGTCTGTTCGATCGGCACCATGCACCCAGCCAAATTAGAGATGCTGCCCAATCTGGCAATGAAGACTTTTCACATCCGTCGAAAACGGAGATGCTTTTACTTAATTCAGCAGGCAGCAAATTCATTAATCCCCAGCCAGGTCGGGTGAAATCATTTATATCAACAAAGCCTCAAATTAGTTGTACCTGAAACCTTCCTGCTCCAGCCGACCAAGAACCTTCATCAGGACAGCAGCTTGCTTATCCGATGGTATCCATCTCCCTTGAGAGGCAAGGCGCACCAAATCTGCTTCCTTTCCAACCAACGGACAATATCGATTGGACCAGTCACTCAATTTCTTCCAGCAGCCAGCTTGGCCCAAATTGAATACTTCCACGACTGCATTAATGACGGCATCTTCAACTGCCTGCTTGACCGCATTGTCATGCACACGTTGCATAGCACTCTTGGATAGTAATTCAGCGTGCAATGCAGGCGAAAGCGGAATTGATATTCCTAGTACCTTATTCCAGCAGTCTTCTTTTTTGCACCATTCGCCTACGTTCATATTTGAGACTGGAGGAACTGTTATTGCTGCAGATACAGTTTTCGCAATTTCTTCCAGCTGCTGAGAAAGAGCTGCAGATACACCCTGACTTACCCAAACAGAATTCAGATTCAATGCGTATCCAATAGCCTGTTCGTCGATCATCGACACCAGCTTTGCAATGGTATAGGTAACGATCTGCGCCCTGTAGTCACCTCCATACCATGACTTCTTGGCTTCCGTCACCATGCATTCTACAAATCTGAACAAAATTGCTTTGGCAACAACTTCTTTGAAAAAGACTTCATTGTCAAACTTTGCACCATCAACTCCGTATTCTTTTCCAACATACTCGGCAAAGTTCAAAAAGTTTTTCTGAGCAGCACGACTTACAATATACGGAAGCTTTCGCCATGAGTTCTCGAACTTGGCCAAATCTGTCTTGCTCATGAGTTGGGAACGTGGGTGTTCCAGCAGGAAACTCTTTTTTTCCTTGATCGTCATTCTTGCTTGCGCATTGACGTACTGGCCCCTTGCCCGCTCATAAAACCAGAAAGTGTTGAATGTGGCTCCAGTTGCTCTAGGTGCCGGAATGTTCCTCGAATTCCTTTCCATTGCACGGTGAAATGGATGGTTAGAGAAGAAATCGGCGTCACTGACCTTGTTTTGTGAATTAGAGTATCGTGCGACCTTCTGGATCATCTCATCCAGCATTTCCGTATCCTTGGCTCGCACGACGGACAACTTCATGGGCACATGAATTTCACCGAGATCAGCGCTATCCTTTCTTTTAGCGACATGCAGTGAAGCGGTCGTCTGGCCGCCATTTACGATTTGCAGATATTTGGCAGACATAAGCCTTGGCCCGTCTGCAGTATCTTCGACGACGGCGGATGTAGCAGTCGCAGAAATACCGTTGTTATAAACGAAAAACCTGTCCGGCTCAGCCCTGATCGTTGCCTGAATACCCTTGTTAATTTTCACTGTGGTACTCAGAAATGAGCGGACGTTGCCCTCAAGCAATCGGCTTCCATAGCGATCATAAAGTTCGGCCAGTGCGTCACCTTGGATTACGCATAGATAGCCATCGTAGTCTTCTGTCTTGCTTGCTCGAAGACACGGGAACCCACCATCTGCAAACTCAGTAAAATCAATTTCAAGCTCTTCAGTCCCGAGAATCGAGGCTGACACTGCCTTGAGCCGGCCAACGTCCCAAATGTGACGTTCGATTGGAACGCCGTCCAGTTCGTCAATCGGCAAGTCCTTGACTCGATCACTAAGAACGGAATCAGTTATCAGATAGAACCTGTATCGACTGACTGATCTGCTTCCGTCCTCCTTCACGCAATGCCGCTGCTCAATCGTGCCAGAAAGTTCCTTAGTTTGAATGGATTCACTTAGAGAAGAACTCCATATTTTGCCTGATGAAGACTCCTCCACGAACGCTTTCAATTGTGCAAATACAGCATCTGCGCGCGTTCTAGTAATGGTCTCAATCTCTTCACTTCCCCTGAAGTCGGCGATTAGCAGGCGTATGGAATCATCAACCTCGTCTAGCTCGTAACCGTCCACGCGAAGCTTCTTTGATCGACCTCCTGTCCCTGTACCATGACAGGGAATGAAATCCTGAAACTCTTCGGCGTCAGACAACCGCGCACCAACCTCGCAGACAAAGGCAAAATCCAGTTCTTCAGTGCCACAACCTTCTGGTGCACGCTCACGAACAGCATCAAGCAACCCCTGACGAAACGACTCCAAGTCAGATGCATCCGCTGCCTCACGAAGTTCCTTTATCAGATCCATTGTGTCATTCTCCCTGACGTATGCCCCAGTTTTATTGTTTGCATCAGAATTATTTCAGGGCATTATAGACGCCTATACCGCTTCCTAATCAATCGTTTCAGCTTCAATCTTAAAAGTTGAATCGGCCAGAATTTATTTTTTGCAAAAATGTCATTTATGCCATAGGCCGGAATTATTAATTTCCTTGTCCTATCTTGGAGCACTCGAAGCATAGTTACACATCAATAGCTCACCAGATGAGCTACCATCTTAAATCCAGACATTTAAATTGAACAGCATATGGATCGGACAGAGCGCTTTTACAAAATTGAACAACTCCTGATCTCTCGCAGGGTAGTTCCAATTTCTGATTTCCTTGATGAGCTAGAGGTTTCACCGGCCACGTTCAAGCGTGATCTGGAGTATCTGCGTGACCGAATGAACATGCCTATCGAGTGGGATAGAGATGCCGGTGGATATCGCTATACATCGAACCAACCCGATGGCCGGTCATCTACGTTGCCGGGGCTGTGGTTCAATGCCTCTGAAGTGCATGCCATCCTGACAATGCAACATTTGCTCGCCAATCTTGGCAATGGTTTGTTGAGCACCCATATATTCCCCTTGCAGACCCGCCTCAAAGCATTGTTGGGTAGTGCAGACCATAGTGCCGAGGAAATCGAGAAGCGCATCAAGTTGGAGCATGCCACCAGACGTACCCTGCCACTTCAATGTTTTGAAGCTATCGCCACGGCGACGTTGTGCCGGAAGAAATTGCTGATTACGCACTTCAACCGCCAGAACGGGCAAAAATGCACTCGCACTATTTCACCACAGCAGCTTCTGTTCTATCGGGATAATTGGTATGTCGATGCATGGTGTCATCTTAGAAATGGGATACGCAGCTTTGCCATCGATGCCATTCGAAAAGCGGATTTGATAGATGCGTCATCTGTTGAAGTACCACAGCAAGAACTCAAAGAATACTTTGAAAAAGGCTACGGCATCTTTTCTGGCTCAAAGGTTAGCTGGGCCAAGCTCAAATTCACCCCTGAACGCGCTCGATGGGTTTCCGCTGAACAATGGCATCCAGAGCAGCGTTCAGCCTATGATGCCGAGGGTGATTTTTTGTTGGAAGTTCCCTACTCCGATGACCGCGAACTCCTGATGGACATCCTCAAGCACGGCACCGAAATAGAAGTGCTGGCGCCTATGGCATTGAGGAACCGCGTCCGAATTGCACTTGAATCTACATTGGCGCAATACAAATCTTGAACTTCCAGTCAAATTCGCTTCTGTAAGTTACTCACCCACCTTCATGTTGCCCACCCAAGGGCGCTCTGGCTCAAACGAGTCCATACGCTTCACGGATGCGGTCAACAATCGTCGGCAGATTTGTTCGTCCCAATCCCATGCCCTTCAGATCAACCGTTTCTTGCAAGATTAGGCCCAGAAAGCGGTTCAAATCCTCCGCGACACGAACGGGTAGAACGATCCGCATTGTGGGCGAAAGCAATTGGGAAAGGCGCACGACATCGTTCAGATGCTTGCGCACATTTTTGTGATCAATAGCTTCGCCCTGCTGCTGCCTTGCACTCAGATCGAGCCATGCATTGGCCTTCAATGGAATCAGCCGATCCGGCCCCACCCAGGAAATCGCATCCTTCGCAATAGCACCTGCCAGGATAAAGGCGTAATAGTCGTCATCCAGCAAAATGGCCGACAGGCTCGACACCGCCTCATCAAGGGGAATTGGCGTCAGGTGAGCATCGTCCGACAAAACCAGTCCGTCAGGCATGCGGGAAAATAACTCCAGCATCACCGGAAAGCTCGGGCCCGTCGGTTTCTGAAAACGATAGAAGTGCGGCTTGCCTTCGCTACGCTCGCGAACCTGATAGCCCCCATCCTTAATGAACTGCCAGAAGTGCTGGCCAAACTCGACGTCCATCGCCTCGACCACCAACACGAGATCGATATCCTTGGTTGCCCTGAAATCCAGCCCCGCTTCTTCCATCGCCAGGGTGGCGGCCACACCGCCAATCAGCACATACCGGTCGGTGTAGTGTTCGAAATGACGACGAAAAACATCCAGCCCTTTGATCATGACAATCCTTTCTCAAATTCACTCAGCGCTTGCTGCACACGCTCATCGCGCTCGTTGCGCAAACTCAATNNGCGCTTCCATTGCTCGCTACTGATTGCATAGACAGGGTGTACGGGTTCAGCAAGCAAGGTGGCTTGGGCAAGCGCGCTTTCGCCTGCCAAACGGGCTTGTTGCTGCACACCGGGATCAGGCATCGCCCAGACGCTTTGCTTCACCGGGTCTCGCAGC
>CXWL01084100.1_pt1 | contig 14204 bp, 11 predicted proteins | sample 590931 | NCBI WGS metagenome assembly CXWL01 (sample SAMEA3498368, study PRJEB10139) | groundwater metagenome | biome: water well; material: biofilm material | place: Germany | collected 2015-04-27 | reverse complement strand
CACAAGGACTCTAGCTTTGCCATGATGCAAGAGGCCGCTCGGCGTGGCCACCGCATCCTGGCCTGCGAGCCCCGTGGCATGCGCTGGCAGCGCGGCGAGCCGGTCACGGCGCAGGTGCGCGAAATCACACTCACCGGCGACGCACATGACTGGTTTGCCGTGCAGCACCAGGGCCGCATGGCGCTGCGTGACACAGGCGCCGTGCTGATGCGCAAGGACCCGCCTTTCGACCCCGAGTACTTCTACGCCACCCACCTGCTGAGCCAGGCCGAACGCGAAGGCGCACGCGTTTTTAACAAGCCCAGTGCGCTGCGAGAGCATCCCGAAAAGCTGGCGATTCTTGAATTCCCGCAGTTCATAGGCCCCACGCTGGTCACGCGCGACGAGGCCGACGTGCGTGCCTTCCACGCAGAGCACGGCGACATCATCCTCAAGCCCCTGGACGGCATGGGCGGCATGGGCATCTTCCGTGTCGGTGCCGACGGCATGAACCTGGGCAGCATCGTGGAAACACTCAACCAGGTCGGCGCGCAGACGCTGATGGTGCAGAAGTACCTGCCCGAGATCGCGCAGGGCGACAAGCGTGTGCTGGTGATAGGCGGCGAGCCGGTGCCCTTTTGCCTGGCACGCATCCCGCAGGGGTCTGAGATTCGCGGCAACCTGGCCGCCGGTGGCAAGGGCGTGGCGCAGCCGCTGAGCCAACGTGACCAAGAGATTGCCAACGCGCTGGGGCCGGTGCTGGCCGCGCGCGGCCTGCTGCTGGTGGGGCTGGACATCATCGGCAGCAGCCTGACCGAGATCAACGTCACCAGCCCCACCTGTTTTGCCGAGATCACGCAGCAGACCGGCTTTGACGTGCCCAAGATGTTTGTGGATGCGCTGGAGCGCGCGCTGGCGGCCGTGCCGTGAGCCTGCTGGCGCTGCTGGACCACGCGGCCACGCTGGACGCCGAATACGAGCGCCACCTGTCCAGCCATCTCACCATGGCCTTGTCTGCGCTGAGGCGCCTGGGGGCCAGCGACGAGCGGCTGGACGCTTTTGCCGCCCGCTATGCACGGCGGCTGGCCGCAGCGCCACCCATGGCGCACTGGCCGGCGGGTGAGCCCTGGCGCAGCCGCCTGGGTGACCCTGCCGCCTGGCCGGCCTACCGCGATTTGTTCTGGCACTGGCTCGTCACCGAAGGCACCGCGCCGGTGTTGGCGCAGGCCCTGCCCATGCTGATGCAGGGCTGTGGCGCGGCGGCCTTTCACGGGCTCATCCGCGTGGGCTATGCGGTGCAAGCCGGGCACGGCCGTGAACTGGCCGACGCGCTGGCTTACTGGGCCTGCCGCTGGCTGCCGCTGGGGCTGCAGCCACCTGACCGGCCTGCACGGCCGGCGCGGGCTGCTGGCACCGTGGCCGACCCGCTGGCAGTTTTGCAGGCGCTGAACATGCCCAAGCCGGCCGGTGGCTTGATTGCCGTGCGCATGCACGCCGCCGCGTTGAGGCCAGGCTTTGAGCGGGCGGTGGCGCCGCTGCGCATGGGCGCCGACGTGTTGCCACGCCTGGCGCGCAGCGCAGCGCGTGTTTACGCGGCCAGCGGCAACTTCACGGCGCTGCACCTGGTGACCAGCGCCCATGCGCTGCGGGTGCTGCTGCCACTGATGGCGCCGCAGGGCAGCGCGCCGGTGCCCGAGGCACGGGCCGCACTGGCGCACTACTGGCAAGCCTACGCCGCCGGCTGGGTGGCCAGTGGCGCGGTGCTGGGCCGCGCCACGGCGCCCTTGCCCTGGCCCGAACTGGTGGGTGCCGCGCTGGCCAGCGACGACGACCACCTCATCAAGCTCGTGGACGCCTGCCGTGAAGAGCAGCAGGCCCAGGGCGGTGCACCCGACTGGCAACGCGCGGCCTCTCGTGCCGTGGTGCAGGCACGGTCCGCACCGACCTGATCGGTGGCGCCAGGAGTGGGCTGGCCCTTGCCTCTTGGCTTGACGATGGTCCTGATGCACCGCCGTTTGCGCCCACACATTGCCGCCCTGCACGGCCGGTGCTAGCGTGGCCCCATCGGTGGTGCGGGGCGCGTGGCGCCTGCGGTTCCACCGTTGGGGGATCCACCATGACACCGATCTTTCGCACCCATTTGTCGCTGGCGCTGCTGCTGGCCGCCAGCCTGGCCAGCCCCACCGCGCAAGCCCAGAACAGCACTGACCCCGCCGGCCCCTATGCGGTGGTGGCCATCGGCAGGGCGCAGTACAAGTACGACTGCTACCTTTTCTCTTACTGCGACACCGCGCGCGCCACGGCGGGCAAGCTGGGCCTGGGCTACCGTTTTGGGCTGTTTGCGCTTGAAGGCTGGGTGGCCGACTACGGCAAGGCCAACATCCAGCAGGGCTGGGCCCAGATGCGTGTGCAGGCTGTGGGCCTCAGTGGCGCCTGGTACCTGCGCTTCACGCCCACGCTGCACGGCGTGTTGCGCGCCGGCGGTGGCCAGGTGGTGCAGACACGCAGCGACGACGTGCGCAGCAGCCACTTTGAAGGCAGCCTTGGCCTCGGGTTGGTGATGTTCGTGGCGCCCAACGTGGGCGTCGAACTGGGCGTGGATGGCACCACCGCCACCGGCAGCAATACCGGCACCGCTGCGGTCAGCAGCGCCACGCTGGGCTTGCGGCTGCGCTTCTGACCCCGCCGCGCCAGGCGTGGCCGCCCTGGGCCTGACAATCCCCGCATGGCCCTTCTCACCCTTTCCAACGCCCACCTCGCTTTTGGCCATGTGCCCCTGCTCGACGGCGCCGCCATCTCGCTTGAAACGGGCGAACGCATCGCCCTGATCGGCCGCAACGGCGCCGGCAAGTCCAGCCTGCTCAAGATACTGGCCGGGCTGGACAAACCCGACGACGGCACGCTGCAGCTGCAAACCGGCCTGCGCCGCGTTTACGTGGCGCAAGAACCTCTTTTTGCCAGCGGCTCCAATGTGTTTGACGCCGTGTCTGAAGGCGTGGCCGAAGCGCGAGAACTGCGTGAACGCTTTGAACGCCACGACCCCGCCGACGACATGGACGCCGTGCAGACGCGCCTGGAAGCGCTGGGCGGCTGGACCTGGGAGCAGCGTGTGGACCAGGCCCTGCAGCGCCTGCACCTGGAGCCCGAGGCCATGGTGCAAGACCTGTCGGGCGGCACCAAAAAACGTGTGGCGCTGGCGCGTGCACTGGTGGCCGAGCCCGAACTGCTGCTGCTGGACGAGCCCACCAACCACCTGGACATCGATTCCATTGAATGGCTGCAAGAGCTGCTGGTGGGCTGGCGCGGTGCGCTGGTCATCGTCAGCCACGACCGCGCCTTTATCGACGCCGTGGCCACGCGCATCGTGGAACTGGACCGCGGTGTGCTGCGCAGTTACCCCGGCAACTTTGCCACCTACGAAGGCACCAAGGCGCGCGAACTGCTGGACGAAGGCCTGTCCAACGCACGCGCCGAAAAGATGCTGGCGCAAGAAGAGGTGTGGATACGCAAAGGCGTTGAAGCCCGCCGCACCCGCAGCGTGGGCCGCGTGCAGCGCCTGGTGAAACTGCGCGAGCAGCGTGCTGCACGCCGCGACACCCTGGGCCAGGTGCGGCTGGAACTGGACGCCGGCCTGCCCACCGGCAAGATCGTGGCCGAGCTCAAGGACGTGTCCATGCGTTTTGACGAACGCCCGCTGATCGGCGGCTTCACGGCCACCATCCTGCGTGGTGACAAGGTTGGTCTCATCGGCCCCAACGGCAGTGGCAAGACCACGCTGCTCAAGCTCATCCTGGGTGAACTGCAGCCCACCTCGGGCCGCGTGCGCCAGGGCACACGGTTGCAGGTGGCTTACTTTGACCAGATGCGCGCCGGGCTGGACCTGGACGCCACGTTGGCCGACAGCATCAGCCCCGGCAGTGAGTGGATAGAGACCGGCACATCACGCAAGCACGTCATGAGTTACCTCAACGACTTTCTGTTTTCGCCAGCGCGTGCCAACTCGCCGGTTCGCACCTTGTCCGGCGGTGAACGCAACCGTGTGTTGCTGGCGCGGCTGTTTGCCTTGCCGGCCAACGTGTTGGTGCTGGACGAGCCCACCAACGATTTGGACATCGACACCCTGGAACTGCTGGAAGAGCTGCTGCAGGCCTATGCCGGCACGGTGTTTCTGGTCAGCCACGACCGGCGCTTTCTGGACAACGTGGTGACCAGCACCATCGCCTGGGAAGGCGACCCGGCCTTTGGTGGCCGCCCCGGCCTGTGGCGTGAGTACGAAGGTGGTTACGAAGACTGGAAGGTGCAGCGTGCGCGCTCGGCGGCCATTGCCGTGGCCGCAGCCAAACCTGCAGTGCCGCTGCCTGCAGCTACCGCTGCGGCCAAGCCCTCGGCNNCAAGCCCTCGGCTGCGCGCACCAAGCTCAGTTACAAGGACCAGCGCGAACTGGATGCCCTGCCCGCGCGCATCGACGCGCTGGAGCAGGAACAAAAGCGCATCCACGATCGCTTGGGCAGCAACGATCTGTACACGCAAGAGCCGCAGCTCGTGCCGCAACTGCAAGCGCGCAACGAGGCCATCGACGCAGAACTGATGGCCGCGCTGGAGCGCTGGGAGGCCTTGGGCGGCGGCTGAACCCTTGCCGGGCAATGGCGGCAAGTGGGGAGCCGCCCGGTGCGGGTTTGTGGCGCTCTCAGCCGTCGCCCGTGGCCGCCGGGTGCGTGCGGCTGATCATCAGCGCGGCCTGCAGGTACAGGCCGTTGAGCATGCGCTGCGCGCGCTCGCGGTCAAAGCCCGGCCACTGCGCCATCGTGCGCAGCGCCGTGGTGTCGCGGCGCAGGCGTGTGGTGGCGTCAAGCAGCGTGCCGGTCAATTCCAGGCCGTCCAGATTGGCCCCGGGGGCGATGCGGTAGGCCACGTTGCCGGCCAGCTCGGGCAGCAGCGCGTCGCGCGAGCCGCGCAATGCCAGTTCCCACAGCAGCGGGCCCAGCGGTGACAGTTCGTCGGGGTGGGCTGCTGCGTTCACGCGCGCGGGCTCCACATGCAGCACACGCAGGTCGGGCAGGTGCAGTGCCAGCAGTTGCATCAGGTTCAGCGGCGCGTGCACTTGGCGCTGCGTGGGGAACAGCGTGACCGGGATGACACGGTGCTCATGCTCCACATGCAGCAGCAAGGCGCGGCTGTGGCGCACGGCGGCGGCCAGCACTTCCAGCATCTCCAGGCCCTCGCCGGGGCGGGCGGTGGCGTCAAAGCGCATCAGGTCTTGCAGCAGTGAAGGGTTGAGTGAACTCAGCCGCGTGCTGCCCGCGCCCGAGACGGTGTCGGCCACCACCGGGCCGCCCTCATGGCGACGGCGGAATTCGCTCACGCGTTGCAGCCCCGCAGCGCCATCGGGGCCAGCCCGGTTGGCCGGGCGGGTGGGTTCAAACATGTCCAGTGGATTCAAGTGCAGCCTTGCAAAGCGGGCTGCACTGATTGGAAGCGCCCGCGTGTTGTGCGCGGCCCCCCTGGGCTGTTTCAATCGTGAGTGGATGTACGCAAGCGCTTGATGCGCTGCCAGAAGCGCGCGTCCTGCGCGGTGGCAAAGTTGATGCGCATCAGCGACGTGGGCCGGGGCGTGGCGTGGAACAACGTGCCTGGCGCAATGAGCCAGCCTTCGTCCAGCAGCCGCTGCGCCAGGGGTTCGGTGTCCAGGCCCACGTCCACCCAGCCAAACAGGCCCGCCGGTGGTGTCACAAAGTGGCAGCCAGCCTCGCGCACCAGCCGCACGGTGCGTTGGCGTGCGGCGTCCAGCTGCGTCATCACACGCTCGGCGTGGCGGCGCAATGTGCCCTGCTGCAGGCACAGCGCCACCGCCTGCTCCAGCGGGCCGGGTGTGGTGNNCCCGCCACTGCGGCGTCAGGATCTTTGAAAACCCCGACACGTAGACCGTGCGCTGCAGGCCGTCCAGCTGCGCCAGACGTGTGGCGTGTGTGGGCGCCAGCCAGCTGTAGGTGTCGTCTTCAACGATGGTCAGATCGTGCGCTTCGGCCAGCCGCAGCACCTGGTGCGCGGTGGACGGGGTGAGCGAATTGCCAGTGGGGTTGTGCAGCACCGACACCGTGACGTACAGGCGTGGCTTGTGCTCACACAGCAGCGCGGCCATCACGGCCAGGTCAGGCCCGTCGGCACCGCGTGGCACCGGCAGCAAGCGCATGCCCAGGCGCGTCAGGCGGGCGTATTCCACGGCCCAGCCGGGCTCGTCCACCAACACCGCATCACCGGGCTGCAGCAGGGTGCGGCACACCAGGTCCAGCGCGTGGGTGGCGCCCACGGTGGTGACGATCTGCCCCGGCGTGGTGGCCACACCCAGGTCGGCCAGGCGCTGGGCCAGCGCGCTGCGCAAGAGCGGGTCACCGGCGGGCTCGCCATAACTCAGCCAGGCGCCGGGCGTGTTGCACACGCGGCGCAGCGCACGCTGCAGCACGGTGGCGTCGAGCCAGCTCTCGGGCAGTGTGCCCATGCCGGGTGCGGGCAGGCCACCCTGGGCCTGGAACATGCTGCGGATCAGCGCCGTGGCGTCCACCGGCGCCGGCATGGGGTTGGGCGCAGGCGCGTGGCGGCGCGTGGGTGCGGCGCTGGCGGCCACGTCACGCACAAAAAAGCCGCGCTGCGGCCGCGCCTGCACCAGGCCGCGTGCCTGCAGCAAGTCATACGCACCCACCACGGTGCTGGGGCTCACACCCTGGTGGCGCGCGCATTCACGCACCGAAGGCAGCCGCGCACCGGGGGCCAGCAGGCGCTGGGTAATGCGCTCGGCCAGGCGGCTGGCCAATTGCTCGGCCAGCGTGGCACCGGCGGCGTGGCTGAGCAAGCGGCCCGCAGGCAAGGGCGTGGCCGTGCTGGACGCCGTGATGGGGCGTGGCTGTGTGGTTGACATCGTCAGTACAGATGCGTGTTCTGTGATGCAAAGTGTATGGCACCTGTGCTGATGTTGCGGCATAGACTGCGGCCATGATCTGGACCTGGACCTTTCCCATGCCCATGCCCTGGGCCGAGCTGGCCGCACTGCTGGCCTTTGCCACGGCCATGGCCTTCACGCCCGGGCCCAACACCACTTTGGCCGCTGCGCTGGCGGCCAACCACGGCCTGCGCCACGCCATGCGTTTTGTGCTGGCCGTGCCCGTGGGTTGGGGCCTGCTGATGCTGGGCTGCGTGCTGGGCCTGGGCGCCTTGCTGCAGGCCCAGCCGGCGCTGCGCGGTGTCATCAAGTGGGGTGGCCTGGCCTACATGTTGTGGCTGGCCTTCAAGCTCTTTCAATCGGCGGGTTCTGCGTCGCTGATGCAGGCCGACTCTGCGCGCTTTGACGTGGGTTTTGCCAAGGGTGTGGCGCTGCAGTTCGTCAACATCAAGGCCTGGATGAACGCGCTGCTCATCACCGCCGGCTGGGTCACGGTGGTGGACCCACCCTGGCCCCGCCTGGCGCTGGTGCTGCCGGTGATGATGGCCTACGGCCTCTTCAGCAACCTGAGCTACGCGCTGGTGGGCTCGGCCCTGCGCGGCTGGCTGGCGCAAGGGCAGCGCTTGCTGGTGTTCAACCGTGTGCTGGCCGCTGTGCTGGTGGCCACGGCGGCGTGGATGGCGCGGCTGTGAACGCGCACCGGCTTANNAGAGGTTTCGCGCTGGGCCTGCTGGGTGCGGTGATCTTTGCCATGACGCTGCCCATGACACGCCTGGCCGTGGGCGACGCCGGCGCACCGCAGCTCACGCCCGCCTTTGTCACCGCCGGCCGCGCCGCCGTGGCGGGCCTCTTGAGCGTGTTTTACCTGCTGGCCGTGCGAGCGTCCTGGCCGGCACGGGCCCACTGGTGGCCACTGGGTGTCAGCGCCATGGGCACGGTGCTGGGCTTTCCACTCTTTATTGGCCTGGCGCTGCGGCAGGTGGACGCCATGCACGCCGCCGTGGTCACCGGTGTGCTGCCGCTGGCCACGGCCGTGGTGGCGGCGCTGGCGCTGCGGCAGCGGCCGTCCAGGGGCTTTTGGGCCTGTGCGGTGCTGGGCTGCGCGCTGGTGCTCGCCTTTGCCGCATGGCAGGGCAGCGGGCACTTGAGCCGGGCCGACGGCTGGCTGCTGCTGGCCGTGTTGAGCGCCGCCATCGGCTACGTGGGCGGTGCGCAGGTGGCGGCGGTGCTGCCGGCGCAGCAGGTCATCTGCTGGGTGCTGGCGGGCTCATTGCCCTTCACGTTGCCCTTGGCGCTGTGGCTGTGGCCCGCCGCGCCGGTGCGTGGCACGGCCTGGCTGGGCTTTGCCTATGCCTCGGTGTTCTCCATGTGGCTGGGCTTTTTTGCCTGGTACCGGGGCCTGGCGCTGGGGGGTGTGGTGCGGGTGAGCCAGGTGCAACTGCTGCAGCCGTTCTTGGCGCTGTTGTTTGCCGTGCCGGTGCTGGGTGAAACGCTGGAGCCGGTGACGCTGGGCTTTTCTGTGGCGGTAATTGCGGTGGTGTTTGCGGGCCGGCGCATGCCTGTGGCCAGCGCGCCCAAGGGGGTTTGATGAGGACACTCGGCGTGTTGGGTGGCATGAGCTGGGAGTCCACCGCCGTGTATTACCGGCTGCTCAACCAGGGTGTGGCGCAGCGTCTTGGCGGCCTGCACAGCGCCGCGCTGGTGCTGCACAGCGTGGACTTTGCCGAGGTGGCGGCCTTGCAGTCGGCGGCAGACTGGCCGGCCGCCACCGCCTTGCTGACCCAAGCCGCTGCGGGCCTGCGCCACGCTGGCGCGCAAGCCCTGGTGCTGGCCACCAACACCATGCACAAGGTGGCCGCGCAGATTGAAGCCGGTGCCGGCCTGCCGCTGCTGCACATTGCCGACGCCACCGGCGCCGCGCTGCAGGCCGCCGGCGTGCAGCACGCCGCCTTGCTGGGCACACGCTTCACCATGCAAGACCGCAGCATCGTGGCTGACCGCCTGGCGCAACGTTTTGGCCTGCACATCAGCGTGCCCGGGGCCGACGACCGCACGCTGATGCACCGCGTGATCTTTGAGGAGCTGTGCCTGGGCCAGGTGCGTGACGCATCGCGCGCGGCGGTGGTGGCCCTGATCGAACGCCAGCGCCAGCAAGGCGCGCAGGCCGTGATCCTGGGCTGCACTGAAATTGGCCTGCTCATCGACGCTGCCTGCAGCCCCTTGCCCGTGTTTGACACCACCGTGCTGCACGCGGCGGCGGCCGTGGACTGGATGCTTGCCGACACCCCACCCCAACACCCCCAAGGAAGCAAACCATGACCTGGCAGATGGCCCGCCGCGCCGAGCGGCTCAACCCTTCCACCATCCGCGAGATCCTCAAGGTCACCGAGCGGCCGGGCATCATTTCTTTGGCCGGTGGGCTGCCCTCGGCCGACACCTTTCCGGTGGCCGCCATGCAAGAGGCCACAGCGCGTGTGCTGCGCGACACACCGCGCGAGGCCTTGCAATACGCCGCCAGCGAAGGCTATGCGCCGCTGCGTGAATGGGTGGCCGCCGAAATGGCCAGCCACGGTGTAGTGGCCGACGCAGCGCAGGTGCTCATCACCACCGGCTCGCAGCAGGGGCTGGACCTGGTGGGCAAGGTGCTCATCGACCCCGGCAGCACCGTGGCCGTGGAAGCGCCCACCTACCTGGGTGCACTGCAGGCCTTTGCGCCTTACGAGCCCGAGTTTGTGGCGCTGGAAGGTGACGACGACGGCCCGCAGCCCGACACGCTGCACGCCGCACGCGGCGCGCGTTTTGTGTACCTGCTGCCCAACTTTCAAAACCCGAGCGGGCGCTGCCTCAGCGCCGCACGGCGCAGCGCGCTGGTGGGCCGCGCGGCCGAGATCGGCCTGCCCATTGTTGAAGACAACCCCTACGGCGACCTGTGGTTTGACGCGCCGCCGCCGCCGCCGCTGGCGGCTCGCGCCGGTGACGCTGCCGTCTACCTGGGCAGCTTCAGCAAGGTGCTGGCGCCGGGATTGCGCCTGGGTTATGTGGTGGCGCCCAAGCTGCTGTACCCCAAGCTGCTGCAGGCCAAGCAGGCGGCCGACCTGCACACACCGGGATTCAACCAGCGTGTGGTGCATGAAGTTATCAAGGACGGTTTTTTGCTGCAGCACGTGCCCACCATCCGCGCGCACTACAAGACCCGGCGCGACGCCATGCAGGCCGCGCTGGTGGCGCACATGCCCGTTGGCTGCCGCTGGCAAACGCCTGCGGGCGGCATGTTTTTCTGGGTCACGCTGCCACCGCAACTGGACGCCACGGCGCTGCTGCCCAAGGCCGTGCAGGCCGGCATGGCCTACGTGCCGGGCGCGCCGTTTTTCCCGCAAGGCGGCCACGCCAACACCTTGCGGCTGAGTTTTGTCACCGCCACCCCAGAGCAAATCCACACCGGCGTGGCCGCGCTGGCGCAGGTGCTGTCGGTGGCCCTCTGAGCGCTGAACCACGGAGCCCACCATGCAAAGACGTTTTCACCAGCTCGATGTGTTCAGTGCCGTGCCGCTCAAGGGCAACCCACTGGCCGTGGTGCACGCCGCACAGGGCCTGGCCGACGACACGATGGCCGCATTTGCGCGCTGGACCCATCTGTCGGAAACCACCTTCCTGCTGCCGCCCGCAGACCCGGCCGCCGACTACCGCGTGCGCATCTTCACGCCCGGTGGTGAGCTGCCTTTTGCCGGCCACCCCACGCTGGGCAGTTGCCACGCCTGGCTGGCGGCAGGCGGCGTGCCGCGCTCGCCGGGCACCGTGGTGCAGGAATGTGGTGTGGGCCTGGTGCGCATCCGCCGCAGTGGCACGCGCCTGGCGTTTGCCGCACCGCCACTGCGCCGCACCGGGCCGCTGGACACTGCGCTGGTACAGCGCATTGCTGCGGGCCTGGGCGTGGCGGCGCACGAGGTGCTGCACCACCAGTGGGTGGACAACGGGCCCGGCTGGTGTGCGGTGATGCTGCGTTCGGCAGCGCAAGTGTTGGCGGTGCAGCCCGACTGGGCCGCGCTGGGCGACATCAAGCTCGGGCTCGTGGGCGCCTGCCCCGCCGGGCACGAAGCCCAATTCGAGCTGCGTGCGCTCATTGGCGGCGGCAACTACGAAGACCCCGTCACCGGCAGCCTGAACGCCAGCGTGGCGCAGTGGCTCATTGGCGCCGGGCTGGCGCCTGCGTCTTATGTGGCTGCACAGGGCGCGGCGCTGGGGCGTGCCGGCCGGGTCTACGTGCAGCAGGAGGGCGTCGACATCTGGGTAGGCGGCGACGTGGTGGCCTGCATCAGCGGCACGGTGGACTTGTGACCCTCTTGCTGGACCACCTGGTGGTGGCTGCTGCCTCCCTGCAGCAGGGAGTGGACTGGTGCGAGGCCACGCTGGGCGTGACACCCGGCCCTGGTGGTCAGCACCCGCTGATGGGCACGCACAACCGCCTGTTGAAGATAGAGACGCCCACCTTTGCACTGGCCTACCTGGAGATCATCGCCATCGACGCGAGCGCGCCGCCGCCGGGCCGCGTGCGCTGGTTTGGCCTGGACGAGCCCGCGCTGCAGGCCCGCTTGCAGCACGCGCCGCAACTGGTGCATCTGGTGGCGCGGTCCACACAGCTGAACACAGACCGCCAGAGCCTCATCGACGTGGGCCAGCAGCCCGGTGAGCCCATCAGCGCCAGCCGTGACATTCCCGCCCGCGCGGCCGCTCCGGCCAGTCGGCTGCAGTGGCAGATCCTGGTGCGCCCCGATGGCCGCATGGGTTGCCGCGGCGCGCTGCCGACGCTGATCCAGTGGCAAGGCGCGCACCCGGCAGAGCGTCTGGCCGATAGCGCCATCACGCTGCAGCGGCTGGTCTTGCACGGTTTGCCGCTGCGCACACAAGACGTGCTGCGCCTGCGCGGTGTGACCCTGCACGCCGGGCCGGGCCCGGCCATCACCGCCACGCTGCACACACCACGTGGTGAAGTGGTGCTGAGCACGCCTTGACGGCCCGGCCCGATGGCGGCGCGGCGAGTGTGCCGCCGTCAGTCGCTGCGGGCCAGCAACTGTTCTAGCTCGTGCTTGCCTGGTGCTGAAGCCAGCACGATGAGCACGCTGCCGAGCGCCAGCGGCAGCTCGGGGCCGGGGTTCACTTCCAGCCGCCCGCCGTGGCGCACGCCCAGCACCAGGTAACCGTGGCCACGCAAGGGCAGATCGCCCAGCGGGCACGACACGCGGTGCGGTGGCAAGGCCACGTCCACCACGCGCATGGCGTCAGCGTGGCTCAGCAGTTCGTCCACAAAGCCTGCCGCTTGCGGCCTCAACATGGCCGATGCCATGCGCGTGGCGCCTGTGAAATCGGGTGACACGATTTCGTCGGCGCCGGCGCGGCGGCACTTTTCAATATTGCGCACGTCATGCACCCGTGCCACCACACGCACGCCGGGGTTGAGCTGCTTGGCCGACAACGAGATCAGCATGTTCTTGCTGTCGTCGCCCGTGGCAGCAAACACGCCTGCGGCGCTCTTGAGGCCGGCGTCCAGCAGCGCGTCGTCGTCACTGGCGTCGGCCAGCAGCAAGCGCTCGTTACCGCTGCGGTGCTGCAGCAGGTAAGCGTCGATGACGGCCTGCGACGGCTCGACGGCCACAAACCTGTGCCCCGTGGCGCTGAGTTCACGCGCCACATTGGCGCCAATGCGGCCCAGCCCGCACACGATGTAGTGGCCTTGCATCACACGCACCTCCTTGACCAGTCGCGCGCGTTGCCGCGCAGGGTCCATCGCCCGTGCCAGCAGCAAGGCGGTGAAATTGGAAAACATGACCCAGATGCAGCCGATGCCGCTGATGGCAATGCCCACATTGAACAAGCGGCCCGGCACGTTGCCCGAGAGGTCTATGGTCTCGGCGTAGCCGATGGTGGCCACGGTGATAAAGGTCATGTAGAAGGCATCAAAGAACGACGCCTTGCCCTGCGCGACCCCGTAAAAACCCACCGTGCCGACGATGTGCACCGCCACCAGCGCCAGCGCAGCGAAGAGCAGGTTCTCTCGCAGCGCGCGGCTGGTGGGCGTGCTCAGTGTGGTGGGGCTGGACGACACGGCTGCAGCTTAGGCACAAGCCGCAGACCGGCGTTTGCGGCAACGCAACCCTGTGCCCGGCGTAGGCGCCCCGGCATCAGAAGGCCGCAATGCCCGTGATGGCGCGCCCCAGGATCAGTGCGTGGATGTCGTGTGTGCCCTCGTAGGTGTTGACCACTTCCAGGTTCACCAGGTGGCGCGCCACACCAAATTCGTCGCTGATGCCGTTGCCACCCATCATGTCGCGCGCCAGGCGGGCAATGTCCAGCGCCTTGCCGCAGTTGTTGCGTTTGAGGATGCTGGTGGCCTCGACGCTGGCCGTGCCCGCGTCTTTCATGCGGCCCAGCTGCAGCACGCCTTGCAGGCCGAGGCTGATTTCGGTCAGCATGTCGGCCAGCTTCTTCTGGATCAGCTGGTTGGCGGCCAGCGGCTTGCCAAACTGCTGGCGGTCGAGCACGTACTGGCGGGCGCGCGCAAAGCAGTCTTCGGCCGCACCCATGGCGCCCCAGGCGATGCCGTAGCGGGCGCTGTTGAGGCAGGTGAAGGGGCCCTTCAGGCCACGCACATCGGGGAAGGCGTTTTCTTCGGGGCAGAAAACTTCGTCCATGACGATTTCGCCGGTGACGCTGGCACGCAGGCCCACCTTGCCGTGGATGGTCGGGGCGCTGAGGCCCTTCATGCCCTTGTCGAGGATGAAGCCACGAATGGCGCCGGCATCGTCCTTGGCCCAGACCACAAACACATCGGCAAAGGGGCTGTTGCTGATCCACATCTTGGCGCCGCTCAAGCTGTAGCCGCCAGGGACCTGCCTGGCGCGTGTGACCATGCTGCCAGGGTCGCTGCCATGGTTGGGCTCGGTGAGGCTGAAGCACCCTATCCATTCGCCGGTGGCCAGCTTGGGCAGGTATTTCTGCTTCTGTGCTTCGGTGCCAAATTCGAAAATGGGCACCATGACCAGCGACGACTGCACGCTCATCATCGAGCGGTAGCCCGAGTCCACGCGTTCTACTTCACGCGCCACCAGGCCGTAGCACACGTAGTTGAGGCCGGCGCCGCCGTAGGCTTCAGGGATGGTGGGGCCGAGCAAGCCGAGTGCGCCCATCTCGCGGAAGATCGCCGTGTCGGTGCTGCCGCTGCGAAAGGCCTGCACCACACGCGGGGCCAGTTGCTCCTGGCAGTAGACTTGGGCGGCTTGCTGCACCTGGCGTTCGT
>CXWL01027177.1_pt1 | contig 14205 bp, 10 predicted proteins | sample 590931 | NCBI WGS metagenome assembly CXWL01 (sample SAMEA3498368, study PRJEB10139) | groundwater metagenome | biome: water well; material: biofilm material | place: Germany | collected 2015-04-27 | reverse complement strand
CTGCGTACGAGTGCATTGGAAGAGGCAAAGTTGCTCCGTAGAAGCGCTTCCGATTCAAATTCGGGCGAGCGAATATGGCGTTTTTCTTCTCCAAACCATTGCATGTCCGGATATGCAAAAGCGATGCCGGGTTTTGTCATCGCATCCAAACATCGTTCAATATAGTTCGGAGCGAGCATATCGTCTGCGTCGAGGTAAAGAAGGTATGCGGATTTCGTGAGTTCGGCACCGAGGTTTCGTGTGCGAGATAAACTGCGATTATCCGTTCGGACGATACGCACTCCGTGAGTTTTGTATTCCAGGACCACGTTTGCGGGGTCATCATTTGATGCATCATCAATCACGAGGATGTCAGATGGTTTTGTCGTTTGTGCCAATATGCTTTCTATGGCGTCTTTTAAAAAGTGTGCGTAATTATGACAAGGGATGATGACGGCGACATCATGGGGGATGTTCACAGAAGAAGAGTAGATGTCTCTCGATTGCGGGTTTTGTCGGGGATGGGGTCGACTGGTCCAGATACGACCCAGGATGCGATAACGTACGAATCGTGCAAATTGAGCATGGGGCTTACCCAGTTGAGTCCATAACCGATGTATATGATCGAATATGGTCATGTTCATCCCAAGAGTGAAGTATAGAGATCTGCCAGGGGGGCAGTGGTACTGCGCCAACTGCGGGTGGCGCGCATTATTTCCGGATTTATTCGTGCATTCTTGCGCATATCTCCGATATTGTTCTTGCACCAAGAAAGGGCGGTGAGCAGGCCGTCCGTGGTTTCGTCTCTCACCAGCAATCCGTTTGTCTGGTGCATAATGACTTCCGGGGCGATTCCCACGTCAAAGGAAACAGGAAAACATCCGCAAGCCATTCCTTCCAAGAGAGGACGCGGACATCCTTCCGCAATGGAACTGCATGCGATGATGTCGACGTCGTTGTAAAAATCCGCCATGGCCGAAGCGGGGAACGAACCGTTCGCAATTTTCAATTCACAGAGACCGTTGCATGCTTCCTGCAGGAGTTCCAGCCGCTTGATCGGTCCGGGTTTTCCCGCCCATCCGACGGTAAGAGGGCCGGAGCGCTCGCGTTTTTTTTTAAAAATTTCCGGATCGATTCCCTCTGAGAAGAGTGTGACCGGAGGTGGCAGATCTTTCAATATGCCAAGTAATTTTATACTCGGGACGCTGATGGCGTGGGCATCATTCAAAAATTGCATATACAATTGCATTGGGCTGAGTTTTTTTTCAATTTCCCAATAGTGACTGTAGACGCTGCGAAGAACTTTTGTTTTTCCCGTGAGGAAGGGGCGATGGTAATCCTCGAATTCATAGAAGACGTGAATGAGGTCGTACAAAGATTCTTCGATGTGCGGATGTCGATCTTGTGTCAATATCGTGAATGCAAAGCGATCACCCAATTCTTTCACGATCGCTTGGGCAATGGAGTGAAACGCCCAGTTTGGAATATCGAGCAGCAGCAATATGCGCGGCCGTGCATTTTTTCCCTGCACAATCATACGACGGGTGCGGAACGATGTTCACATGTGCACTCCCAATCAAGAAGAGCTGTTTTTCCTTCGATGCAGACCGCTTGATGATAAAAATTGTAGTCGTAGTGACGGAATGGCTGACTCGCTTGGAAGACGGTCCTGCGGACATATTCTCCGCGCACGGCCAGACAGCCGAATCCGTTTCCTCCCACGGCCGTCACCCCCTTGCTCATTGTCGCGTATTCCGGCGGCGCATCGGGCATTTTCCATTCCCATGCGACGGGATTTTGCGAATGACGGTGCAGATACGATCCCGAAACGGAGACGGTATCCCGAGTGAAATGTGATGCAAGACGTACGAATGCATCATTTGGCGGCAGAATGTCGTCTTCCAAAAAGAAAACCATGGTTGTTGTGATCAATCGTGCAAAACGGTTGTAAATGTTCGCGCATGCTTCTCGCACTTCATCTTCCGCATTGTTGACCCGAGGCAAATCCGCCAATCCTTTTCGTCCGACGCTCTCCTGTAAAAATGTGATGCCGCCATAATCGCAATGTTGCAGCCACCCCCGTACGAGCGCGGTGAATGTGTGGTCTTGCGACGTATCGAGGATGATCAAATGAATCAGATGATGCGGAAAGGTTTGTTTTTCCAGAAAATCCGCCGTTCCCGCCCATGCCCATGAACGGCCTGAAAGCGATAGGCAGAGTGTCGCAGGTTCTTCCAAGAATCCGGCGCGATCGGGATAGTCGATTTCTCTCTCCGTCATCGCGGTTGTCATGTTTTTTCCGTGCACGCGGTAATAGAAAACGGTCTCCGCTTTTACCGCTTTCCATCCCAAATGCAGGATTCGCCGCCATGTCACCCAATCTCCGTCCTGATCCACTCCGTGGCTGAAACCTCCTGCCTGTAGCAGAGCGGTGCGCCTGACCATTGCCGCCGAATTGAAATGATTGACGGCGTCAAAACGCTTCCAGTCGAACGTGCGGGGGGCGTCGTATCGCATTGTGCTTTCGCCGAAATATTGTTGGTTGCTGTAACTGATGCCTGCCGTAGGTTGTCCTGCAAGTGCTTCGATCGATGCTCGTATATATGTGGGATGCAGGAGATCATCCGCATCCAAAAATATGAGAAAATTCGCGGTCGTTTCGCGCAGTCCCGCATTGCGTGCCGCTCCGACGCTTTTCCAGTCACCTCGTATGTAACGAACACCTTGGTCCTTGTAACGCTCTGCCACTGCGTAGGTATCGTCCGTCGATGCATCATCTACCACGATGATTTCCTGTGGCGGTTGCGTTTGTGCCAATGCACTTTCCAGTGCATCACTCAGAAAGTGTGCGTAATTATGGCATGGGATGACGATGGCCGTCGTCGCGGGATACATTGAGAGGGCGGGGGACGGTACGGATTTTGCGTCTCGTACAGGATACAATCGTCCAAGGATGTCATAGCGAACATGGCGCGCAAGATCGGGGAAGGGCATGCCCAGCATGATCCACAGACGTTTCACGGTCGGGAATGCCCCCGAAGACTGCGATCGGGGTTTGCGCAAAGCCGCTTCCATTTTGCGGATCCACGCGGTGTATCGCCAGCTGCGGGTGTGTATCAGATGCTCCAGCTCGCTGCGAAGCGCTTGGATTTCATTTTTCTCCAGCACCCATTTTTTCGCGTCCGCATCAAGTTGGTCGTTTTTTTCTTTGATGAGGATGGCGTCGCACTGAAGAGCGTGACGTATTTCTTCGGTTTCATGAATTTGTTTTTCGGCCTCTATTTGCAAAGCCAAAAGTGCTCTCTCTCGTTCCTGCAGAAGCTCATTTTCGTTTTGTATGCGCACTTTTTCGTCATTGTGCACGCGTTTGTCATGTCGCAAGCGCGCATATTCTTCTTCCAGTACGGCTTCGGTATGTTTTCTTTTTTGATTCGTTTCTTCCATGCACTCTATCCGTCNNATCCGTCCGCGTTCCAATTCTTCGATATGACGTTCGAGCATTTTAGACGCAGTGCATTGTTTCAGGAGGTTTCCAAGTTTTGGAAAATGTCCGATCATTTTTTTAGGAGCAAGGATGCCCAGTCCGTGCCATCCGGGGATACGAACGAAGCGCAACGGTACAGGAGTCTGCGCCAAGAAATCTTCGACCGCGGTCAATACACCATTCTTGATGGCGTGTTCATACACGGAATGTCGCAGTTGGTTGTTGAATGTCGCTGTGTCGCATAGTCCGTGTATGTCGGGATTCAGTCCCTTGCGTTGGTAGGGCTGACGAAATGCCATCGGAATTGTTTCCGGGTCGTAGTACAGATCTCGCCTGGCGTAGGGCCATCCGACATCATGGAGGAAGATCAGCGGGAAGTCGTCTTTCTTCTGCATTGCCTGCTCTATGAGCAACAATTCGTGATACACCGTATACCAGTTGTGATCTCCGTCTATGAGTATCGCGTCATATGCGGGCAATGTTCCCAAAATGTTCAAACTCAGTTCTTTGTGAAAATGGAGAGCGGGGGATTGCCAGTTCTCAATATCGCACGTAGGGCAGCAGTCGATGGCGTCGAGCCTACCCTGTAGCGGTTCTATATAGGAGAGAATGTTTTTTGTATTTCCGCCGTCACCCACGCCGATCTCCACGATGCGCTTTGCATCGATGCTTTGTAGCAGTGGCCGAATAACTGTCTCCCAGTATCGCTGCATAGGAGGAGCACTATAGCATTTTTCGGAAAGAAGCCGAGGAATTTGATGAAGGACACGTGAGAAGAATGATAATCAGAGTCCCAGATCATCCGATACGGCCTTCATTGCGTCGAGCGTGATGCCGACGAATGCATCCAGAGGGATTCCCAGCAATTCTTCACATTGTTTGATCTGGGTTCTATCCACCTGCGCTGCAAACCCTTTATCTTTCATTTTCTTCGTAACACTCTTTATTTCCACATCAAAGAGTTTCTTGCTCGGGCGTACGAGTGTGACGGCGATGATGAAGCCGGTGAGTTCGTCCACGCAATACAAGCACTTTCTCAGCATCGTATTCAGGGGATACTCCGCGCCGTACTTCGAAGCATAATGCGCGCGAATATCGCCGAGGAGTTCGGTAGGAGCTTGAATGGTGGAGAGCAAGTGTTCCAACGTGTCACCACAGTGACGTTCATAGTCTTTGTTGAGTTGATCCCAATCCAAATCATGAAGCATTCCCGCCACTTTCCATGTTTGCGTATCTCCTCCAAATTTTTTTGCGAGCGCTTCCATGGCCGCACCCGTGGCGATGAGATGAGCTTTTGTTTGATCTGCATGTTGCATTAAAAGGTTATGTGCCGCAGGAAGGAGATGGCCGTATTCGGCGTGCTGGAGAAGATGGCTTGAGTCTGGGGTCGGGAGAGATTGAGTCATAGGAGACGAGGAAGCAGAAGAGTCAGAGGATTCAGAGGATTCAGAGGAGGTATTCTTCTGCATTTTCTGCTTCGTCTGATTCTTTTGCATCTTCTCATCAGGCTTCAAAAGTGGGAAGAGCACCACATCACGCAGATTCGTTTGTTGTGTCAGCAGTGCCACGATGCGATCGATGCCCATACCGAATCCGGAGCATGGCGGACAGCCGTATTCCAGAGCGACGACGTATTCATCATCTTTGCGATGTGCATCGCTATCACCGCCGGCACTTGCTTTTGCTTGGTCTTCAAAACGTTGCAATTGATCAACAGGATCTATCAGTTCAGAGTACGCATTTACCACTTCCCATCCACCCACCACCAATTGGAATCGGTCGGTGATGTTCGGATTTTGGTCATTTCGTCTTGCCAGTGGAGATAAGTCGATCGGGTGTTGCATGATGAATGTCGGTTGCACCAGTCCGGGTCGACTGACTTTTTTGTAGAGTTGATCGATCAAGTTGCCGCGACCCAGTGTTTCAATATTTACATCCAGGTGAATTTTTTTCGATTGTATGGCTTCACGTAGGGCTTCGGCAGAATCTGATTTTTCAAAATCAATGCCGGAGGCATCCAGAATAGCTTCGCGAATAGTGAGGCGGGGCCAGCCCGGGGCAAAATCGACTTCAATCAGTTTTCCGTCACGGTCCGGAATTTTTACCTTCGTCGTACCGATGAGATCTTGGAGCAATGTCGGCAACATCGTTTCCGTGAATTCCATGTTTTTCACGTAATCCCAGTACGAGGCGTAGTGCTCGACCATCGTGAAGTCTTGAAGATGAGAGGGGTCCAATCCTTCATTTCGAAATACCCGTCCCAGTTCAAACACGCGATCAAATCCTCCCATTAAACATTCTTTCAAGAATGTTTCCGGTGCGATGCGCAGAAACATATCCAGGTCATAGGCCGCATGGTGAGTACCGAATGGGGTCGCAAGAGCGCCGGAAGCTGCATTGACGAGGATGGGCGTCTCCACTTCAGTGAAGTCATACTTCCAGTAAAATTCGCGGAGCCTTTGAATGAAACGACTTCGAAACCGAAAACGCTCGAATGTTTCGCGATTGCTCGTCAGGTCCAGGTAGCGTTGTCTCCATGCCGTTTCTTGGTCCGCAATGCCATGCCATTTTTCAGGCGGCTGTCTCAGAGCTTTGCTGAGCATCGTCCAGCTGCGGACCATCACGCTCGGTTCGCCTTTTTGTGTTGCAAAACGCTCGCCGCTTATTCCGATGATATCGCCCAAATCCAGAAGACTCAGTGCGTTTGTGTATTTTTTACTTCCAAGCTCGTCTTCTCGAAGCATGATTTGCATTCGCCCGCTTTCATCCTGGAGCGTGGCAAATGTCATCTTGCCCATGTCTCGCAGTAGCATCACTCGGCCGGCAATTGTGATGTTCGTTCCTTCAGCACAATCACGCGCTTCCAGCAACGAATGGGTACGCTCATAAGAAGCAGCATATGGCTGTCCTCCGTTTGCACGTATCTGTTCTACCTTTTTTTGTCGGAATGTATCCATAGAAGGGGAAAATGTGATAGCAGAATAGCGTGACATGACGGAAGCAGGAACACGTTTCACGAAGATGACCGCGCTCCTCGAACACGCTACAATTCAAGCGAGCTTTTTCTTATGCCACAGCATACTGTCACCACGGCCATTCGGGCATCGCTTAGCACGGTGATTTCTTCCATTGAGCCGCTTATTTCACGTCGTTTTCTTGTATGCATGGCGGTGATGATCCTCTGCGTTCTTGCTGTGATCTATATTCTTTCATTCCTGCACGTTGTTCCCAGGGCGATGCTCATCATGCATTGATGTAGACGGTGAGTTCATAAGAGTTCAACATACAGCAAGCGTATGTCCAGTATTCTTTGTCCTCCTCGGGCGGTCGTACAGATTTTGGGATTATGGTATTCGGGCAGCAGTTTATTGAATCTACTCTTTGATTCTCAGCCAAAAATCCGCGGCCTTGGGGAGGCGTATGAAGTGTATAATGGTGCGTGTGTGGGAGGTTGCTCTTGTGGATTGTCGCTTGCTACGTGTGCGTTTTATCCGAAAGGGGACCCGGCAACTTTTTATGAACGATGTTTCGATCTCTACGATTGCGATGTCCTGGTGGATGCATCAAAGGAAGAAGGGAATTTTGGCAATGCTTTATGTTCGTATCCGCGGAGAATGGGTGTGGTGCTCAGCAAAGCACCGCATGAGTGGATTTATTCCATGCGTCAGCATCATCCGGAGCGCGATACGTCATTTGCGACTCTGGGCATGCATTACAAGAAATTTTATATGCAACATCTCCTCTTGGCAGCTCAAATGCAGTCTCAATTATTTGTGACGTATGGTCAGATGACGGAGTATCCGAGTGAGGTAGTGCATCAACTCTGCGACGTTGTCGGTATTTCTTTTAATCCTTATACAGTCCAGCGCTGGTGGCAAACCAACACGCATATTATCGGCGGCAACAGTGCGGTGCTTTTTCAAGTATGCGGTCATAAAACAATGTTTCAAGAACATGGGAAATACGCCGGCAGGGAACATACTATTTTTCGTGACGATCATTGGAAGTCGGATGCTGCATTTTGTGAGGAATCTTTAAAGGGGTACGCATCAGCGGATACCGAGTTCGACTCGTTATTGCGTACGCTTGGGCATGGCGGCATCAATGAACAGATCCGCATAATCATGGAGAAACAATCTTTGGCAGAATGACTATTCTGGACATCAAGTTGTCGCAGGACTATACAATGAGCATCACGAAAACAGGAGTCTTCATCGGCCGATTCCAGCCGTTTCATGAAGGTCATAAACGGTGCGTGGAAAAAATTTTGCAAGAGAATGATCGTTGCACGATTCTTCTTCGAGACACATCGATTACCGAGAAGAATCCATTCGATATTGCCAAGAGAAAGGAGTTGATTCGTGCACATTTTCCCGATATCTCACGCGTCGATATCCAAGTGATCGCAGATCCGGGTGCTGATTTAACGGTGTATATCGGGAGAGACGTCGGGTATGACCTCATTCAATTGGATGCGCAAACCGAGCAGATTTCCGCAACCGATATTCGTCGGAAGATGTATGCAGAGAGTACGCATCCTTCATAAGCAATGACAAAATTCCCCATCATTTGGATTACCGGCAATATGAATGCGGGAAAAACCACATTGGCGAAGGGGATTGAGCATGAGTACAACGAATCCATCAATCCGATTTTCCCTCTTGCTCGGCGCGTGGTTGTGCTCGACGGCGATGAAATGCGTTCATCAATATCTCTTCAAGAGACACTTTCTGCCGATGATCGTCGCAAGCATAATCTCCGTGTCGCACGTCTTGCTCGCGTTCTTCAGTCTCATGGATTTTTCGTAGTCGTCGCAGTCATCGCGCCGTTTCGCTCCGTGCGTGCGGAGATCGATGCATTATGCGAGCCCGTATGGGTGTATGTAAAACGATCGTTGCCTGAACATGTCGATCGTCCCTATGAAATTCCGGAATCTCCTGCATGCATCATTGATAATGATCAATATGACATTGCCGGATCGTTGCGTCAGTTTCTACTTTTTATGCAATCAACGTATCCGCAATATTTTGCACTCACATCGGATGTTCTTGCAGGTCCGAATGGCTAGTAAACAGTGATGAGTCATTTTGCCATATTCTGTTTCATCCTCTACCATTTTCTGGAATTTCCCCCCATTTCTCATGAAGCGTTTTTCTCTCTTTGCACTTTCTGCGTACTTTGCATTCCAGCCTGTCTTGGCTTCCGCATACTTTACGTCCCCCCGGGATTTGGCTGCAGGTATTCGTGCAGACGGTACCCCTCGGTCTTTTACCGCTGAAATGCATGGTGTTATAAAGAACGAAGATGTGGGAGATTCATACGTCGCCGCATGGGTGTCCGGCAAGCAAGCAGGAACGAGTTTGAAAAACGGTTCTGCAGAAGTGCAACTGACGTTCGATGTGTCCGTACCGTCATCGCACGTGAATGTGCGAGCAAAGATGGCTATGCGCGTGGTAAACAAAAACATGTACATGCAGCTGCAGAGTCTCGATGGGAATTACGATGACGTTCTCTCCGCATTTTCACTGAAAGGGATGATGAAGAAGTGGATATCGATTCCCCTGAGTGACGAAGAAATCGATGCAGTTGAAAGTATGTTGATGAATGAAGACATGAATGTGCACGATATTTTCGAAATGACACGTACACAGACAAATGCGGGTTCAAGTTACTCTCTTCATTTCACGCGTGATTTCTTGAAACAACTGTCCGATACTACCGTCATGGGTTTGCATGGTGTGCCCAACTTTCATGTGATCGTGAATACGAATGCAAAGGATGAATACTTGGATGGGAAATTGTATCTCGCCGTACAAGATACGACCGGCAACGTCGTTGTGACTGCGCGTGCGAAGAGAGATGCCTCTGCCGGATACGTCAAAACCCCCTCCAATGTCATCACGCTCGAAGAACTTAGCAAGCAGATGGGAATGCATGATTGGCTGGGCACAAATCCACTCGATCATTTGTTGAATGTGCCGACATATGAAGAGACGTATCTGCCGGATGATGTTGACTACAATGATGCGGAATCCGATGTTCCGACATGGGATGCAAATTGGAATGAAAACGATGAAAGTTCATCAAGTTCCGCAGGACGCATATCGCGCCGCACGTTGCAAAATATGTATCGAGAAGAAGAACTGGCACGATTGAAGCAACATTCGTCATCATCCGTTTCTTCCTATGCGCCGGTTGGGGATTACATTCCTGCACTTCCTGCCGGGGGGCTTTCAATGGGCGAAAGTACGGCTCCTGTGACCATAGTAGAGTTCAGCGATTATCAGTGTCCGTTTTGTGCAAGATTTTATGCTGAAACTTTTTCTCAGATCAAAAAGGCGTACATCGATACCGGGAAAGTACGCTTTGTATTCCGGAATTTTCCTTTGAGTTTTCATCCCGATGCCAATGGCGCAGCACTCACCGTCGAGTGTACGCGTGACCAGAGCGATACTCTTGCGTGGAAAGTGCATGACGCGATATTCAAGAGTGCGACGCTCGAAGCCGATCCGACGCCTTCCAATCTCAGTATCATTTTGGCAAATATCGCGGGTTTGAATGCCGCACAGGTTCAAAATTGCGTCAATGGAGGTGATAAGCAGGCATTGATTGATCAGGATATTGCAGACGCGGTGGCGGGCGGTGTCAGCGGCACTCCATCTTTTTGGATTCTTGGGCGTAACGGGAAGGCGGAATTGATGCAAGGAGCCATGCCCTACGAGACGTTTCAAAAGGTCCTTGATGGAATGTTGAAATAACCGTGCGGTGACAGAATTTTTATAAGAAAATGGCCGTACGTACCCATNNCTTCAATCCTTTTCTATGAAGACGTCTCGACTTCTTATCGGCATCGCCTTGGGATTTTCAACGTTCTTTTCCGTATCAACAGGAACGGCTGCGACTTTTATCGACAGCGATTCGATCGGTTATGTAAAGGACAGGGGATTCATGTCCGGATATCATAACGGATCATTCGGAGAAAATAGCCTCATCAATCGTGCAGAGTTTGCAAAAGTGATCACACTGATTTATTCGTCGACGGTGCCCGCCCTCTACACAACCGTTCTACCTTTTCGCGATACCGCCAACAGTGCCTGGTATAGCCCTTACATTGTTTACGTATATGGCAATGGCATTATGACCGGCTATCCCGATCGTACGTTTCGTCCCGATAGTCCCATTACTTTTTTCGAAGCGGCGAAGGTTCTTGCAGTCATCTATCGTATGAAGGTAGATACAAACGGTGGCAATTGGTACGAGGGATCCGTTCGGGCATTGGCTGATGCTCATGCCATTCCTTTATCGATCACAAATTTTGATCAATACCTTACGCGCGGACAGCTGGCGGACATTGTCTATCGTCTGGACAGCGGCAACAGAAATCAGACGTCGCAGCGCTATTCTGACCTTGATAACACCGGGAGCGGGGCGATAGGCGAGGACTGCGGAAACAGTCGAAATATACAGGTCACCATTGATTCTCGGGATGCGACACCGTCCGTCGGAGGAAGTTTGACCTATGAAATTCATGTGAAGAATTGCGGTTATGACGATGAACGCGTGGATGTGTCTGCGGACTTGGATGCTCAAGTGGTCTACGATTCCAGTTCCGACAGGGGGAGCTTGAACGGATCACGCACCGTGCAGTGGCGCAATCTCGATGTACGAAGCGGTGATGAACAAGTGATCACGTTGCAGGTACATCTCCTCTATAACGTGCGCAATAACGATCGTATCGATCTGAATGTCCATGTGCGGGATTCCGATAATAACAGCGATTCCGCCACACACAGCGTGTACTCGGTTGGATCCTCTGCAAACAGTTATTGTTATTATGACGCGAACAACAAGTACATTTGCACCAATAATTACAGCAATACAAACGGTTGTTACTATGATGCGAACAACAACTACATCTGCAATAACAACGCGGACAATTGTTACAACGATTCGTATGGACGGTACGTTTGCAGAAATGTGACGAACAACGGTTGTTATTACGACAGTAACAATCGGTACATCTGTAACGATGACAACAATTGCGACGACTGTTACTACGATTCCCGCGGCCGGTATATTTGCAGAGATGGCTCACGTTCTCGTTGCACTACGAACTCACACAGCAACAACAATTGCTATTTTGATTCGAACTACAATTACATCTGTAACAATAATTCCAACGGCGATCTTGCCATCACCATCACCGGAGACAGTACGCAGCCGGAACCTGACGACGTTATTCGCTATACCGTGCGTGTGAGAAACGGTTCCAGCAACGGTCGCCCTTTTACGATACGCGCTCTCTTCAGTCCGGATCTTACATTCGTCTCGGGCAGCGACAGCGTGCAGATCGACGATCATCGCACTGTCGTGTGGAATTCCGTGTATATCGACGGGTATGAAACGGACGAACTGACACTCAAGCTCAAGGTGCGAACCGGCGCCTCTCATGGAGAGAGGTTGGATGTGAATGTCACAGCGACGAACAGTTCCGGCTTGAGTGCGAGTGAAACGGCCACGGTCTATGTTCGCAATGTTTCGAACAATACGAATTGTTACTACGATTCATACAACAATTACGTCTGCAACAATACCAATAGTTGTTATTACGATTCATTTGGACACTACAACTGTAACAACGCCAACAATTGTTCATATGACAATTACGGACAGTATACATGTACGAACGGCGGCAACCTCTCCGTTGTTCTGCGTGCAGACAGCAATAGCGTGCGTATCGGCGATATCGTTCGAACATACATCACGCTCACCAACAATCTCAGCCGCGATGAGTATATAGATCTCTCATCCTCTCTTGATGCCGATCTTTCGTATGTCTCGGCATCTCACAGCACAGACAGTACGAGCGGGGGTTTTATTGAATGGGACAGGATATTCGTCCGTTCCAACAGTACCACCACCGTGACGCTTGATGCTCGCGTGACGACATATGCTCGCACCAGCGATCAGCTGCGGGTGAATGTTACTGCGGTCGGCAGCGTCGATACAGCCACTGCAACGGAGTATATAGATGTCCGGAATTGATGAGCCGCCGTATCCTGAATTTTATCATCAGTTTCATTTGACTCTTCTCTGAAACATTCCTAAACTGCGCGGGCTCAATCGAACAGAAGCTTACGTTCGAGATCGCCTTTCCTGCCCCATAAGGGTCAGAAACAAGCGATCCAGAGGAACCTCCAAGCATTTATATGATCGGTCTCATTGCTAAAAAAGTCGGTATGTCTCGTGCGTTCTTGCCTTCGGGTGAGGCCGTTGCCGTGACGTATTTGGAAGTAATGCCCAATACGGTCATTCGCACGAAATCGAAGGACAAGGACGGTTATGATGCCGTTGTTCTTGGCATTGGAGCAAAGATGTGGAAGTCCCGCAAAGGTGCGGAACACACTCGTTATAGCATTCAAAAGGAGTTTAAGATGGAATCTCTCGACGGTATGGAGGCAGGAAAGCAGATCACGGTCGACGTGATGCCCGCCGACTCCATGGTAACCGTACAGGGAACCAGTAAAGGAAAGGGATTTGCCGGTGTCATGAAGCGCCATGGATTCCATGGTGGACCTGCTACCNNAGCGCGAGCCGGGTTCCATCGGTATGAGAGGAGATCCGGGTCGAATCTTTAAAGGACACAAAATGGCCGGACACATGGGTATGGACAATTTGACTGTGAAGCACCGCCCCGTTGTCATCAACGACGTCTCCAAGAATCTTATCGGTATCAAAGGTCCGGTCCCGGGACCCAATGGTGCCCATGTATTCCTTACTCTTGAATCTTCCGAAACATAATTCCAGCAGCAGGGAAGTATCCCCGCCCTAACCACTCGCTATGAAGATCGACGTATTCTCCGCCACCGGCACCAAAACCAAGTCCATGGACTTGCCGGCATCACTCTTCGAGTCGGAGGCAAACTGGGGACTCATGCACCAGGCCGTCATCATGCAGCAAGCAAACCGTCGTCAATCCGCGGCACACGTGCAGACACGCGGTGAAATCCAGGGTTCCACACGCAAGCTCTACGCACAGAAGCACACGGGTCAGGCTCGTCGCGGTAGCGTGCGCAGCCCACTCCTTCGTGGAGGGGGAAAGGCGTTCGGACCTCGCAATATCATCAACTATGTTCAGGATATGCCTCAGAAAATGCGCCACGCAGCTCTTCGCAGCTCGCTCAGCGCTGTTGCAGCAAAAGGTTCCATTCTCGCTATTGAAAGTTATCCGGATACGGTCAGTACCAAGGATTTGGCCGCACTCATCAAGAAATTGCCCGTTCAGTATGGACGCAAAATTCTTCTGGTCAGTCCGTCTGCGCATAAATCCTTGCAACTTTCCGCTCGTAACGTTCCTTCGTTGAAGACGGTACGTGCAGCATATTTGAATGCAGAAGATGTTCTCGGATCCATGTATATCATCTTTTTGGTGGATGCCATCGAAGAGGCTGACAGTATTTTTGGAAAGAAGGACAAGGCTGCAAAGACCTCAAAGAAGCACTTGAAAGACATGTCGCCGAAGTCACCGAAAGCGCATAAAAAGGTAGCGAAGAAGACCGTAAAGAAGGAAGCTAAGAAATTAGTTCCTAAAGCTCCGTCTAAAGGCAAGAAAGTCGCTTCTAAGAAATCCTCTGCATCTTCTAAATCTTCTGATTCCTCTGCTTCCTAATTCTCATGGACATCTCCCGCATCATTCTCGGCCCCATTGTTACGGAGAAGGCAGAGCGCCAGAAGCTCTCTCG
>CXWL01026748.1_pt1 | contig 14212 bp, 12 predicted proteins | sample 590931 | NCBI WGS metagenome assembly CXWL01 (sample SAMEA3498368, study PRJEB10139) | groundwater metagenome | biome: water well; material: biofilm material | place: Germany | collected 2015-04-27 | reverse complement strand
CAGCTTCTTGGCGATCACCATGCGCTGGATCTGGTTGGTGCCCTCGTAGATCTGGGTGATCTTTGCGTCACGCATCATCCGCTCCACGGGGAACTCGTTGGTGTAGCCGTAACCGCCCAGGAACTGCACGGCGTCGGTCGTCACCTGCATGGCCACGTCGCTGGCGAAGCACTTCGCCATCGCCCCGGCCATCGACAGCTCACCGTGCGGATCACCCTCGTCGGCGATTGCACACGCCCTGTAGACCAACCCTCTCGCCGCCTCGATGCGCATCGCACAATCGGCGGCCATCCACTGCAAGCCCTGGTTGGAGCCGATCGGCCGACCGAAGGTGGTGCGCTCCTTCATGTATCCGACCGCGTAGTCGAGCGCTCCCTGGGCGATGCCGACGGCCTGGGCGCCGATCGTGGGACGGCTGCGGTCGAGGGTGTGCATGGCCGCGGCGAAACCCTGCCCGACCTCACCGATGCGGTGCGAATCCGGCACCCGCACACCGTCGAGACGGATCACACCTGTCGGCGAACCCTTGATGCCGAGCTTGTGCTCCAGCTTGTCGACCTGCACACCCCACTCGGCCTTCACGAGGAACGCGGTGATGCCCGCGTGCCGGTCGGGAGAGGTGCGGGCGAAGATCGTGTAGAGGTCGCTGATTCCGGCGTTCGTGATCCAGCACTTGGTGCCGTCGATGATCCATGCGTCGCCGTCGGCCACAGCCTTGGTGGACATCGAGGCCACGTCGCTGCCGGCATCTGGCTCGCTGAGGCCGTAGCTGCACTGGCTCTCGCCACTGCACATCCGCGGGATGTACGTGCGCCTCAACTCCTCGGACCCGAAGTTGATCACCGGCAGCATGCCCAGCTTCGAGATGAGGAACTGCAGGCTCGTCGATGCGCAACCCCGCGCCAACTCCTCGGCGGCGATCGCCTGGTCGACCAGCGTGGCCCCCGAGCCGCCGTACTCCTCGGGGTAGCTCAGCGCGGTCAGCTCCATGCTCTTCAACGCCTCGAACGTGGCCCACGAGTACTCGGCGTCACGGTCGATGTCGCCGGCCAGCGGCGTGATCTTGTCGGACACGAACTGGCGCATCACGGCGCGGAACTCACGCTGCTCGTCGGTGAGGGTGATCGGCTGCTGGCTCATGCGACCATGGTGCCACGGCCCGCAACCGCCCCGCTCATCTGTGGGCGATGCGTTGGTACGCCGGTCGCGGCGCCCGCCGGGGCGGCATCGAGCCGGCCGACAGCAGCAACTTGCAGATGCGTCCCCGGTGACCAGCGAACGGCTCCAAGGCTGCCAACATCCTGACCTCATCGGTGTGATAGGTCGGGTCGCCGGTGAGGTTGTAGGTGACCGCGGTAGGCAACCAGAAGTCACCGATCAGCACCACGTCGGGATCTCCCAGCGCCGCGTTGGCGACGGTGGTCGCTGTCCACGCGCCGAGCCCTGGCAGCGCGGTGAGGCGCTTCACGGCGTCGGCGGTGTTCATCGTCGCGGCCTCCTCCAGGCGCACGGCGTGCCGTGCCGCCAGCAGCATCGCGTCGGCCCTCCGGCGTTCCACGTCGAAGCGGTGAAGGTCGATGTACGTCACCGCACGCATCGCCTCCGGGCTCGGTGGCAGCATCAGCTCGTGCGGGCCGGGGGCAGGCTCGCTCCACGCGCCCACCATCCGCCGCCAACCTCCTGCGGCGTCCTTCGACGTGACGCGCTGGCCGACGATGGCCTGCAGCAGCTCCTGCCACACCACGCCCGATGCCACCATTCGCTGGCCGCTCGCACGGCGCCACAACTGCGCCACGTTCGGGTGCAGCGACGGGTCGAAACCATCGAGTGAGTCACGCAGTCCGAGCCAGGCATCGGCCTGGTCGATCAGCCATGTCGCACCGCGACCCCACGCCCGGGCGGTTGCCTCACCGCCAGCGGCCCAGCGCAGCTCCAGCGTGCCAGGGCCTCCTGGAGTGAGCACGGCACGAGCAAACCCGTCCGGGAGCCACGACTTGGTGCGGTCACTCGGCCACCCTCCAAGGGGCGCCAGCGTGGCCATCGGGTCGATGCCGCCGAGTTGCAGCGAGCGGGTGAGCTCGCCGGTCATGGCTCGATCGCGATCAGGCGCCGACGAGGTCGCGCCAGCGGCCGGGATAGGCGGCCGCCACCTGCTGGGGCGTCATCTTCAACGTCGCCTCGGGAACCATGTCGACGAGGTGCCGGGCCTCGCGATAGTGGTGGGCGATTTTCGCCAGCCCGTCGAACAGTTCGACGCGCAAGGACACCAGGTCGGCCGGCGGGCCTTCGTCGAGGAAGCCCCACGCGGTGAACGCCACGGTGAAGTCGTGCACGACGGGAGCCCTGCTGAACAGCGAGGCCCGGCGGAGCCCGATGCCGAGACAACCGCTGAGTGCATCGTCGGCGCGTTCTGCGGCCGAGACGTGGATCTTGGAACGGAACGTGTTGGCGATCTTGATGCCGAAACCTTGATCGGGCCCCTGAAAGCCGAGCTGCTCGCCCTCGGGCTGGAACCCACGGATCTCGGCCGGACGGTCGGGCATCCAGACACCGGGCACATGGGGAGGCGACCCGTAGCCTCTCGCGCCATCGAGTGGTGAAGCGGGAGCGAACCTCGGAGCGGCCATACGGCTTCCATTTCTACCTCGTGGTCCCGAATTCCGTCGATCTCGACCGGCTGAGCATGTTGAGACCGACAAAGTTGGGGTTGCAAGGTAAGGGTCGGTGTCAGGTGGGGACGTGGAGAAGGCCGAAGACGAGACCCTCCTCGAGCGCTCTCCACGACGCCTCGATGATGTTGGCGCTGACGCCGATCGTGGTCCAACTGCGCTCACCGTTGGTGAAGTCGATCAACACCCGGGTAACGGCACCCGTCGCCGTGGCGCCATCGAGGATCCTCACCTTGTAGTCGGTGAGGTGGACCCGGTCGAGCTGCGGGAACGCGGCCGTGAGCGCAGCCCGCAGCGCGGTGTCGATCGCGTTGACCGGACCGTTGCCCTCCGCAGTGTGCACGTGACGTACCGCAGCGTCCCCGGTTGGAACCCACACCTTCACCGTCGCTTCGGTGGTGAAGGCCCCGGTGTGGAGCTCGTCGGTGATCACCCGCATGCTCTCGACCCGGAAGAACCCCTGCTCCCAGCCCGCAGCGCGGCGCATCAGCAGCTCCAGCGACGCGTCGGCCGCCTCGAAGTGGAAACCCTCGTGCTCGAGCCGCTTGAGATCGTCGATGACCTGGTTGACCGCGGGTCCGTCCATTGCCAGGCCGAGCTCGTCGGCCTTGATCTGGATCGTCGCCCGGCCGGCCATCTCGCTGACCACGAACCTGGTGCCGTTGCCGACGAGCTCGGGATCGATGTGCTCGTAGGCGTCCTTGGCACGAACTATCGCGCTCACGTGCAGGCCCGCCTTGTGCGCGAATGCCGAGGATCCGACGTAGGGGGCCTGCGGGTTGAGCGGGCGGTTGAGCACCTCGGCCACGTGGTTGCTGACCGCGGTGAGCCGTTCGAGGCGGCCATCTGGGAGACACGGCATGCCGAGCTTCACCTGCAGGTTGGGGATGATGGTGGTGAGGTTGCAGTTGCCGGTGCGCTCGCCCAACCCGTTCAAGGTGCCCTGCACATGACGGGCACCTGCTCGCACGGCCGCCATCGAATTGGCGACCGCGCAGCCGGCGTCGTCGTGGCAGTGGATGCCGATGGTTACGTCGTTGCCCAGGTGGTGGTACACGTCGGCCACGATCTGCTCGACCTCGTGGGGCAGCGAGCCACCGTTGGTGTCGCACAGCACGACGTGCGAAGCGCCCTTCACGATCGCCGCCTCGAGCGCCCGGAAGCTGAACTCGGGATTGCGCTTGTAGCCATCGAAGAAGTGCTCCATGTCGACCATCACCTGACGCCCCGCATCCGTCAGGAACGCCACGCTGTCGGCGATCATCGCTTCACCCTCGTCGAGGGTGGTCTGCAACGCTTCCAGCACGTGGTAGTCCCAGCTCTTCGCCACGATGCACACCGTGGTCGTGTTGGCATCGAGCAGGTTGCGCAACGTGACGTCGTCGTCCACCTTGCCCCTCGGGCGGCGGGTCGATCCGAACGCCACCATCTTCGAAGTGGTGAGCTGCAAGTCGGTGGCCGCCCGGGCGAAGAACTCGATGTCCTTCGGGTTCGCGCCCGGCCAACCACCCTCGATGAAGTGCACGCCCAGGAAGTCGAGCTGCTCGGCGATGCGGAGCTTGTCGCCGACGGTCGCCGATACGCCCTCCACCTGGAGTCCGTCGCGCAACGTGGTGTCGAACACCTCGACGCTCTGCTTCTGGTTCTGGGTGGTGCTCATCGTGATGTCCTTGTCTGTGACGGCAGGAGAAACGAAACAGCCGCCCCAGAGGGCGGCTGTTGGGCGCACGTGGGTGATCCACGTGCGCTATCGAATGATGATGATGCTGGCGAGCGCTGCGGTTCGGCCGGACGTCATCGGGCCATTGTGCCGTCCGCGCCTGCGAACGTCAACCGCCGAACGCCGAACCGGTGCTGCGCATGTGCACAAACATGTGGATGAACGGTGGATGAACAAGAAACTTCTGGGGACGACGGCCGTTCGCGGGGGATAACCCTGTGAATTGAAAAATACCACTTGACCAGCGGAAACGGGTCGTGCAAAGTGACATCCGTACCGGCCAGCGCACGCCAACCGGAACCCGAGGAACGGCCTCGAGCGAATGGGGAGACCAGCAATGGGATCGTCAGGAGCGAGGGTCCAACCGGGGTCACGAGGCGAAAGCGGTGTCGGTGGGGAGTGATCCGTCTGGTCGACGGAATCGGAGTCCGGGCAACCGGGCCTCGAGGAGGTCGACTGTCGGCGACGGCGAACCAGGCGACTGGGGCGACGACGTCGGCAGGTCTGGGGGAACGAACCGGGCAACCGGGGAGGGAAGCCAGCCACGTCGGCTCAGCCGACCCGGGCAACCGGGCTGGAGGTGCCGTCAAAACGGGATCACCCGCCAGAGCGCAAGCTCTGACGGGTGATGACATTGGTCGAGACGAAGGGTAACACCGGGCGATCGAGCAGTGGTGGATCGCTCCCACTCGGAGTCGCCCCGCACGGAGCGCCGGCCTCGGTCGGCTGCGCTGTGCGGGGCGCTTCTTGTTTTTCGGGCCCTCACGTCGGCCGTCAGCCGGCCAGCTCGCACCAGTCCTTGTAGGCATCCTCCTGGCCACGCACCGCGCGTGCGTAGACCTCGGCGATCGCTCGCGTCATCGGACCCGGGCACGGCACCCGGCGGTCGTCGACGGAGTTCACCGAGCTGATCTCGGCGGCGGTGCCGCACACGAACATCTCCTCGGCGATGTACAGATCGCTGCGGGCGAGGTTGTCGACGCGAACATCGAACCCGAGGTCCCTGGCGATCGTCATCACCGAGCTCTGGGTGATGCCCTCGAGCGCACCAGCAGAGAGCGGCGGCGTGATGATGATCCCGTTGCGCACGGCGAAGATGTTCTCGCCCGTGCACTCGGCGATCAGCCCGTTCGGGGCGAGCATGATCGCCTCGTCGTAACCGGCCTTCAACGCCTCGACCTTGGCAAGCGAGCTGTTGACGTAGTTGCCCACCGTCTTGGCCGCCGGCGGCATGGTGTTGTGGTCGTGGCGGGTCCACGACGAGATCTTCATCCGCACGCCCTTCTCCACGGCGTCGTCGCCCAGGTAGGCGCCCCACGGCCAACAGGCGATGGCCACATCGACCTTGCACGGCAGGGTGTTGAGGCCCATCTCGCCATAGCCGTAGTAGGCGATCGGACGCACGTAGCAGCCCGGCAGACCGGTGGACGCAACCGTCGCCTTCGTGGCTGCAACCAGCTCATCGACGCTGTAGGGGATCTCCATGCCCATGATGTGCGCGCTGCGGGCAAGGCGCTCGATGTGCTCGGTGAGGCGGAAAACCGCCGGGCCCTGCTCGGTCGCGTAGGCCCGGATGCCCTCGAACACACCGGTGCCGTAGTGAAGGGTGTGCGTGAGCACGTGGATCTGGGCCTTGTCCCAGTCGACGAGCTCGCCGTTCATCCAGATCTTCGAAGTCGCTTGGATCGGCATCGTTTGCCCCCTGGTCGTGCGCGCCTGGCCAGGCGCCGTGATTCGATGTTGTGGTCAGCCTGCCACGGCGGCGGCGATTTGTGAACCGATCTCGCTGGTGGTGCCGCTACCTGCCTCGGTGCAGGCCGCACGGATTCGGTCGGCCGCCGCCGGCTCGCCCAAGAAGTCGAGCATCAACGCCGCGCTGAGAACCGCCGCGGTGGGGTTGGCCTTGCCCGTGCCGACGATGTCGGGCGCGGAGCCGTGAACCGGTTCGAACATGCTCGGACCAGTGCGCGCCGGGTTGAGGTTGGCGCTGCTGGCGAGACCGATTCCACCACTCACGGCTCCTCCGAGGTCGGTGAGGATGTCGCCGAACAGGTTGTCGGTGACGATCACGTCGTACCGGTGCGGATCCTGCACGAAGTAGATGCAGGCCGCATCGACGTGGTTGTACCCGGTTGCGACCCCCGGATAGTCGGCGGCGACAGCATCGAAGGCCCGCTGCCAGAGGTCGCCGGCGAAGGTGAGCACGTTGGTCTTGTGGACGAGCGTGACGTGCTGCGCGCCGCCACGCTGCACGGCGAGGTCGAACGCGTAGCGGATGGCCCGCTCGGCACCCCTGCGGGTGTTGACCGAGCCCTGCGTCGCCACCTCGTGGGCAGTGCCCTTGCGCAACACGCCGCCCTCACCGACGTATGGGCCTTCGGTGTTCTCGCGGATCACGACGAAGTCGTGCGGCTGCGTGTGGCCAGGTGCTGTACCGACGAACGGGCGCTGGTTCACGTACAGATCGAGGTCGAAGCGCATCTTCAACAGCAGCCCACGCTCGATGACGCCGGGCGGCACGTCGGGTGTGCCGACCGCGCCGAGCAGGATCGCATCGAAGGTCCGCAACTCGTCGAGCGTGGCGTCGCTCAGGATCTCGCCGTCGCGGAGGTACCTCGCGCCACCGAGGTCGTAGTCGGTGGTGTCGATGTGAACCCCGGTGGCCCGGATCACCTTCAACGCCTCGGCGGTCACCTCGGGACCGATCCCGTCGCCGCCGATCACTGCAATTCGATGTGCCATAGGCCAGGCAACGTACCGCCGCACGGGCAGGTGACGGACATCAGCGAAGTCAGTCGAGCAGGCGGCCGTGCCGGTGGCGGGTCCAGCTGATGGCCTGCTCGCGCACCCAGTGCCGCAACTCGACACCGGCGGCGGCAACCACCGGCACCTCGTCGAGGTCGACACCGGCGCTTCGAACGGCGCGTCGCAACGAGTCGTCGATCGACCCGATCAGGCGAGCACGATCGGCGTGGGCGCAGCGGCCGACCACTTCGGCGGGCGGCTGCTCGCCGTCGACCTCGATCAGTTCGACCCCGGCGGCTCGCGCCGCCACCCGAGCAGTCGCCACCTGATCCTCCGATGCCCCCACGCCGACGATCAGTGCCACCTCACGTAGCGGCCGGTAACGGAGGATGTTGCGCTCCGACCGCAGGGCCGAGGGATCGTGCCCGACAGCGAAGCGCTCCCTCCACTCGCGGTCGAACTCCGCCTGGCCGTCGTGACCCCCCGACCACACACCGAACCCCTCCACGTACGACGGCCCGCCGGCCTTCGGGCCACACCCCACCGACGAGTGCTTCCAGCCCCCGAACGGCTGGCGCTGCACGATTGCTCCGGTGGTGTGGCGATTGACGTAGGCGTTGCCCACCTCCACCCGATCGAGCCACCGGCTCACCTCGTGCTCGTCGAGCGATTGGATTCCGCCGGTGAGCCCGTACTCGCCCATGTTCTGCAGCTCGATCGCGTGATCGAGGTCGTCGGCGCGCAAGACGCCGAGCACCGGCCCGAAGCACTCGGTGCGGTGGAACCACGATCCGGGTCGCACTCCCCATCGCACACCGGGCGACCACGAGCGGCCGGTGGCGTCGAGTTGACGGGGCTCGACCAACCACTCCTCACCGTGGTCGAGGGTGGTCAGCGCCCGCCGCAACGTTTCCGACGGCGCGGCGATCAGCGGGCCCATCATCGTCTTCAGATCCGCGGCCGGCCCGACCCTCACGCTGCGCACCGCGTCGGCGAGGCGCGAACGAAACGAGTGGTCGTCGTACAACGCGCGCTCCACGATCGCCAGGCTGGCTGCCGAGCACTTCTGCCCGGCATGACCGAACGCCGACCGCACCAGATCGCGGATCGCGGCATCCTCGTCGGCCGCGGCCGTGATCACCATCGCGTTCTTCCCGCTCGTCTCGGCGAGCAGTCGCAACGACGGCTTCCAATCGAGGAACATCATCGCCGTGTCGTATGCGCCGGTGAGCACCACCGTGGCCACGGCCGGATGGGTGATCAAGCGTCGCCCGACCTCGTCGTCGGGGCAGGCGACGTACTGCAGCACGTCACTCGGAACCCCGGCGCCCCACAGCTGGTTGGCGAGCAGCCACGCTGTGCCGCGCACCTCGGGGGCCGGCTTGAGGATCGCGGTGTTGCCGGCTGCCAGCGCGGCGAGGACGCCTCCGGCGGCTATCGCGTACGGGAAGTTCCACGGTGAAGCCACCACCACCACCCCGGCGGGTGTGAAGTCGGCTGCGCCTGCGGGTTCGAGGCGGCGTTCGATGTCCGTGGTGCAGTGCGCGTAGTAGCGGGCGAAGTCGATCGCTTCGGACACCTCCGCGTCGCCTTCGATCACCGTCTTGCCGGCCTCCTCGGCCATCACCGCCAACGTCGATCCGCGCTGCGCCTCGATCACCTCGGCGGCGGCGAGCAGCACCCGCCGGCGTTCGCCGAACGACAGCGCCGCCCACCTCGTACCGGCGGCGGCCGATCGCTCGACGACGGCGTCGATCTCGGCAGCGGCCGTGATCGTGGGCACCACCGATGTGGGCGGACCTTCGGCAAGGTGCCCACCGATCCAACGCCGGTTCGCCTCGACAGTCCAATCCGTGTCGGGCGCGTTCTCGAAGCGGCCCTGCTGCGGCCACGCCGAGAGCCGCGTCCGGTCCTGGTCGCGACGGCTGGCCGTAGACACGTGCGGGGCCGCGGCCACGGCGCGCTCGAACCGCTCGCGCTGCTCGTGCCACTCAGCAGAACCGACCTCGAGTTTGAACAGGGCGCGCAAGAAGTTCTCCGGCGACGTGTTCTCGTCGAGCCGGCGGGTGAGGTAGGCGATGCTGGCGGGGAGGTCGTCGCGGCGTACGACGGGCGCGTACAGCAGCACCTCGCCCACCTCGTCGCGCACCACTCGTGACTGCGCTGGCGCCATGCCTTCGAGCATCTCCAGGTCGATCCGGTCCCGGTGTCCGAGGGACAACGCCCAGGCGATGTCGAACAGGTTGTGGCTCGCTACGCCGACGCGCACCGCGCCGGCGAAGCGGTCATCGAGCACCGCGAGGATCAGCCTCTTGAAGCTCGCATCAACCTCGTGCTTGGTGGCGTAGGGCGCCTGGTTCCAGCCGTGCAGCTCGGCATCGACCAGCTCCATCGCCAGGTTCGCCCCCTTCACGATGCGGATCTTGAGCCGGCCGCCGGCACGTGCATGGCGGGCGACGGCCCACGCGCACAGCTCGGCCGCGGTCTGGTGTGATTCCGGCAAGTAGGCCTGCAGCACGATGCCGGCGTCGATCCCGGAGAACTCGTCCTCTTCGAGCACCTGGGTGACGGCGGCGGTCGTGAGCGCGAGGTCGCGGTGCTCTTCCATGTCGAGGTTCACGAAGGTGCGTGGCGACGATGCCTGCGCACACCTGTACAGATCGCGCAGGCGTTCGCAGATGCGCTGCACGGAGTGATCGAACGCCAGCACGTCGAGGTTCGCGCACACCGCCGAGATCTTCAACGACACGTAGTCGACGTCGCTGCGGGAGATGCGTTCACGCAGCATCGCCATCCTGACATCGGCCTCGGCGTCTGACAGGATCGCTTCGCCGAGCACGTTGACGTTCAGATGGAAGCCCTGGTCTCGACGGCGGACGACGTGATCGGCGAACGCCGGGTCGTCGGCCGACAGCACCACGCCGTTGGCCTCGCGCATCATCCTGGCGCGCACCATCGGCATCACCAGGCGTGGCAGCACCCGTGCAACCTTTGCGCCGACGGCGAGCGACACGCGGTCGACCAACCCGAGCGAACGGGGCACACCGATGTCGCCGACGATCGCCGCGAATCGTCGGGCCGCGCCGCGGGGATCGTCGAAGCGCAGCACTTCGTCGGTCAGCGCGAACGTGAGGTCGCGCAGCGCCGGGTCATCGACCACCATCGCCAACCGGTGCTGCCGGCGCCGTTCGCGACGGCTCGCGGCAGAGCGCGAGGCATCGAGCAGCACGGCCGCGTGGCGCACCACTGCGGCGTTCGCGTTCGAAGACTCGACGGGTGGCGCGATCACACCTCCACTCAACGCCTCGCGATCTAGCAACCATCGGCGCGGCCGCGGCACCGGATTTCTACAACAACAGCACGACCGGGCCGCACTACCGGGCCACACGACCGGCGTGATCCGACCTGCCGAGCGGCGAGCCATGATGGCGGCGTGGATCCCGTGGTCGCCGCACTGCACGACGTTTTCACTGGTGTTCCCCACACCATGTTCTGCGTGAAGTCGCTCGACGGCACCTACCTCGCCGTGAACCAGGCGTTCGCCGAACGTGCCGGTGTCGCCAACCCGGCCATGGTGCTCGGTCGGCGTGCCGGCGATCTTTTCCCAGCGGACCTGGCCGAGTCGTACGAGTCGCAGGATGCACGGGTGCTCACATCGGGTGACGCGATCCGCAACGAGCTCGAGATGATCCTCCGCCCCGACGGGTCGCGGGGTTGGTACGTCACCACCAAGACCCGCCTGCACGGAGCGAACGGATCGGTGATCGGCATCGTCGCTGTCTCCTACGACCTCAGCGCGAGCGGCGGAATGGATGCGCGACCCGTCCAGTTGCACGCCGCGGTGGAGCTGGCCCGGCGTCGCTACGCCGACCCAGTTCGCGTTGCCGAGCTGGCCGACGCTGCCGGCCTCACCCCAGCACAGCTCGATCGCTCGTTGCGCCGCGCCCTCGGGCTCTCGCCCAAGCAGCTGCTGTTGAGGGCCCGCCTCGATGAGGCGATCAGGCGACTCGAAGACACCGACCTGTCGCTCGCTGTCATCGCCACGGAATGCGGCTACTACGACCAGAGTGCGTTCACCCGCCAGTTCCAGGCGGCCGTCGGCATGACGCCAGGCCGATATCGCGCCGAGGTGCACGACCGGCGGGCGCGGTCGAGCGACTGACGACCTCGGTAGGCTTTGCTGTCCTATGGCAACGCACCACTTCTCCCGGTCGGCCTACGAACGCCTCCAAGTCGAGCTCCACGACCTGTCGACGCGTGGGCGCATCGAGGTCGCCAACAAGATCGAGACCGCCCGCCTGATGGGCGACCTGAGCGAGAACGGCGACTACCACGCCGCCAAGGACGAACAGGGCCACATGGAAGGCCGCATCCGTCACCTCGAGCACCTGCTCGACCCGCTCAACCACGTCATCATCGAAGGCGGCGATGAAGGCACCATCGGGCCGGGCACGATCGTCACCCTCGTCTACGAAGGCGACGACGACGACGCAGCCGAGCGGTACCTCATCGGCCACATGGAAGAGAAGACCGCCGAGATCGATGTGATGAGCCCCCATTCGCCGCTCGGCTCGGCGCTTCTCGGGCATGGCCCCGGCGACTTCGTCGAGTACCAGGCTCCGCACGGCATGTTGAAGGTGAAGGTGCTCGAGGTGGAGAGCGCCTAGTGGCGATCCGCGATGGCGGTGGCGCTTCCCGCCCCGACCTCCCGAGCGGCGCGGCCATGGAGCTGCCCGGCCGCGGCACCACCTTCGTACGAACGGTGCCTGGCCCTCCCGGCGCTCCCGCGCTGCTTCTGCTGCACGGCTGGACGGCCACCGCCGACCTCAACTGGTTCACGTGCTACGAGCCGCTGGGCCGGCACTACCGGGTCGTCGCCATCGATCACCGGGGGCACGGCCAAGGGATCCGGTCGAAGAAGCTGTTCCGCCTCGAGGACTGCGCCGACGACGCGATGGCCGTGTGCGACGTGCTCGGCATCGACAAGATCATCCCGATCGGTTACTCGATGGGTGGCCCCGTCGCGCAGCTGCTCTGGCAGCGGCACCGCGACCGGGTGAGTGGCCTGGTGCTGTGCGCCACGTCGGGCTACTTCGTCACCTCCCGCGAGGAACGGCTGAGCTTCCTCGGCCTGAGTGGATTGGCGGCGGTGGCCCGGCTCACGCCACTGCAGGCCCGGCGATGGTTGACCGAGCAGCTCTACCTACAACGCAAGACGTCGCAATGGGAGACCTGGGCCGTCGAGCAGGCCAGCCTGCACGACTGGCGAACGGTGCTCGAGGCCGGCCGGGCGATCGGCTCGTTCTCCTCGCGGAGCTGGATCGGCGAGGTCGATGTGCCCACGTCGGTCGTCATCACCATGCGCGACCGGGTGATCCCCGTGCGTCGTCAGGTGCGCCTGTTCGAGTCGATCCACGGCGCCGAGGCCTTCCGCGTCGACGGCGATCACGATGCCGTGATCGCCAAGGCCGACCGCTTCGTACCCACGCTGTTGCGCTCCATCGGCAGCGTCGTCGACCGCGCCGCAACTGTCCCCCGGGTTCACACCTCTCCCGCCAAGTAGCGATGGGGGCCCGCACGGGTCAGATCAGTGCGGGTCAGATCAGCGCGGGATGCTGTTCTTGGGTGGCGAGCGCCACGCGGACCCCACGGGTGAGCACCAGGTAGGCGGTGCCGGCAACCAGGCCGAGCCCGGCGAAGACAGCGATCGCCACGCGGGCGCCGGTGGCGTCGGCGAGAACGCCGGCGGCGAGGTTCGACACCGTGATGATCAGCATGACGATTCCGAAGTCGCCGGCCAGGATGCGGCCGCGGATGTGATCGGGGGCCCGGCGCTGCAGCCCGTAGGTGGACAGCGTCCACTGCGCACCGCCNNACCGCGAGGCCGAGGTAGCACACGCCGAACGTGAGTCCCGAGCAACCGCACCACAACAGCACCCGCGCCAGCGATGGACCGACGATTCGGGCGGCGATGAGCGGACCGAGTGCCACGCCGAGGCCGCGCGCTGCGAGCAGGAGCCCCGTGGCTCCGTCGCCCCCACCGAGATCCTCGGTGGCCAGGATCGCCAACAGCCCGACGATGCCGGCACCCAACGCAAAGGTGGCCTTCGACGCCAGCAGGGCGAGCAGCACGTGATCGCGGCGGGCATACCCGAACGCCTCGCGCATGTCGGCGAGCGGTCGCATTCGGCTCGACCTCGCCCGACTCTCGTCGCGTGATAGCTGCATCGGGCGCCGGATGGTGCTGACGAGCGCAGCGGCGGCGACGAACGAGACCGCGTTGACGATGAAGGCGATGTCGCGGCCGAACACGCTGGCGACGAAGCCGCCGAGCGCGGCACCGATGGCGAGCATCGCCCCCCACAGCGAGCCGAACAACAGGCTCGCCTTTGCCAGCTCACCCTCGTCCCTGGCCAGGTTCGGCAGCCCGGCCTGCGCCGACGGCCCCACGAACGACCCGAGTGCCGAGATCACGCAGAGGAAGGCGAACCCGAACCAAAGCGACGACGCCGAGGAGACGAGTAGCAACCCGAGCGCGGCCACCGCCTGCACCATGGACACCACGCGGATGATCTGGCGCCGATCGAATCGGTCGGCCGTGGGCCCGGCGATCGCCGACATGAGGAAGGCCGGCAGCGCCTGCGCGACGTAAACCAGCGTGACGAGGATCGCCGCATCGGTGAGATCTTGCACGAGCCCGACGAACGCAACGTACGCGAACCAATCGCCCGCGAACGACACCACCTGAGCGATGAACAGCGCCCGGATGTCGCGGTTCGATCGCAGCATTGCCCACATCTCGTCCTGTCTATCGTGGGTTCGGGACACCGGGCGCGGTCGGGGTGGCGTACCACCTGGTCGACCTGGCAGGTAGCTTCACCCGGTGCGTTCCAGCAGACTCCTCGTGAGCACCCTCCTCGTCACCGTTGTGTCCTTCTCCCTCGTCGCGTGTGGCGACTCCGAGGCCGACAGCGCCTCGTCCATGCCCGCCACCGGCGAGGTGCCAGGCGACTCGACCGGGGGTTCGACGGCCGCGACCGCCGGCGAGGCCGTTCCATCGCCCTCGGTGCCACCCAAG
>CXWL01122745.1_pt1 | contig 14215 bp, 17 predicted proteins | sample 590931 | NCBI WGS metagenome assembly CXWL01 (sample SAMEA3498368, study PRJEB10139) | groundwater metagenome | biome: water well; material: biofilm material | place: Germany | collected 2015-04-27 | reverse complement strand
GCCTCGTCGGTCGTGTCTTCAGACCGCGTGTCCTTGAAGGTGACAGAGCCGCCGAAGGGCAACGCCCGGAGCTGGAAGATGCGGACAGAAAACAGCACCGGCCCGAAGCCCAGCGAAACCCGTCGAATCTTGATGCCGAGCCAACGACCCAGTGCAGCCATCGTACCGATGTGAATGCAGGCGAGCAGCGCAACAGCCGCGATGAACTTCAGCAAGACGAACAAGTGAATCCGCGCAGCGCAACCAAGGGCTCACTCTCCAAACCAGAAGGCGAGCCACGAAACAAGTGAAGCCAGCACGGCCAGCAAGGCAACGGCGTTGCGCTTGCTGAAGAAGAAGGCGCAGGTGCTCCGAAGGGCGGGACTGATCGACATCTCAAGCTCCTCTCTCCACGGATGCGAATTGCGTGGAGAGAGTGCCCGGTCGGTTCACATTCGTCAATCCGAAGATAGTTCTCCGGACCTGTGGAAGTATCAATCGCGGTCTTCGTAATAGCGGCGATGTTGCTCGCGCTCCCACTGCCGGCGGCGCCATTCACGGCGCTCCGCACGGCGTTCTTCCCAACGCTCCGCACGGCGTTCTTCCCAGCGGGAACCAGGCTCGTAGTACACCGGCGCGGGCGTGGAATACACAGGCGCCGGGGGTTGGTAGTACGTCGGTGCCGGCCGCGAGTAAACGGGTGCCGGCTCGTAGTAGACCGGTGCTGGCTGGCCGACGACCACGCCTGGCAGGTTGATGCCGACGGACCAGCGGGTCTCTGCATTGGCCGATGCGCCGGCGAACAAGGCACCTGCGGCGACGACGCCTGCAACGGCCAGCTTGAGAACGGTTCGGGGAATAGTCATTTCATCTCCTGAAGCGGGCGAGAAACAGCCCTGATGCGGTGTCCAACGCCCGGCCGCATCAAGCCGCTCACATCGCTTAGGTGAAGTACCGTTCCCAAATGTCACGCGCGTTGCGAAACGCTCGGCGTCGGCGAATAACCGCCGATTGGAAGGGGCCGACATAGGGCTCCGTTCATTCTTTAGTTCATGCCCTGCGCTTGCCGCAGTGCCCCGTTTCCCTCGCAAGCACCTCCCGCCGAACCGCGCCATCCGGCGCATGCAAGCCGGCCGTTTGGCGTTGCCGCACGAAGGCGTTAATCTGCCGCAGCTTTCATTTCCAGGGACGGAACTGCTTCAAATGACTCCTGTCGTCATCTATCCAAGCCGCCTGCGCGTCAGCCTGCTTCTCGTGGGCTCGGTCCTTTTCGTGGCCGGGGGCGTCTGGCTGCTGAGAAATCCCATCCGGGGCGACGAGTTCATGGGCTGGCTCAGCGGATGGGCCAGCATCGTCTTCTTCGGCGCGGTCGGGCTCTTTGCACTGGGCCGGCTCGTGTCGAGGAAGCCGGCGATCACGATCGATCTCACCGGCATCACGGACAACGCATCGGGGTTGTCCGCCGGTTTCATCCCGTGGTCCGACATCACCGATGCGCAGATCGTGCATTTCCAGCAGCAGAAGTTTCTCGGCGTATCGCTGCGCAATCCGAAGGACTACCTTGCCAAGGCCTCGCCCTTCAAGCGCATGCTGATGAAGGCCAATTCATCGCTCGTGGGTTTCGTCATCAACATTCCCCGGATCGCGCTGCCCGTGGCCCTCGAAGAGGTGCTGGCGCACATCGAACGCTTCAGGCAGGCAGCGGCGGATGCGCACCGCGTGTGACGCAGGCGGCGCGCGGCGATGAGGCGGGCACAGCGGGCAGACAGCGCTCGGCTTGAGCGTCCTTGGCCGCGCGGGCAAGCGCCGAATTTGCCCCGCAATGCGCGCCGCTGAATGACGGCCGCCATGAAAGAAATTCGCCTGGGCTGGTCGCTGGAGGTCAGCCACCTCAAGCATCAGATCCAGGCGGCTGCGAGCTGGAAACCCGAGACCGCCGCGCTGCGCCGTGACCTGGAGATCATGGCCGAGGTGGGCAACGAGGTCTTCGGCGAAGGCACGCACTGGATCGAAGAGCGGACGGTGTCCACCAAGCCTGAGTGAGTGAGTGAGTGAGTGAATGAAAGGCGATGCCGTCGCCCTTTCGGCTTGCGTTTCCTGCACATCCGGCCGCAGTTGAGCGGCGTGCAATATGGAACTGCAAAACCATCAGTTCCGTTCTTCGCCAGCCGCGCCCATGATCGCCTCCCGCAGTCATTCAGCAGGAGACGACACCATGATGGCCGACACCCTCATCGATGAGCCCGAAGTGGCGCAGCCCGCCACCGAAGGGCCGCAGGAGGCGATCGCAAGATGCGTGGCCACCGTCATGCGCTCGCGCCGTGCGACGCGTGCCTTCAAGGCGCAGCCGCTGCGCCGCGAAGTCGTCGAGGCAATCCTGCAAGACGGCGCCTTTGCGCCGAGCGGCGCCAACATCCAGCCGTGGCGTGTGCACGTGCTCAGCGGCGCGGTCAAGAACGCGCTGACCGATGTGCTCGTCGCCGCCTCCCGCGCCGGCACCACACCGGCGCCCCAGCACTTTCCCGAGCCGCTGCCCGACACCTACCGCGCGAGGCTGATGGACTTCGGCGCCCGCTACTACGCTTCGCTCGGCATCGACCGCAACGACGCGCCCGCCCGCACGCGCCAGACCGAGCGCAACTACGCTTTTTTTGGCGCACCGGTCGGCCTCATCTTCAGCATCGACCGCCGGTTGAAGCCGCACAGCTGGATCGACCTCGGCCTCTTCGCGCAGAGCGTGATGCTCGCGGCGAAGGCGCGCGGCATCGACACCTGCCCGCAGGTGGCGTTCGCGCAGTTCCACGCGCCGATCGCCGCGCACCTGCACATGTCGCCCGACGAGGTGACCGCCTTCGGCATGTCCATGGGATACGGCGACCCCGAGGCCGAAGTGAACCGCGCCGCGATGCCGAGAGAGCGCGTGCAGGACTTCGCGCGGTTCGCTGGCTTTCCGGCCTGACCCTTCTTTTCTTTCGATTCTTGATTCAGGAAAAAAAGCGCTCATGAACATCTCATCGCTTGCCGCCGCCGCTGCTGTCTTTGTTGTCGCAGCCGGCACCTTCGGCGCGCTCGCGCCCCTTCCCGCCGCCGCACACGAGCCTGCAGAAAGCGTTACGCCCGCACTCAGGCAGGCGATTCCGAACATCCCCGGCAAGTCGCTGGTCGCGGTGGTCGTCGACTATCCGCCGGGCGGCGCTTCGCCGGCGCATGTGCATGCGAAGTCGGCCTTCATTTACGGCTACGTGGTGGCGGGCGCCATCGAGTCGCAGGTGAACGATGGCCCGAAGCAGATTCTTCGTGCCGGCGAGAGCTTCTACGAGCCGCCCGGCGCGAAGCATCCGGTCAGCCGAAACGCCAGCAGGACCCGGCCCGCGAAGCTGCTCGCCGTGTTCGTGGTGGACACCGACGACACGGCGCTCACGACGCCCATCCCGCACTGATCCGATCTCCAGGAGCACGACGACCATGACCCAACGCCTCGACTACAACCAGATCGCCCCGGCCGGCATCAAGGCCATCGGCACCGTGTACGGCTATGTCGCGCAGAGCGGCCTNNGGCGCGGGCGGTTTTCGAGGAGCGTGAGCTGGTGGATCTGACCATCGCGATCGGGTTGATGAACGTCTACAACCGGATGGCGATCAGTTTTCGGAATACGCCGCAGGCGGTGGTTGCCAAGTAAGGCCCTTGTGCGTTGCTGGTTGATGCGCCGCCATGGCGGTGGTGGGCGGTGGCGCGAAATGCGGCCTCCCAAGAGACCAGCCCCATCCTATTAATTCACTGTTGATGAATTATTAAAGCGGACGAGGGCGCGCCACTTTCTGCGGGGGAGACGCCGTCAGGGCGTCCGGCGGTCGGGCAGCCAGCGCACCTTGTAGAGCCGCATGTCCGGCACGTCGATGACGCCTTCGGGTGCCAGCAGCCGGATGCGATGAGACCACCAGCGCTCCTCGGGCTGCTGGAAGGCGATGCGGCCGGTGTGCGCTTCGATGCTGACGGCCTTGATGTCACGCAGGTCCGCCAGCGGCGCATAGGGCGCGTAGACGCCGGTGTCGGGGTCGAACTGCCACACGCCGTCGTGGGTGCTCAGGACCAGCCCGCGGCCGTCCGGGAGGCTGGCGAGGTCGTGTCCGTTGGCCTTGCCCGGCAGCGGCCAGGACGTCACCAGCGCGAGCCGTGGCGTGCGGGAGTCCCAGTCCGCCAGCTTGTACGCCCTGATGGCCTCGTGCCCCAGCGCATAGAGCTGCGACCGGCGCTCATCCCACACGACGCCATGGCCCGAGTACAGCTCGGTGGCGTAGAGCATGCGGGCCGGCAGGTTCGCGTCATAGATCTCGATGCGGTTGCCCTGCGGTGCGAGGGAGGCGGCCACGGCGATGCGATGGCCCGGCAGCATCTCGGCGGAATGCGCCATGGCCACCTGCGCCCAGAACGTGGCATGGCCGGTTTGCAGGTCGACCAGCGCCACACCGCCCGTGGACGCCGTGACCAGGACCGCGCTGGCGTCCAGGACGGGCTTGCATTCGTCGATCTTGTCGAACAGCCCCGACTTGTAGGCCTCGGGCATGTTGCCGTCGGTCCGGGCCGACCACGACCATGTCGCGGTCGAACGATCGCCGTCGACTTCGTACTTGCGAACCGCATCGCTGCCGCAGGCCAGAAGCGCAGCGGCGTGCGAGCTTGCGCCGAACAGCAGCGCGCAAGCGAGGCACAGCGCGGCGCGAAGCCCGCCCGGAGGGCAGAGGGGCCATGGAGGCATGACAGTGACCTTTCGAATGAGTGCGAGGACGCCGGGCACATCGCCCAGGCGCCAGACCGCTGCCCAGTTTATTTAATCACTGTTACTGAATTATTAAGGAGGCTTCGCCCGCTACGTTCGCGGAATCACAGGAAGAAGTGTTCCTTGAACGGCAGCGCCGCCGCACCAATGGCCGTGGCATCGCTGGGCGCCTCGGCCGGCACGAGGCGTGGTTCGGGGCGCTTGCGTCCGCGCCGAGGCCGGTTGTCGATGGTCGAGCCGGCGATCAGGCGTTCGGCCAGCGCGCGCGGCAGGCGTCCGCCGTAGACGATGGCGTCGGGGTCGAGCAGCGCGACGCTGGCCGAGACGATCAGCGACATCGCGGGACGCGCACGCTCCAGCCATCGGTCGCAGGCCGGCCAGTGGGGGTTGAACTGCGCCAGCATCGCGCCGATGTCCGCGAAGGCCAGGCCGTCCAAAGCCAGCATTTCGCGCAGCAGTTCCAGCGTGGGTGCCTCGATGCCCGGTATCGACAGCATGCCGGCGACTTCGCCCGCATTGCCATGGGCGCCCCTGACACATCTGCCATTGACGATCAGGCCGCCTCCCAGCCCCAGGCTGAAGTACAGGTAGACGAAGCTGCGCGCCCAGCGCCCCACGCCCAGCATGCTTTCCCCGACGGCGGCCACGGTGCCGTCGTTGTCCAGCCACACGGGGTGGCCCAGCTCCCGGGTGAGCAGTTCGTCCAGGTCGACCAGCGCGAGGTCATCGAGCGGGGAGGGGGAGTTCACGCGGCGGCCCTCGCCCACGAAGAAGCCGGTGATGCCCACGCCCAGGCCGAACAACCGGTCGGGCGAGACCTTGTGCGTGTGCAGCAGCGTCTGGGTGTGCTGGCGCAGCACCGCGACCAGCTTGCTGCGATCGAGGTCCGGCGTTTGCTCGTGCCTCTGTCCGAGCACATTGCCCGCGAAGTCGACGATGGCCGAGCTGACGCTGTCGGTGGTGACCGAAAAGCCGATCGTGCAGGCATGGCCGGGCACCAGTTCGACCGCCTGGCTGGGCTTGCCCCGGCCTTCGCGCGGCAAGGTCTCGCCCAGGCGAAGCAAACCGCGGTCGCGCAGTTCGTCGACCAGCCGCATCACCGACTGCGCCGCCAGGCCGGTGGCGCGCACCAGGTCCGCGCGGGACATCCGCCCCTGGCGGCGGACCAGGTCGAGCAGCTCCCGCTCGTTGGGGCTGGCCACCACGGGGTCGGCAGGCGTACGCCAGAACGCCGGTGGCGGGGTGCCCGTCTCGGGGCGGTGCAAGTCATCTTCCATGCAACAAGTTTATATACATGAAGGTGACATAAATAAGAAAAAANNTGACCGTTGCCAGGGCGATGTGCGCCCTTTCCACGAACCCCTTATTCATCTGGAGCCGTCATGCAAGCATTGTTCAGCCGGGCCGCACTGCTGAGCGCCCCCTTCGTCCTGGGCGTCCTGCCACTGTCCGTCACCCAGGCTTGGGCGCAGGTACAGCCCGGCCCTGCGCCGGTTTCGTCCGCCGAGCCCTCTGCACCGGCCACGGAACTGGCGCCCGTGGTCATCACGGGCCGCGCCCTGTCGGCGAAGAAGGCCATCGCGGAGAAGCGCGCCGAGCGTGTCGTGTCGGACGGCGTGTCGTCCGACGAGATCGGCTCGATTCCCGACTTTGGCCTCGGCGAGGCGCTGCAGCGCGTGCCCGGCGTGTCGATGATCGTCAACAACGGCCGTGGCGAGGCGCAGTTCATGACGCTGCGCGGATTCAACCCCGACTACAACAGCGTCACTGTCGACGGCATCGCGCTGCCGGCCACGGAAACCACGCGCCGCGTGGTTTCGCTGGACGTCATTCCCGCTTCGCTGGCCAGCCAGGTGTCGGTCTACAAGACCTTCACGCCGGACATGGAGGGCAACGCCATCGGCGGCCTGACGAACCTGCGCACGCGCAGCGCATTCGACAACCCCGGGCAGCATCTGTCGCTGCGCACCGATCTGTCGGACTGGACCAATCAACGGCGCCTGGACGGCTCGTCGCCTTCGGGGCAGCTCGAAGGCACGATGAGCACCACCTTCGGCGAGCACAACGAGTTCGGCGCGTTGCTGTCCGGCAGCTATTTCCGGCGCGTCTCTTCGTCGCTGAACACGGCGGTCGACAGCTACAGCTACTACGCCCGGGGCGGCGCGCAGACCAATGCGGCCAAGCTCAACCCCGCCACCGCCGATGTGAGCAACGCCCTGGCGTCCCCCGACCGGCTGCGCTGGCTGACTTACGACAACATCCGCGAGCGCAAGAGCCTGTTCGGCAAGTTCGAATACGACAACCACAGCAACTTTCGCGCACATCTCACAGGCGGCTGGTTCCAGCACCTGAACGACGAAGACCGGCGCGCGCAGTGGCTGCAGAACACCACCACCGCCTCTTCGCCCGTGATGGTCAACGGCCTTGCCGGCAGCGCCGCGAGCGGCCAGTCGCAGACCGACTACGCCAAGTTCGACCAGAACCGGCAACTGCGCTATGTCGAGGCCGGCGCCGAGTACCAGCCCTGGGACCGCGGCCTGATCGACGTGACCTTCAACAAGGCGGGCGGCAGCTACCGGCAGGACTCCAAGCTGCACACCTTTGCCACCGGCAACAGCACGGCGCTGGGCTACGACTACATGCTGATTCCCGGCTCGGTGCCGGTCTTCATGCCCCGGAACGCCAGCGCCCTCTACGACACCAGCCGCTACAACCTGACGGAAAACACCTCGCAGGTCGAGCAGTCGACCACGCAGCAGCAGACGCTCAAGGTCAATCTCAGCCACAACCTGGAGGACGGTGCGCGCGGGTGGGGTTTCAAGACCGGCTTCCAGGTGCGCGACCTGACCAAGAACTACAACTTCGACGAGCAGCGTTTCAACCCCGCCACCGGCCGGCCGATCACGCTCGCGCAGGTCGGCGCCAGCAGCGCGGTGGTGGTGCCCTACGACAGTGCCGGCCGCTCGCTGCTGCTGGTAGACCCGTCGCTTGCCCAGGCCTACTTCAATGCCAATTTGGGCCGCTACACACTGTCGCCCGACCAGGTGGCGCGCAGCACCTCGCAGGACTTCGAGGTCTCCGAGCGCATCAGCGCCGCCTACGGCATGGCGGCCTATCAGCTGGAGAACTTCACCGCGACCGCCGGCGCCCGCGTCGAGCATGCCAACACGCGTGTGGACACCTGGACGCCCACGCCGCTGAACCAGTCCACCACCTACGGACAGACATCGCAATCGTCCAGCCGCACCGACGTGCTGCCTTCGGTGAACCTGAGCTGGGACATCCAGCCCGACCTGCGCCTGCGCACCGGCCTGGGCCGTTCGCTGGCGCGTCCGATCTACGCCGACCTGGGCCAGAACTCCAACTCCATTGCCGGCAACATCATCACCACCACCCAGGCCAACCCGGACCTGCAGCCGCGCAAGTCGCGCAACCTGGACGCTTCGCTCGAGTGGCATCCCTCGCTCGATTCGATGCTGTCGGTGGCGTTGTTCGACAAGAACATCTCCAACGAGATCGCACGCCTGACTTCGACCAACAACCTGACGATAGGCGGCGCCAGCTACACGCAGAACCTGACACAGGCCTCCAACGTCGGGACGGCCAAGGTCAACGGCCTGGAGCTCGGCGCGACCGATGTGCACTTCGACTTCTTGCCTGCGCCTTTCAACGCCTTCGGCGCGGCCGCGAACTTCACGCTGATGGATCAGAAGCCCGCGAGCGTGCGCATGAGCAACGGCACCAACCGCGCCATGCCCCAGATGCAGGATTCGCCCACGCGAATGGCCAACCTGGCCCTGTTGTGGGGAAGTGGTTCGTGGAGCGGCCAGGTTGCCTACAACCACACCGGCAAGACGCTCACCTCGCTGTCGACCACCAACGCGGCGCTGGACATCTACTACGCCGCGATCAACACCGTCGACATGCAGGTCCGCTACCAGTACAGCAAGGCGCTGTCCTTCGCCCTGCAGGCGAAGAACCTCAACGGCGCGAAGCTGCGCCGCGTGACGGGTCCGGGGCAATCCCTGCTCAACCAGGAGATCGACAACGGCAAGTCGTACTGGTTCGGCATGACCTATGCGCTGTGACGGCGCAACGCATGGCCCGCACGCCACCCATTCAATCCATTCGCTCGACACCATGATGAAACAACGCCAACTTCCCGAGCGCGCGCGGCACGCGCTGTACCGCTTCGCCACTCTGGCCGCATGTGGCCTGTGCCTCGGCTCGCCAACTTTCGCTGCGGCTGCAACTGCTGCCGGCGGCAACCCCTACGGCTTCGATGCCCTGTGGAGCCAGGGCGACCTGGTGGCCAGGACCGTGCTGGTGATCCTGGCGATCATGAGCATGGGCACGTGGTACCTCATCGTGACCAAGCTGCTCGAGCAGGGCAGGATGAAGCGCCAGGCGGCCAAGGCCGGGCGCGAATTCTGGAATGCCGGCACCGCCGAAGCGGGCGCNNGTGGGGTCCACCTCGCCCTTCATCGGGCTGTTCGGCACCGTCTGGGGCATCTACCACGCGCTCACCGCCATCGGCGTGGCGGGGCAGGCCAGCATCGACAAGGTCGCAGGCCCGGTGGGCGAGGCGCTGATCATGACCGCCATCGGCCTGGCCGTCGCGGTGCCCGCGGTGCTGGGCTACAACTGGCTGCTGCGCCGCAATGTCGCCGTGATGGACGAGGTGCGCGACTTCAGCGGCGAGCTGCACACGGCGCTGCTCGGTGCTCCCGCGGGCCAGGCCGCTTGACCCGCAGATGAAACCGGGAGCATCGCGATGGCCATGAACATCTCCGCAGCCGACGGCGACGAAGACCAGGTCGTCTCTGCGATCAACACCACGCCGCTGGTGGACGTGATGCTGGTGCTGCTGATCATCTTCCTGATCACCATCCCCGTCGCCAACCACGCGGTGCCGGTGGATCTGCCCAAGGAGCGCAACGAAGTGCGCGTGAGCAAGGCCGAGGATGTGGTGATTTCGGTGGACGCCCGCGGCGACATCTACTGGCTCGACAGCCGCCTGCCCGATGGCGAGGCGCTGGCCGGGCGGCTGCGTGCGGTGGCCGCGATGAACCCGCAGCCCGAAGTGCAGATCCGCGGCGACGGCGCCAGCGACTACGAGCCCGTGGGCCGGGTCATCGACGCCTGCCAGAGCGCAGGCATTGCCAAGGTGGGCTTCATCACCGAACCTCCGGCCAACGACTGAACCATGCGCAAGAACTGGAAAACCCCACGCCGCGCCGCAGCAGCGGACGCGCCGGTCGCGGACATCAACACCACGCCGTTGATCGACGTGATGCTGGTGCTGTTGATCATGCTGATCATCACCATCCCGGTGCAGCTGCACGCGGTCAATCTGAACATGCCGACAGCCAGCGCGCCGCCAAGTGAACCCAGGCCCGAAGTGCTGCATGTCGACGTGAGCGCCGCCGGCGTGGTGGCATGGAACGGCGAGCCGCTGGCCGACCGGGCCGAACTGGTTCGCCGCATGGAGCAGCTCGCGGCGCAGCCCGAGCAACCGCCGGTGTACCTGCGGCCGGACCGCAAGGCGAAATACGAAGTGGTGGCCGCCGTGCTGGCCGCGGCGCAGCGCACCGGCCTCGCCCGGATCGGCATCGTCGGCTCACAGGGGCTGGCCCCATGAGCGCGACCCTGCCGACCCTGCCTGGTGCGAGCCCTGGCCGCGTGAAGGATTTCAAGCCCTCGAACCGTTTCGGCCCGGCGGGTCTGGCGGCGATGGTGGGGCTGCACCTGCTGATCGGCTANNTGGAAGCCGTCATCGTCCAGGATGTGACGCCGCCGCCCAAGGTCGAGAAGATCGTCGAGGCGCGCAAGACGGCAACGCCGCAGCCGGCGCGCGTGCCGCGGCCCGAGGTGGTGCGGACGCCCGCGCCTGTTCCGGTGCCGGCACCGGTGCCTCCGGTCGTCGCGATGCAGAGCCCCGAGCCTGCGCCTGCACCGGCACCATCGCCGCCGGCCCCGGCTGCGCCATCCCCCGCGCCCGCCCGGCCGGCATCGTCGAGCGTGGGCGTGGTGTGCCCGGGCTACCAGGCCGCGCTGCAGAGCGGGCTGGCCGGCGTCTTCGAACGGGTCGGTCTGGCCGCCACGGTCAAGGTGCAGTTCCGCGTGCGCGGCGATGCGGTGCAGGACGTGAGCCTGCTGTCGGGTCCGCGCGAATACCAGCGCGCCGTGCAGTCCGCGGTGCGCCGCTTCACCTGCAGGTCCGAAGGCGTCGAGGACGCGCTCGTGGTCTTCGACGTCAATTTCCGTGCCGAATAGCCGGCAACCCGGGTCCGTATCCATGTCCATGCACTCGATGTTCCTGTTCCTGTTTCGTGTGGCCGCCTTGCTCGTCCTGCAGGCCTTCGCGCTGGCCGGCGCTCATGCGCAGGCGCCGCTGAAGTACGCCGACTTCGACCCGGCCGCGCTGACGCGCGACAACTTCTACAAGGTGCTCGAGCCCGTGGCCCGGCGCGAAGGCAAGCTGATGCTCTACAACTTCGCGGGCAACTTCGATCCGGTGTGGAAACTCGGCCTGATCCCGCGCTTCGAGGCGCGCTACGGCATCAAGGTCGAATACCGCAACGTGCGCCAGGCGCAGGCCAACCAGCAGCTGATGGCCGTCCACAAGGCCGGTGCGCCTTCGCCGGTGGACGTGTACTTTGCCGGGAGCACCGACAGCTTCGAGGTGCTGCGCGCCGCCGGCGTGATCGCGCAGCTGGACCTGGCCCATGTCATGCCCAATCTCGCGGCGGTGCCTGTCGAGTACAAGCGCACGATCTTCGGCGTGGACACCGGCGGCACCTGGCCGCTGGTGCATCTGAACCAGACCGCGCTGGGCTACGACAGCGCGCTGCTGCCCACCGCCCAGGTGCCCGCGAACTTCGAGTCGCTGCTGGCATGGGCGCAGAAGAACCCGAAAAAATTCGCCATCACCTCGCCCGCCAAGGGTGGCTCCGGCAGCGGATTTTTATATGCGGCCGCGCTGCATTTCGCTGGCGACGCGGCATGCCGCAAGACGCTCGCGAGCGCGCGCATGACCGAGGAAGAGGCCGTGCAATGGGCCGCGACCGCAAGCTGCCTGGACCCGCTGTGGGCCTACCTCGCGCAGTTGCTCAAGGTGGCGGAGCTCACCAACGGCAATGCCGACACGCTGAACCTGCTCAACAACCGGCAGGCTTGGATCGGCACCACGTGGGAAGACCTGTCCCTGGCGTTCGTGCGCGACAGCCAGCTGCCGCCCAGCTTCAGGCTCATGCTGCTCGAAGGCGGCATGGCCGCCAGCGGCGACGGCCTGATCGTGCCGGCCAACACCAGGAATCCGGCCGCGGCACTGCTGTTCATCGACATGGCCTTCGATCGCGAGTTCCAGGCCTGGAAGCTGGAGCATCACGCCTCGCGTTCGCCGCGCAACGACATCGACCCCGCGGCCGTCGCAAGTGCCGCGACCGCGCCTTACCTGGTGCCCGCCGCGCAGATGCGCACCCGCTCCTTGCCGGCCAACTGGCTGGTGACGCGCGGGCTGATCCGTGCGTTCGAGGACAAGGTGCTCGCCAAGCGCTGAGCACACCAATCCCATTCCTGAAGCGACAAACGATGGCCTCCTTGACCCTTAGCGGCGTTCACAAGTCCTACGGTTCGACCGTGGCACTGGCGCCCACCGACTTCGAAGTGCCGCATGGCGAGTTCGTCACGCTGCTGGGGCCTTCGGGCTGCGGCAAGACGACGCTGCTGCGCATCGTCGCCGGCATCGCGAGCGCCAGCGGCGGCGAGATTCGGCTCGGCGGACGGCGCATCGACACCTTGCCGCCCGAGCAGCGCGATGTGGCCATGGTGTTCCAGACCTATGCGCTGTTCCCGCACATGAGCGTGCGCAAGAACCTGGGCTTCGGCCTGCGGATGAAAAAGGTCGCACCGGCCGAGCAGGCCCGCCGCATCGAACATGCCGTGGCCATCTGCAAGCTCGACGGCCTGCTGGACCGCATGCCGCGGCAGCTCTCCGGCGGGCAGCAGCAGCGCGTGGCGCTGGCGCGTGCGATCGTGATGCAGCCGGCCCTGCTGCTCTTCGACGAGCCGCTGTCCAACCTGGACGCCAAGCTGCGCGAGAGCCTGCGTGACGANNACGCCGCTCGCGCTGTACCGCCGCCCGGTGGATGCGTTCACGGCGCACTTTTTGGGGCACACGCACCTGCTGCGCCTGCCGGTCACCGGGCACGGGAAGGACTGCAGGGTGAGCTTGCCCTGGGGTGCATCCGCCGCCATCGACGACCTGGCCGATGGTGCCGACTCTGCACTGGTGTCGCTGCGGCCCGAGGGCCTGTCGGTCGTGCCCGATGCCGACGGCGCGGGCGAGGTCACTGCCGCGAGCTTCACCGGCGCACAGGTGAACTACACGGTGCGCATCGCGGACCTGAGCCTGCGCATCACGGTCACGGCCGGCGACGGCACGCGGCTCTTGCCCGTGGGGCAGCGCGTGAACGTCGCGGTGGGGGAGCGCCTGCATGCGTTGAAATCCACCGGCCAGGACTCTGGCCATGAGGCCCGTGCGTGATGAAGAACGCATCCGCTGCGGACAACCGCGCCCATCTCGTGGCCTGGGCCTTGCTGCTTCCCGGCCTCGTCTTTCTTGGCGCGCTGTTCGCCGGCCCGCTGCTGTGGAGCCTGGCGGGCAGCCTGGGCCTCGATCAGGGGCTGGCGGGCTTCACGCTCGAGCACTACGCGCAGATCTTCACCCGCCCGGCCTTGCGCAGCGGGCTCCTGGTGTCGATCTACTACGGCGTTGCGCCGGTGGCGGTGACGCTGGTTCTTTCCATCGGCCTGGCGCTGCTGCTGCGTCGCCACTTCCGCGGTCGCGCATGGTTCAACGGGCTCTACAAGATTCCGATGGCGGTGCCGGGCATCATTGCCGCGCTGGTCGTCATGACCCTGGCCGAACGCGGCGGCTTCCTCGACCGGCTGGCCGCACCGCTCGGCCTCGCGCTGCCTCGCCTGGTGCGCGACCCCTGGGGCGTGGGCGTCATCCTGACCTCGGTGTGGAAGCAACTGCCGTTCATGACGCTGGTGATCACCGGCGCCTTCGCCGCCATCCCGCAGGAGGTGAGCCACGCCGCGCGCACGCTGGGCGCGGGCCGCTGGCGCACCCTGCTGTGGGTGGAGCTGCCGATGGCGCTGCCCGGCATCTCGGCGGCGGTGCTGCTGACCTTCATCGGCACCATGGGCTCGTTCGCCATTCCCGACCTGGTGGGGCCGCCTTCGCCGCGCCCGCTGGCCGTACACATGTACGCGGAGTTCGGCAGCGGCCACCTGCCGCTGGTCTACGCCATCGGCATGCTGCTCAGCGCCTTCGCTGTCGCGGTGCTGCTGGGCTACTACGCGTTGAGCGCGCGGGCCACCCGGCTCCTGGGCGGCAGCGCGCGAAAGGACGACCATGAATGAATCCGTATCGGTTGCATCGGCTGCCC
>CXWL01119925.1_pt1 | contig 14215 bp, 9 predicted proteins | sample 590931 | NCBI WGS metagenome assembly CXWL01 (sample SAMEA3498368, study PRJEB10139) | groundwater metagenome | biome: water well; material: biofilm material | place: Germany | collected 2015-04-27 | reverse complement strand
ATGCTCTCGCAAATCGTGCAAATGGTGGCGCAGGCGCAGCGCTCACGGGCTCCGATGCAAAGACTGGCCGATGTGGTGGCCGGATATTTTGTGCTCGTTGTCGGCGGCATTGCACTGCTTACCCTGATCGCCTGGGGCCTGTTTGGCCCTGAGCCCAGCTGGGTATTCGGATTCGTCAATGCGGTGGCTGTCCTTATCATCGCCTGTCCCTGCGCCCTGGGCTTGGCAACGCCCATGTCGATTATGGCTGCGACCGGACGTGCCGCCACCCAGGGGGTGCTGTTTCGGGATGCGGCTGCCATTGAGGGATTCAAGAAAGTCGATACCTTGATAGTCGACAAGACCGGCACCCTGACCGAAGGCAAGCCGGCTTTCGACCGCGTGATAGCGGCTCCCGGCTTTAGCGAAGAAGAAGTCCTGCTGGCGGCAGCAAGCATAGACCAGGGAAGCGAGCACCCATTGGCGCAGGCTATCGTCGCCGAAGCGCGCAAGCGCGGCCTCGAACTGACCAAGCCGGAGGCGTTCGAATCTTCCAGCGGCATCGGGGTCCGCGGCGTGGTGGCGGGACGCCGCCTTGCGCTGGGCAATACCAATCTGATGGAAGATGAAAAAGTTGATTGGCATGGCTTGTCCGTCGCAGCCGAAGGCTTGCGCGGCGAAGGTGCCTCCGTCATGTATTTGGCGGCCGACGGTCAGCTGCTCGGGCTGGTGGCCGTGTCCGACCCAATCAAGGCGACCACCATGGAAGCACTGGATCTGCTAAAGCACACTGGTATCACGGTCATCATGGCTACCGGCGATGGCGTAACGACCGCCGGGTTCGTCGCCAACAGGCTGGGCATTGCCGAGTTCTATGGTGAGGTAAAGCCGCAAGACAAACTCATCCTGGTGGAGCGCTTTCAATCAGAAGGCAGGATAGTCGCCATGGCAGGCGATGGCATCAACGATGCGCCCGCATTGGCAAAGGCCAATGTCGGGATCGCGATGGGAACCGGTACAGATGTGGCCATGAACAGTGCCCATGTGACGCTGGTCAAGGGCGACTTGCGCGGCATCGCCCGGGCACGGGAAATTTCAGTCGCCACGGTGCGCAACATGCGCCAGAACCTGGCCTTCGCCTTCGTTTACAACTCACTCGGCATTCCGCTGGCGGCTGGCCTTTTGTATCCATTCACCGGGCAGCTGCTCTCGCCCATCATCGCAGCGCTTGCAATGAGCCTGAGTTCTGTTTCAGTGATCACGAACGCGCTGCGACTCAGGGGAACCGGAAAATAGCGTTACAGAAGTGAGTACAGAAGATGAGCGATGTGGCTGGTGCACACCTGTTTTCCCTGCAATCCAATCAATGAGGTTTAAACTGTGTCTGGCGAAGAAAAAAGAATTGAACAGGTGAGCGAGAGACTCAATAGAAAATGTTTCTGCGTCAGTCTGGACAGCGAGACATTGCGACAGGCTCTCAGCTCAGAGCTGGGGTCTGCCGATTTGATGGCACTGATGGAGGAGCGTTGTCCAACTCTGTTTTCTGCACAGCCGGTATTCATTTCTGAGAGCCAGGCAAAGCTCATGGCGGACGTAGTGCGGGCCGTTGAATCGGTGGTTGCACTGCCCGCCTATCGGGAACACATACTTGCGCATGCTCCGGAGATTGCCAGGCATGACCCGGGCGGCGCCAAAGGCGTCTTCTTCGGTTACGATTTCCACCTGCATGAAGATGGGATAGGACTGATCGAAATCAACACCAATGCCGGCGGTGCGATGCTGAACGCCATCATGGCGCGCGCCCATCACGCTTGCTGTCTTGATTGGCAACAGGTGGCGGATGCAACCGCCTCTGCCGCCGCGCTGGAAAACAATATCGTTGACATGTTCTTTTCCGAGTGGCGACTCTCCGCTCGCGCGCGTCCGCTGCAGACCATTGCGATTGTTGATACAGAGCCGCAGCAACAATATCTGTATCCGGAATTCCTCTTGTTCCAGCGGCTGTTTGAACGGCACGGCCTGCGCGCCATCATCGCAGACCCATCAGCGCTGCAGTTTCGTGATGGCGTTTTGTGGCACGGCGATACAGCCATCGACCTAGTCTATAACCGCCTGACGGATTTCATGCTGGAGTCACCTGCATGCCTGGCTTTGCGGGCCGCCTATCTTGCGCAGGCTGTAGTACTGACGCCGCATCCGCAAGTGCACGCGCTCTATGCAGACAAGCGCAATCTGGCGCTGCTCTGCGATGCGGAACAATTGCAGGCGCTTGGGGTGCCGCAGCATATTCGGGAAGTACTGCTGGCAAATATCCCGCATACAGAAATCGTTGATGCAGCGCATGCAGACCGCTTGTGGAGCGAACGCCGCCATCTCTTTTTCAAGCCCGCTGCAGGTTATGGCAGCCGGGCAGCTTATCGTGGCGACAAACTCACCAAGCGGGTCTGGGAAGAGATACTGTCAGGTGATTACGTGGCGCAGGCCATCATGCTGCCTGGGCAGCGAGTCACAGGCAGCGAGGAGAATCCAGGGCTGCTTAAATTTGATATTCGTAGTTACACTTATGATGGTAGGGTTCAACTGACTGCAGCGCGCTTGTATCAAGGTCAGACCACGAATTTCCGCACCCCCGGTGGCGGATTTGCACCTGTGTTCAGCCTGCCTGACATTGATGTCAGTTGCGAAATTGATGCAATTGAGAATGCGGCTAAAAATAATATATCGCGTTGCAGAACAGATTGCTCATAGCCGGAGCACGGGCACATGCTTGCTGGGAATGGTGGCCGGCATCGGTATCAATTTTGCTCCCGGCCAGCTGCTGGATCCGATCAACGAACCAGGATGATAATTGCACGGCGGGCCTTCTACCTGCGTTCCCGCCCGGCGTCTGTGTGCTTGGCATGACGAAGTCATTATTGAAAACGACGGGTACAGGATAAATAAGCGTTTTCAGCTTCTCTTTCCGCTTTTGATCGATAGGAAAGGTTTTAATATTGCCGGTTTCGTCACCGCTGCAGTACAGTGCAGTACGTCTTGCAGTATGCCTTCGTGTTTATGGCTGGCAAGTTTGGATAGTCATAAATTATAAAAATGACAATCAGGTTCAAACTTGCATTCCTGTTGCCGTTGACAGTGGTGCTGGCGCAAGCTGATTTTTTACTTAATTTCTTTAAAATAGATCGACATGGTTTGTTGTTTCAAAGCGAGAGGCTCTGCTTTCCCCCGATCCCAGTCTTGCTCCAGTGGCTTGACCCTCATTGAACTGATGATAGTGATTGCAATCGTCGGCGTGCTGGCGGCCATAGCGATCCCAAGATATGCTGATTACAAGGAGCGCCTGCGAGTGAGCCAGGCCAAAACGGATATCGCTGTCATGTCTGCGAAGATCGCCCATTACCGCCTCGATGCGCAAGCTTACCCAGCCACGCTGGCTGCAATTGGCGGCTTTGCGCTGGATCCTTGGGGACGGGCATATGTGTATGTTGATTTGACCACGGTGCATGGCCATGCACAGACGCGTAAAGACCGCCGGCTCAATCCCTTGAACTCGGATTTCGATCTTTATAGCGTTGGCAAAGATGGCTTAAGCAGTTCGCAAATTACACATCGCAATAGCCTGGACGATGTATTGCGCGCCAATGAAGGTGTTTTTATAGATCTTGCTGCGAAATTCTGACCCCATGCGTATAAACGGAAAATTTTTGCGGAGTCGGGTTTCGAGGCGCATCGCCACCTTGTTCCTTATTGCCGCCCTCCTTCCGACCTCGCTGCTGGCAATACTTACCTACCGCAATGTCACGCAGCTGATGCAGGAACAGCAGCGCAGCGAACTGGTAGAAAGCAGCCGGGCCTATGCGATGGCGATGCTGGGGCGGCTTGGTCTTGCCCGCTCCGTTCTTGAAAATCTGGCACTAGGCTCGCCGCGCGCTGCATCCAGTGTGCGCCTTCCGATGTTCGATGCGATTGACCATATCGATATGGGCGACGCGCAGGCAAACCGCAATCATCCGGCGGCGCAGTATTTAAGTGATGCTCAGTTAAAAGAGATACATACAGCGAAAATCCCTGTCTTGACCATAGTGCCTGCAAATGCAGAAGCAGATACGGCGATGGTTTTCCTGTCGCTACCCGTGCGCGGCGAGCGCGCCGGCGTGCTGCTGGCCCGTATCAGTCCCAACTATCTATGGGGCGAGCGCGACGATGTCAGTGCCGCTTACAACATCTGCGTCTACGGCAAAAATATCCTTTTGTATTGCGGCTATCCAGACGAGGTGCAGATAAGCGCAAGCAGTGCATTGAAGCAGGACGGACAGTGGCAACTGTTCCTGACATCGGAGTTTCAGGCCGATCCGTGGACGATAGTGACTGCCCGCCGTTTTTTACCTGGCAAGGCAGCTCTCTCAGAGTTTTTTAATGTGTACCTTGGCGTCGCGGTGCTGAGCGTGCTACTGATCATGCTGCTCAGTCTGGTCCAGATACGGCGCACCATGGTGCCTTTGGAGAAACTGATCGATGGCGCCAGACGCATTGCTGCTGGCGACTATAGAGAAATCATCGTTGACTCGCAAGACGAGTTTGGCGACCTCGGCGCTGCAGCAAACAAGATGTCACGCCGCATCGAATGGCAATTGAACACGCTGCAAACGCTATCTGCGATCGATCATGAGATGCGCGATCAACTGAACCTGCCCCGTTTGATCGCCATGGTCGCGACGGCAATGCGGCGCATCGTTCCCGGAGCGACGCTGTACGTCGCCCGTCAAGCGCCAAATGAATTTGAATCGGGACGATTGTTTGTTCAAAGGATTGAAAATGCGCCGGTCACCGAAGAGGATGTCCAGATATCAGATCGCGAGATAGCCCTACTGGCAGAGCACGCGAACGGCGTCATGAACCGCCCGCCGCCGCCCTTCCCTGGCCTTGCTGCCGGCGAAACAGGCTGGAGCATAGCCCTGCTATGGCATGGCCGTGGCTGCGGGATGTTGTCGCTGGCCTGGCATGACGCGGCGTCCCTGGATCAGGAGTCGCTTGCCGGACTCACTGAGCTGGCCAATCGCATTGCAGTCGCGATCCAGATTCAAGAACGGGAACAGCGCTTGCTATACCATGCGCTTTACGACAGTTTGACCGGCTTGCTCAACCGTCATGGCGTAGAGGAAAGGATCGCGCAACTAACCGCTACCGATTCTCCTGCCGCAGTGCTGTACGTGGATATTGATCGCTTCAAGCTCATCAATGACAATTTCGGCCACAAGATGGGCGACTTGCTGCTGCAGGTAATCGCGGCACGATTGCGGGAAGCCACCAGGACCGGTATTGCCGGCCGACTGGGAGGGGATGAATTCGTGCTATTGCTGCCCGGCGAGGATTGTGCGGAAAATGTCGCAGCAACTGCGCGCATGCTGATGGGATTGCTGACCAAGCCTTTTGCGATTTCATCAGAGCAGTTTTTGCTGACCTGCAGCATAGGCATCGCGCTGCATCCAGCCGACATCAATGATGGCCTGACCCTGATAGAGCGCGCAGACATTGCGATGTATCGCGCAAAACAGAGTGGCCGCAACGCTTACCGTTTCTATGATGCCGCGATGAACGTCGAAAATCACCGGCGACTGGAGCTTGAAGCCGACTTGCGCCTGGCCTTGAAACGACATGAATTCGTGCTGCATTATCAACCCAAGGTGAGTCTCAAAACCGGTGAAATTCTGGGTGCCGAAGCATTGGTCCGCTGGCGTCACCCCGCTACAGGCTTGATCTTGCCGACGCAATTCATCGCTCTGGCTGAAGAGACCGGCCTGATCGTGCCGCTGGGCACATGGGTGATGCGTGCAGCGTGTGCGCAAGCCCTGCTCTGGAGCCGTGCAGGCTTGAAACCGGTGCGCATCGCAGTCAATGTGTCGGCGCGCCAGTTTGCCGAGCCGGGATTTGTCGATACCGTGGCAGACATATTGCTCGACACCGGCTTGCCAGGCACATGCCTGGAGATAGAAATTACCGAGAGCATGATCATGAACGATATCGAACATACCATTTCGATTTTCAATGCTCTCAGGAACCTCGGCGTCGTGTTGTCCATCGACGATTTCGGTACCGGCTATTCCAGTCTCTCCTATCTCAAGCGCTTTCCCATCAGCGTATTAAAGATAGATCAATCGTTTGTTCGTGACATCGAACATGACCAGGATAATCGCGCTATCGTTGCATCCATCATCGGTCTTGCGCATAACCTGCAATTGCAGGTGCTCGCCGAGGGCGTCGAAACAGTGGCGCAGCTGGATTATCTTCAGCAACAGGGTTGTGANNCCATGCTTGCAGAAGATAAGCGGCTTAGCTTGCCAGCAGCTGCTGGCAAGCTGCAGTGAGCGCTGAAAAATTTATTTTCCGGATAGTCCTGTATGGACTCCCTGCAAACATATAATCCGTTTCCCATACCAAAAGAGGTGTCGCATGATCCGTCTATCCATTTCTAAATTCTCTACCGTCACGGCAGCCGTGCTGGCCACGCTTGCGATGGGCATGAGCAGTCTGGCGCAGGCGCAACAAGTGTTGCGCGTCTCCGCGATCCCGGATGAAGCGCCGACCGAGTTGCAGCGCAAGTTCAAGCCACTGGGCGACTATCTGGAGCAGAAGCTGGGCATGAAGGTTGAATTCACGCCTGTCACTGACTACGCGGCATCGGTAGAAGGCTTGATCAACAACAAGCTAGACATGGTCTGGTTCGGCGGCTTCACCTTCGTGCAGGCGAATGTGCGCAGCGGCGGCAAGATCGTGCCTCTGGTGCAGCGTGAAGAAGATGAGAAATTCAAATCCGTCTTCATCACGACAGATAAATCGATCAACAAGCTGGAAGACTTGAAAGGCAAGAATTTCAGTTTCGGCTCGGAGTCGTCGACTTCAGGCCATCTGATGCCGCGCTCGTATTTGCTCGCTGCCAAAATCAATCCCGATACCGACATGAAGCGCATTGCATTTTCCGGCGCGCATGACGCTACCGTGGCTGCAGTTGCCGGCGGCAAGGTCGATGCAGGTGCACTCAATATCTCTGTATGGGAAAAATTGATCGCCTCCGGCAAGGTGGATACTCAGCGCGTACGCGTGTTTTACACGACGCCCGGTTACTACGACTATAACTGGAGCGTGCGCTCAGACATGAATCCTGTGGTGCGCAAGAAGTTGAGCGACGCGTTTCTGGCCTTGAACAAGAATGATACACAAGGCAAGGAAATCCTCGAGCTGCAACGCGCGACACGTTTCATTCCAACCAAGTCGGAGAATTATGCGGCTATCGAAGCAGCGGCACGCAACGCCGGCCTGCTGAAATAAGTTTGCCCGGCCACCTCCGCGAGATATGCGGAGGTGGCCGCTTGCAAAAATTTGATCAAGCCTGCATGACATTCCATCTTCAAGACATCAGCGTCCACCACAGCGGCGCGGCCAGCGCATCCTACGCCTTGCGCGGCTTGACGCTTGCGATACGGCCAGGCGAACAGCTGGTGCTGATCGGGCCCTCCGGCGCCGGCAAAACCAGTTTGTTGCACACGCTGGCCTGTGCGTTGCAACCTGAGCACGGCAGCATCACTGTGTTTGGCACCGATCCGTGGCAGCTTACCAGCGCCGAGCGCCACAAGTTGCGCGCACGCCTGTTCCTGGCGCCGCAGACGCCGCCCATGCCGCCGCGCCAGCGCGTGGTCAACGCCGTGCTCGCGGGCTTGTTGCCGCAATGGAGCGTATGGCGTGCGATCCGATCCCTGATCAAGCCGGTCGACCCCGGCGCGGCATTTCATGCACTGGCGCGCTTCAATTTGCAGGACAAGCTGTATGCACGCGTAGACCGTCTGTCCGGCGGCGAACGTCAGCGCTGCGGCATGGCGCGTTTGCTGGTTTCCAGCGCCGAGGCATTTCTGGTCGATGAACCGCTCTCGGCGCTCGACCCGACGCTGGCGCTGCAGACGCTGGCCGTCCTGCAACAGGAAGCCGCGCAACGGCAGGCGACCCTGGTGTGCAGCCTGCATCAAGTCGAACTGGCGCGGGCCCATTTCCCGCGCATAGTCGGCTTGCGCGCTGGCAGGATCGTCTTCGATGCCGCCAGCGAAAATGTGAGCGACGCGATGATAGAAGCCTTGTACCGCAATGGCAGCAAGGACGACGATCAGCGCAGCGAGCCGGTGGCGATAGACGCCATCACTGCGATCCCGCGTTGCTGATGTTCCCGCCCTCCTTCACAAGCATTCCCGAACGCGATCCGGCCTGGCGCGGCCGCCTGGTCGTCGCAGCCATCGCGCTCATCGTGTTGTGGCCGATGCTGGTGATGGCTGAATTCAAGCCGTGGATTTTGTTCGACGCGCAAAGTCTGGCGGCGACCTGGAATTTCCTGGCGAGTTTTTTCCCGCCTGCGCACTCGCTCGAATTTCTGCAGATGGTTGCCCGCGCCACCTGGGAAACCATCGCGATGGCCACCGCCGGCATGACGCTCGCGCTGCTGGGCGCCATCCCGCTGACCTTGCTGGCGACGGAACGGCTGTCGATTTCACGCTTGGGCACTGGCCGCGTGGCCACGCTGGCAGCCGCAGCGCGCCAGCTCATACGCTGGCTGCTGGTGCTGCTGCGCAGCGTGCCGGAACTGGTGTGGGCCTTGCTGCTGGTGCGCATAGTCGGCCTGGGCCCGACTGCCGGCGTGATTGCGATTGCGCTGACTTACTGCGGCATGCTGGGCAAAGTGTATGCCGACATCCTTGAATCCTCCGATGCCACAGCCTGCGACGCCTTGCTGAGGAATGGCAGCAGCCGCCTGGGCGCATTGCTGTACGGCGCCTTGCCGGAGGCTGCGGCCGAACTGGTATCGTATACAGTTTACCGCTGGGAGTGCGCGATACGCGGCTCGGTCGTGATGGGTTTTGTCGGCGCCGGCGGACTCGGCCAGCGCATGGATGAATCGATCAAAATGATGGCCGGCGGCGAATTGTCGACGATGCTGCTGGTCTTTGTGTTGCTGGTTGCCGGCGCCGACGGCGTGTCGGGCATGTTGCGCAGGCGGCTCGCATGAAGACAGCGATGAATGTGCAGCCTCCTGCGCCACCGGCGGTGCGCTGGTCGACGATGCTGCTTTTTGCCGGCCTGGTGCTGCTGGTGCTTGCCAGCTTCTACACGCTGCCATTGAAATGGCGTGAGTTTTTTGCGCCTGAAGCGATGCGCACCAGCATCGAATTCCTGCGCGGCTTTTCGCCCCCCGAGATGGGAACAGGATTCCTCGGCAAGCTGGGCCTGGCGACATTTGAAACTCTGGCGATGTCTGCCATCGGCACCTTGCTGGCGGCATTTTTCAGCCTGCTCTTGAGCCTGCCTGCGAGCGGCCGTTGTGGCGTCACCGCGCGTCTGGCCACGCGATCGGCATTGAATGTGTTGCGCTCGATACCGGAACTGGTGTGGGCTTCCATCCTGCTGATTGCCGCCGGACTGGGGCCTTTCGCCGGCACACTGGCGCTGGCCTTGCACACGGTCGGCGTACTCGGCCGCCTGTTTGCCGATGCACTGGAAAACTGCCCGCCGCTGGCCGAAGCAAGCCTGCGCATCAATGGCGTGCATCCAGTCGCCGCCTTCCTGTATGCGACGCTGCCGCAAAGCAGTCCGCAAATGATGTCTTACACGCTGTACCGCTGGGAAAACAATATCCGCGCCGCGGCTATCCTCGGCGTGGTCGGTGCCGGCGGTCTCGGCCAGATGCTGAAGTATCACCTGTCGCTGTTTCAAATGCAGCAGGCTGCCAGCGTGATCATCGCGATGCTGCTGATGGTTGCTGCCGTCGATGCCGCGAGTTTCGGGCTGCGGCGGATGATGACGCGCTGACAGGCTGGACGGCATGGCCTGCAGATGGCGCCAGCCAGGAAATTGAAATCCTTATTTGATTGTCGGCAAGCAAGTGCTTCCGCCTTTCTACCCTCCCCCGCTCTTGCACTGCATTCCCGCTGTTTGATGTAAATCAAAGTTGGTTCAGCAATATTTTCAGCACAGCCTTTTCCTCTGGACTCCTGGCATCCTTGCCCTTACGCTAAAAAACACTAATGTTTTAGTGGCGCAAGTCGCAAGGAAACTCCTTGCGGGAGCGCTGTTACAGCCATGCGCCCAGGCTCAGATGCATCCCGATTTGCATCCCGATTTCTCAATTGATCAAGCCAGAAAGAGAAAATGTCATGACTACACCGATCGCCAACACGCCTGTAAGCACACTGCCACTCGTATTGCCGCCGCCGATGTTGCCAGAGATAGCCGCCAGTGATTTGACGGCGTCGCTGCTGCAGACGCTCTACAGGCGCAAAACCAGTCGTGACTTCAGCGAGCGCGCTGTCAGCCTCGAAACCCTGTCCAACCTGCTGTGGGCCGCGTGCGGCTTCAACCGGCCGGACGAAGAGCATCGCACCAATCCCTCCGCCAAGAACTGGCAGGAAATCGATGTCTATGTCGCGATGGCGCAAGGCCTCTATCTATTTGATCCACATGCCTTTGTACTGGGCCTGGTGCAGGAACACGATATCCGGGCAGCCACCGGCTGGCAGGATTTTGTGCCCAAGGTGCCGATCAATCTGATCTACGTGGCCAATCTGGCGAAAATCGATGAGGCACCGATCAAGGAGCAGAAATTTTATGCTGCTCTCGATACCGGCATCATCAGCCAGAATGTCTATCTGTTTTGCGCTGCGGCCGGGCTGNNGACGGTAGCCCGCGGCTGGGTCGACCGGCCCGCGCTGGCCAAAGTCATGAATCTGGGTCAGGAACAGCGGGTCATACTGGCGCAATCGGTTGGTTATCCGATGACTTGATGACGAGCGTGCCGACAGTCGCTGCACAAGGCGCAGGCGCGCACATTGGATATGGATAGCAAGGACGGCCGATCTGCAGAACAAGCCACGGCCACCATGCTGGCGATGGTGCTGGAGCAGGCGCATCTGCCCTTGCAAGCCATGCGTGTGCCGATTCCTGTCCCCTCGGGCCACGAAGTCTTGATCAAGGTGCTGGCCTGCGGCGTCTGTCGCACCGACTTGCATATCCTCGACGGNNCTCGGTGCGCGCATAGGCATTCCCTGGCTGGGCGGCAGTTGCGGCGCTTGCGATTTTTGCCGGATGCAGCGGGAAAACCTGTGCGATGCAGCGCTTTACACCGGCTACGACCTCAACGGCGGCTATGCGCAATACATGGTGGCCGATGCGCGTTACGCCTTCCTGATCCCTGAGCAATATGACGATGCGCATGCCGCACCGCTGCTGTGCGCCGGACTGATCGCTTATCGCGCCTATGCAATGACAGGCGATGCGAAGCGCATAGGCTTGTATGGTTACGGCGCGGCGGCGCACATCATTGCGCAAATCGCACGGCATGAAGGCAGGGAAGTGTTTGCCTTTACGCGCCGGGGCGACACCCGCTCGCAGCAATTCGCCCTTGCACTGGGCGCGGTCTGGGCCGGCGATAGCGATGCCCGCCCTCCCGCTCTGCTGGATGCAGCGATCATTTTTGCCCCGGCCGGCGAGCTGGTGCCGCAAGCCTTGTCGGTCAGTCGCAAGGGCGCGGTTATTGTCTGTGCCGGCATCCACATGACAGATATCCCGCGCTTCCCGTATGCGCTGCTGTGGGGCGAGCGCTCGGTGAAATCAGTCGCCAACCTGACGCGTGCCGATGGCGATGCATTTTTTTCGCTGGCGCGGCAGTTCCATTTACAGACCACACCCGTCATGTACGCGCTGCAAGACGCCAATCAGGCGCTCGCGGCGCTGCGTGACGGCAGCTTCGATGGCGCCGCCGTTTTGCTCACTGGAGCTTGAATTGTTGGGCAGAGAAACTTTCCGCGGCAACCAGCCAGCACCGCCCAGCGCCAGCGATGCATTACGCGATATTGCGGCGCTGGACCAAGATGCCTTGTTCGCGCACCTGCAGTCGTCGAGCGCAGGCTTGCCCGATAGCGAGGCCGACAGGCGTCTGGAAAAATACGGCCCGAATGTGGTGGCGCATGAAGCCCGGCGAGGTGCGCTGCTGCGCTTCCTGAGTTTGCTCGCCAGCCCTTTGTCGCTGATGTTGCTGGCCCTGGCCATCATCAATTTTTATACCGGCGAAGACTGGGGTGCAGTCGTCATCGCGATCATGGTCGTGCTGTCTTCACTACTGTCTTTCATCCAGGAATATCGCTCGGACCAGGCCGCGCAAAGCCTGCGCTCCATGGTCATCACCAGGACCACGGTGCTGCGGCAGAAAAAAATCAAGGCCGATGCGCCTGCCCTGCCGGCAGTAGCCGCGCCGGTTTCAGTCAAGATGGATATCCCACTGGCGCATGTGGTTCCCGGCGACCTGGTCTTGCTGTCGGTTGGCGACCTGGTGCCGGCCGATGTGCGCATCATTGCCTGCAAGGATTTTTTCGTCAGTCAGGCATCCCTGAGCGGCGAATCTATGCCGGTCGAGAAATTCAGCCTTCCGCTCCAGACTGGCACTGGCGCAGTGACTGATCTGGGCAATATCGCCCTGATGGGGAGCAATGTCCTCAGCGGCACCGCAACTGCGATCGTGGTAGTCACCGGCAGCGCGACCTGCTTCGGCCTTGTTGCCGCCGATATCGCCGGGCAGCGCACGCTGACCAGTTTCGATCTCGGCATCAATAAATTCATATGGTTGATCATACGTTTCATGCTGGTCATGGTGCCGCTGGTTTTCCTGCTCAACGGGCTTACCAAGGGCAACTGGCTGGAAGCGCTGCTGTTTGCGGTCGCGGTAGCGGTAGGCCTGGCGCCGGAAATGCTGCCGATGATAGTGACGATCAATCTGGCCAAGGGCGCGCTGGCGATGTCGCACAAACGGGTTATCGTCAAGCGCCTGAACGCGATCCAGAACTTCGGTGCGATGGATATCCTGTGCACCGACAAGACGGGAACCTTGACGCAAGACCGGGTCATATTGGCCAAGCATATAGACATCATGGGCAACGAGTCGCAAAAAGTCATTGAATACGCCTACCTGAACAGCTATCACCAGACCGGCTTGAAGAACCTGCTGGATGCCGCCGTCTTGAAGCATGTGCACATACATGAACATCTGCAGGCCGATACCGAATTCAGGAAAATCGATGAAATCCCCTTCGATTTTGAACGGCGCCGCATGTCTGTGATTGTCGAAAAGCCGGATGGCTCGCGCATCCTGATCTGCAAGGGCGCCGTTGAAGAAGTCTTGAGCGTGTGCAGCAAGGCGGATCTGGCAGGACAATTGATGTCGCTTGAAGACCAGCATGGCCTGACCCTGCAGGCAACTGTGCAAGGCCTCAATCATGATGGTTTCAGGGTGATAGCCGTGGCTTACCGCGTGTTGCCGGCCGGGGAAATCGCATACAGCGTCGCCGATGAAAACGATCTGGTGCTGGTCGGCTACACCGCCTTTCTGGATCCGCCCAAGGATAGCGCGGACGATGCAATCAAGGCCTTGAACAAGCATGGGATAGCAGTCAAGGTACTCAGCGGCGACAATGCAGCGGTGACTTGCCATGTCTGCCAGCATGTCGGCCTGCCGACAGACATGGTCTTGCTAGGCACGCAGATCGATGCGATGTCGGATGCAGAGCTTGCCGCCAGCGCCGAAGCCACCGTCATCTTCGCCAAATTGTCACCGCAGCAAAAGGCGCGCGTCATCCATGCGCTGCAGGGCAAAGGGCATGTGGTCGGCTACCTCGGCGACGGCATCAATGACGGCCCGGCGCTGAAGGCTGCCGACGTCGGTATTTCGGTCGATACTGCGGTTGATATCGCGCGGGAATCCGCAGACATCATCCTGTTGAAAAAGAACCTGATGCTGCTCAAGGATGGGGTAGTCGAAGGCCGCAAGGTGTTCGGCAACATCATCAAATACATCAAGATGAGCGCCAGTTCCAATTTCGGCAATATGCTGAGCGTGCTGGGCGCCAGCAGCTTCCTGCCGTTCCTGCCGATGGCGCCGGTGCAAATCCTGTTGAATAACCTACTGTATGATTTTTCGCAAACGACGGTTGCCACCGATCACGTCGATGCCGAATACCTGAAACAGCCGCGCCGCTGGGATCTGGTCAGCATCAGGCGCTTCATGCTCGTGCTCGGCCCGCTCAGTTCCCTGTTTGACTATCTGACCTTCGCCGTACTCTGGTATGGCTTCGGTGCGGCGCAAGATCCGCAAATGTTCCAGACGGGCTGGTTCCTGGAATCGCTGCTGTCGCAGACGCTGGTCGTGCACGTGATA
>CXWL01049667.1_pt1 | contig 14220 bp, 8 predicted proteins | sample 590931 | NCBI WGS metagenome assembly CXWL01 (sample SAMEA3498368, study PRJEB10139) | groundwater metagenome | biome: water well; material: biofilm material | place: Germany | collected 2015-04-27 | reverse complement strand
GGTTACTTCGCCGAGCACGCCGAGCCTTCGGCCGACACCGTGGTGGCCTGGCTGGCGTTCAATCCGAACAACCCGTCGTCGATCGTCAGTTGCATCGAAACCGCGCGCCGCAATGCGCGGGCGGTGCGCACGGCGTTGACGGCGGACATGTGGGAGGCGGTCAACGGCACCTGGCTGGAGTTGCGCGCCTACCAGGCCAATCCACCGCGCGAAGATCAACTGGCCAGCTTTCTCGACTGGGTCAAGGCGCGCACCGGGCTGTTCCATGGCGTCTATGCGAGCACGATGCTGCGCAAGGACGGCTTTTATTTCACGCGTCTCGGCCAATTCCTCGAGCGCGCCGACAACTCGGCGCGCCTGCTCGACGTCAAGTACCACGTGCGCCTGCCGCGTGCCGAGGACGTCGGCGGCGTCGTCGATTACTACCAGTGGCTGGCGATCCTGCGCGTGGTCGGCGCGCGGCGTGCGTACCGGGTGCTGTTCAAGGGCCAGGTCGAGCCGCTGCATGTCGCCGAGCTGCTGATCCTGCGCCCCGAATTTCCGCGCTCGCTGGTGTTCTGCTTCGAGCAGATCACCACCCAGCTCGAGCGCATCGAGGGCCAGGACCGCCTGCTCACCGCCGAGGGCAAGCGCCTCGCGCACTCGCTGTACGCGCAACTGCGCTTCGGCCGCATCGACCACATCTTCCGCGACGGCCTGCACGAGTACCTGAGCGACGTCATCCGCCGTAGCGACGAACTCGGCCGCGAGATCTCGCGCGGGCACCTGTTTTAAGATCAAGCGCGTAGCCCGAACTGCGCCCCAGCGCTGTCCGGGAATCGCCGCGACGGGCTCCCGGTGAGCCGCTACGCGGCACATCGGGCTACGCGGCGCTTTTGCTGTCTTTTGCTTCCGGAGTACCCATGCGCCTGACCATTCATCACAGCACGCTGTACCGCTACGACGAGGCCGCGCACCGGGTGGTGCAGGCGCTGCGGCTGTGGCCGACGTCCAACGCCGCGCAGCTCGTGCGCGACTGGCGCGTCGATATCGACGGGCATCGCCTGCAACCGACTTGTCGCGACGGCTTTGGCAATTCGGCGGCGACGCACACGGTCGATCGCGCGATCGATTCGGTGCGCGTGCTGGTCAACGGCGAAGTGGAGACGCGCGATCTCGGTGGCGTGCTCGGGTTCACGGACGAAGTCTTGCCGCCGGCCTTCTTCTTGACGTCGACGCCGCTGACCGCGGCCGACGACGCCATCGTCGCGCTCGCCGAAAACGCGCGCGCCGGGGCCGCTGGCGCCGTCGCGCTTCTGCATCGTCTGTGCAACGGCGTGCGCGACGCGATCGATTTCATCCCACTGCAGACGCACGCACAGACGCGCGCTGCCGAGGCGCTGGCCGCGGGGGCCGGCGTCTGCCAGGACCACGCGCACGTGCTGATTGCCGCGGCGCGCTGCCTTGGCTTTCCGGCGCGCTATGTCAGCGGCTATCTGTGCGCGGACGAAGGACTGGCTGCGGCCAGCCATGCCTGGGCCGAGATTTTCCTGCCCGACCTCGGCTGGGTCGGCTTCGACGCTGCGAACCGCATCTGTCCGAACGAGCGCTATCTGCGCGTCGCGGCCGGTCGCGACTATCGCGATGCCGCCCCGGTGCGCGGCGTGCGGCGTGGCGGCGGCGCGGAATCGATGGAGATCACGGTGTCGGTGTCGGCCGGCCACCATCAACACCAGCAACAGGGCTGAAGTCGGCACGCCGTTCCGATTTCACCGCAAAATCACCCGCGTTGCCGGAACTTGCGCATCGCTGCGTTTCATCCGACCATTCGCTACTGATCGCGGCCGGTTTCAGGGGATCGTCCATGGTAGATCGCGAACGACGAAAAGGCTCGGCACCGCCCAACCGGATGCTGGAACGGCTGCTCAACCCGGCGCAACTGGACACCTTGCACAGCCTCGAACACTTCGGCTGGGAGCTCAAGTTCGTCCGCAAGCCGTTGTTCCAACCCGCGATCCCGATCCTCTTCGATCCCGACCGCCGCCACTTCGCGATCATCGAGGACGACGGCACGTTGAACGAGCATCCGCCGTTTACGATCAGGCCGTAGGGCGGAACCCGCGCCAATCGAAACGGCAATCGGGCGAGAGTGTTTGTGCGCGGATTCCGCCGTCGAGCGCGGTGGAATCCTCGGGTGATGGTGATTCGTACCAATCGACCACCTGCGCCGAGGGTTCCACCCTACCTGGAACCGGGCGACCATCGCCCGGTTCCATCCATTCATTACTCGAACCCATCCCTGAACAGCGGCTGCGGCGTGAGGCGCACCACGCCGAGCGCCTGCGTGGCGCCGCCGCTGACGACGATGTTGGCGACGAAGCGCGTGCTGTAGCCGGGCAGTGCGAATTCGAGCTGGTAGGTTCCCGGCGTCAGGTTGTCGAGCGCGAAAGCACCGCTGGCGTCGGTGCTGGCGCCGGCTTCGGTCGGCGCGTCCGGGATCACGTTGACGCCGGCGATTGGGCCGTCGGCGTCGCCGAGGCTGGTGTCGACGCGCAGTTGTCCACTGATCGCGCCGACGCTCGACGTGGCGACGTATTCCATGTCGTCCACATATTGCTCGGACTCGTTGCCGACTGGATCGCGCAGGATGACCGCGATGGTCGCGACCGTCGGCGGCGTGAGATTGCCGGCCGGCACGGTGATCACCGGCTGGTACGGGATCCAGCCGCTGTCGCCGCCGTCCGGCAAGGCCAGGCGCATCTGCATGCCGGTCGGCGCTTCGTGGTCGAGCTGGATGGTGCCGGCCCACACGTTCGAACCGCTGCGCGGCGCGCCGTCGTTCAGCGTGATGCTGCCGCGAGGCGCCGTCGAATCGCCGCGTGCCACCGCGCAGACGATGTCGCTGCCAGCCGCCTGGACCATCGTCGCAGTGCGCGCGATCAACTGGTAGCAGTAGTTCTGGCCATTCGGCAGCCCTGGATCGACCCAGCGGCCATGCGCGGCGATGGCGTCGATCACGGCATGGTCGACGAACGGGCCGTCCGGGCTGGTGGCGCGCTTGACCTGGATGGTCGCGTAGGCCGGGTCGCTGTCGAAACGCAGCGTGTGCGCAAACGCCGGCAGCAGCGTCAGGTCTTCGTGGTCGGGCAGGCGGTTCAGGATCTCGAGATCGCGGATGCGCTTGATGCCATCGTCGCTCGAATCCAGCGGACGCCGGCCGGCCGCGATCTCGGTGCCGTCGCGTTCGCCGCCGTCGTCGCTGTCGGGATCGCACGGATTGGAGCCGAGCGAGAATTCAGCCGNNCGGCGCGGCAGCGGTGCCGACGTCGAAGGTCACGACAACGGAGGTGACACGGCTGCGCTGCGTCGTCGAGCTTTCGTCATCGACGTAGCCGGTCAGGCTGCCGCTGTCGGTGCCGCGATAGAGGGCGCTGTAGATGTGGTCGCCCGCGAACTGGTCGCCGTTGCTGCCATCGTCGCGCAGCGACAGGATCAGCGTACCCGGACCGACCTTGGTCAGGCTCGCGGTAGCGGTCTCCGGCAAGCTGCCGCCGCTGAGGTCGGTCAACGCGGCCTGGATCAGCACCGGTTCGCCGACGCGGAAATACTCGACTGCTTCGTTGTCGCCGCCTGGACGCGCCACCGCGACGCGTACCGAGCGCAACGGATCGACCACGGCGGCGGCGTAGTCGAACGCGATCGGGCCACCCGCGCCGCTGGGATCGACCTCCAGGCGCCAGGTGCCGTTCGGCGCATTCGGCACGTGGAATGCAAACGCTTGGCCGTTCAGGAAGACCTCGGCGCCGCCGCTGCCGTTGACGACTTGCGTGTTGTCCGGCCGGAACAGGCGCACGCCGGCAAACTGCGCACCGGTGCTGCCGTCGAAGACCTTGACGTGGCCGCTGCTGGCGCTGCCGCTCGGATCGAGCGCGGAGTCGATCACGATCGGAACGATGGCTGGCCCGCCGGCGGGCGTGGTCGTATTGCTCATCACCAGCGATTGCCGACGCAGGATCAGATCGGCGGTTTGCGCGAGCGCACCGAGCACGTCGGCGCGATTCGGACCGGTCGCCGGCACGTCGACGAACCCGAAGCTGCCACCCGTGCGACTCGCGAGCTGCGCCAGCAGCGGCTGATCGGCAAGGTTGCTCAAGGCAAGGATGTGCACGCGCACGCCGGCGGTGCGCGCCTGGGCGACAAAGCCGTCGATATCGAAGCCCGGCTGATCGCCGCCATCGGTGACGATCAGCAGATGGCGCTCGCCGGTGCTGCCTTGCGCGTTGAACGCATTGATCCCGGTGATCAGGATATCGGTGAGTTTGATGCGCAGCGCTGTACCTGGATTGATGCCGCCGAGATCGCTCAGGAATTGTGCGCGCTGCGCCGCACCGAGCGGTGCGAGCGGTGTCACCATGGTCGCGTTGTTGGCCGGGACTGCGCCATTGCCGGCAAAACGCATCAACCCCAGGCGCGCGGCGCTCGGCAGCGCAAGCTCCAGGCGACCCAGGCCACTCTTGACGAGGCCCATGCGCGGCGCCGCGGTCGGCTGTCCCATGCTCTGCGTGGTATCGAGCGCCACGATCACTTCCGGCGCGTGCGCACCGACGCGGATGCCGCCCGGAATCGGAATGCTGTGGCCGGCGGCGCGTACTTCGGCGGCATACGTGCCGAGCGGCAGACTGGGCACTTGCACGCTGACGCGCATGCGCGCCGCCGCTTCGCGGACTTTCTGCACCGCCGGCAGCAACAGGCCGATGCCCTGTGGGTCGACGACGATGGACAGATCGTCTAGATCGAGCGTGTCGAATCCGCCGCCGCCCGGCTCCATGACTTCAATGCCGAAGGTTGCCATCGAACTGCTCCCGGGAGTGCCGGTCACCAGCGGCCGTGTCGTGCTCATCTGCGCGACCAGCGGCAGCGGGGGCGGCGCGAGGCAACGCGCGCTCAGGGTGCCGGCGTAATCCGTATGCCAGCCGGAGACGATCGCGGTGAGCCGGTTGTAGTGCGTCGCCGGTTGCACCAGCAACTGCTTGAAGCTGCGACTGCGCGACTTGAACAGCTTGCGCGGCTTGCCGGGACCGACGATGCCCTCGATGGCGATCAGCGAGTACAGCGCATCCGGCAGGATCAGTTGCGCGTTTGCCTGCAACGGAATCAGCGGGATCGGGCTCGCGGTGAATTCAATCGTGCTGCCGGTCGGGCAGGACTCGGTAGAAAACGTGTAATAGCGCGCGCCGAAGCGCTTGACGGCGACGTTGAAGCTCAGCGGCGTGCCGTTGGTCGGCACGCCGCCGGCGGCGGTGATGGCGGCCTGCTTGAACTGCATCAGGTTGTTGTTGAGCGGGACCGGATCCTCGTCGCGATAGGTGTAGCGCAACCGAAAGGCTTCCGAGGTCTGGCTGAGATCGCGGCCTTTGAGCGTGTTCGCGATGGTGAAATCGTGGAATGCGTTGGTCGCGTTATCGTCCGGCTTGTACTGCTTGATGATGTAGTCGGTGACGTCGTAGATCGGCGGGTTCGCCATGCGATCGCGCGCGCGCTCCCACCATGCTTTAAGGAAGTCGATGCCACGCCCGGGCTCGAACGCGAACGTGCCGTACTGCTCCATGAGATAGGTCCACCACAGCGCCGAGCCGTAGCTGGCCTTCCAGATCGTGATGTCGGGCGCGTCGAGATAGCCATTGACCTGACCGCGAAAAGTCGCGACGCAGCTCGCGGCGGGATCGAGATCGAGGTCGAGGTAGATCTTGTCCTGCAGCGCGCGCGCATGGCCTTCGCAGGCGGTCGAGCCGTAGCCGCCGGAACAGCCGGTGCCGCCGCCGTCGACCGTGTAGCCGAACTCGATATGGTGGAACAGCTCGTGGCCGATCACCGCGCGGATGCAGGATTCGGACTTCTTGCCGTAGACGTCGGTCGGCATGATGATCTGGTCGCCGGTCGCGAAGCCGTTGTCGCAATCGAAACCGTCGCCGTTGTTGGCGCACGCCCAGAATGCGATGTCCTTGGTCGGCGTCGTGAAATACGGCACGCGAAAACCGCGCGCGACATAGCTCGCGTGGTAGCCGAGCGGGTTGCCGAGGCTCGTGGTGCCGGTGCGATCGAGCGCATCGCCGGCCTTGTACACCTTGGTACCCGGCATGTAGTGCACCGTGCCCGACAGCCCACTGCGCATCTTGTAGGCGAAGTTCGGCGTCGACGTGACTTCTTCCAGCGGCGGCTGATCCGGCGGCACGGCGAATGCGGGCGCAATGGCGCCGAGCGCGAAGCCGGCGAGCAGGGCAAAACGAGAGCGGTACATGGCGAACTCCAGGGAAAGCGAGGGTGCTCGCAATCCACGTACGCGCTCAGGCGTGGCTGGAGATCATTGGCTACGCAACGAGAAGCAAAAGCGATCCGCAGATGACGCAGATGACACAGATGAAGGCGGTCTAGTCATCCGCAGGATTTGTGGATCTGCGCCGGCGCGCCAGGAAAAACAAGGCTTCGTCCGGGAAGAAATCGCTCTTACATCTGCGACATCTGCGTCATCTGCGGACCGCTTTTGGCTTCGCCTCTGTCTTCAGGCGCGTCTTCGCACCTGCACCAGCTGCGCCAGAATGCTGATCGCGATCTCGTGCGGCGTCTCGGCGCCGATGTCGAGACCGACCGGCGCCACCAGCGAGCTCAAGTCGAGTTCCGGCACCGCCGCCCGCACCTCGGCGATGCGCTTGGCGCTGCCCATCATGCCGAGAAACGCCAACCGCTTGCCGGCCAGGACGCGCAAGGCCTCGATGTCGCTCAAGTAGTCGCGATTGAGCAGCACCGCGTAGACCGCGCGCTCGGTGCCGAACGCGCGTTCCAACGTTTCGGTGCCGGCGTTGAGAACGGTGGCCTCGACGAAACCCGAGTCGGCAAAACACTCCGCACGCGCGTCCTGCACCCACAGGTCGAAATCAGCCAAGCGCGCGAGGTCGTACAAGGCGCGGCCGCAGTGGCCGGCGCCGACGATCAGCAGGCGCGGGTCCGGCACCAAGGTTTCGAGCGAAGCGTCGTCGTCGTCGATCGACTGAAACTCGACCNNCCCTGCCACAGGCGCAGGTGCAGATGCATGCTGCCGCCGCAAATGCCCGCCGCGCCGGGACGACCGGTCAGGTCGATGCTGAGGTCGGCGCTGTGCGGACGGCGCTCGCCGCTGCGTACACGCCAGCGCGCGGGTGCGGGGGAAAAGCGGCTGCGCGGGAATGGCTGGGCACCGCGCGCCGCCGCCAACAGCGCGTGCGCGGACTCGATCACGTGCGCTTCGGCGAGCCCGCCGCCGACGCTGAACTCGGTCGTGGCGACACTGATCAGCATGCGGGTGCCGCCCTTGCGCGGCGTCGCCCCGCGCGTGCCCTGCACGCTCGCCAGCACCACCGGCTCCGTGACCAGCAGCGAGCTCAGGCGCGCAAACAGGCGCTCATCCAAGCCCGTGCGCCACCTTGCGCACGCGGGTAATGGCCTGGTGGATCGCTTCGGGCGTGGCCGGCGAGCCCAAGGTGACGCAATCGGCGTCGCCGAACGCCGCGACCGCATCGCGGATCGCTTCGCGCACGCTCAATGCGAGCATCAACGGCGGTTCGCCGACGCCTTTGCTGCCGAAGATGACATCGGTGCTCGGTTCGCGCGGGCGCTTGAACAGATCGACGCGGAAGTCTTCCGGGACCTCGCCCAAGGTCGGGATCTTGTAGGTGCTCGGCGCGTCGGTCGTGAGTTTGCCGGCCGCATTCCAGCGCAACTCCTCGCTGGTGAGCCAGCCCATGCCTTGAACGAATCCGCCCTCGATCTGGCCGCGATCGATGACTTCCGCGAGCGACTCGCCGACATCGTGCAACAGGTCGACGCGCAGCAGTCGCTGCACGCCGGTGTAGCCGCAGACCTCGACCTCGCTGACCGCCGCACCGTACGCGAAGTAGTAGAACGGGTGGCCGCGGCCGATCTTCGGATCCCAGCTCAGTCCGGGCGTTCGGTAGTAACCGGTCGCCGACAGGCTCACGCGCGCACTGTGGGCGGCGCAAGCAACCGCGCCGAAAGACACGCGGTGATCCGGCGACGAGCTCAAGTACACCTCGTCGTTCTCGAACATCACTTCGGCATCGACGCCGCCGAGCAGCTTCGCCGCGACCGGCGCGAGGCGCGCGCGCAAGGTCTCGCACGCCGCCTTGACCGCCTGGCCGTTGAGATCCGAGCCGGAGCTCGCGGCCGTCGCCGAGGTGTTCGGCACCTTGTCGGTACTCGTCTGCATGAGCTGGATGCGTTCGCGGCTGATGCCGAGCACGCGCGTCGCGACGACCAGCATCTTCGTGTGCAGGCCCTGCCCCATCTCGGTGCCGCCGTGATTGAGCTGCACGCTGCCGTCGGTGTACAAGTGCACGAGCGCGCCGGCCTGGTTGTACTCGACCTTGTTGAACGAGATGCCGAACTTGACCGGCGTGATCGCGATCCCGCGCTTGTGGTTGGGATGGATCGCGTTGAACGCAGTGATTTCCTGGCGACGCGCGGCGTACTCGCTGCTGGCCTTGAGCTGCGCCCACAGCACGTCGAGATGGTTGTCGACGACCGGCTGTCCGTAATGCGTGGTGTTGCGATCGGGCGTCTCGCCCTGCCGATAGAAATTGCGCTCGCGCACCTGATCGACCGGCAACTTTAGATGACGCGCGATGCGATCGACGATCTCCTCGCCGACCAGCATGCCCTGCGGTCCGCCGAAGCCGCGAAACGCCGTGTTCGAGGCCAGATGCGTCTTCGCGATCAGGCCGGTGATATCGACATGCGGGATGAAATAGGCGTTGTCGATGTGCACCATCGCGCGCATCAGCACCGGCGGCGACAGGTCGACGCTCCAGCCGCCGTCCGCGTAAATGTCCACCTTGAGCGCCTGCAGCAGGCCGTTGCCGTCGAAGCCGACCTCGTAGCGCGCGAAGAACGGGTGGCGCTTGCCGGTCATCTGCATGTCCAGCCCGCGCTTGAGCTTGATGCGCGTCGGCCGGCCGGTGTGCCAGGTCGCGAGAGCCGCAATCGCGGCGTATGGATTGGCCTGGGTCTCCTTGCCGCCGAAACCGCCGCCCATGCGCAGTGACTTGCAGACCACGCGATGCGCCGAAATGCCCAGCACGCGTGCGACGATGATCTGGGTCTCGGTCGGATGCTGCGTCGACGAGACGATCTGGATCAGTCCCTGCGCATCGATCTCGACCCAGCTCGCCTGCGTCTCCAGATAGAAATGGTCCTGACCGCCGATCTCGATCTCGCCGTTGAGCTTGAGCGGCGCGACGCCAAGCGCGCCCTGCGCATCGCCACGCGAGACGAACGCCGGCGGTAGATGAAAATGCTCCTGCTCGATCGCCTCGGTAATGCTGAGCACCGCCGGCAACGGCTCGTAGTCGACGCTGACGAGCTTCGCCGCAAGCTCAGCCAGCGACTCGCTTTCCGCGACCACCCAGGCCACCGCCTGACCGTAGAACTGCACGGTCTCGCCCGGGATCAGCGGCTCGTCGTGGATGATCGGTCCGGTATCGTTTTCGCCCGGCACGTCGAGCGCCGTCAGCACCGCGAGCACGCCCGGCAGCGCCAATGCCGCCGACGTGTCGATCGCGAGGATGCGCGCGTGCGCGTGCGGCGCCTGCACCGGATACACGTTTTGCTGTCCGCTCGGCTCGCGCTGCTCGTCCGTGTACAGCGCGCGCCCGGTGACGTGGCCGACCGCGCTTTCGTGGTGCGTGGGCTTGGGCGGGCGCGCTGTAGCTTCTACTCCTGCTACTTGTGGGTCTGCGCTGTGCGCGGACTCGTCTAGCTTGTCCGCGTTCACGAGCCCCTCTCCGCGACAAATTTCGCAAACAGGCTGCCGCTGAGCTTGCGCCGGTATTCGGCGCCCGACCGATGATCGCTGAGCGGCGTGAACTCGGCTTCGAGCCGGCTCACGGCCTCCGCGACGCACGCGTCGTCGAGCACCTTGCCGAGCAGAAACGCCTCGGTCGCGCGCGCGCGCAGCGGGATCGCGGCGACGCCGCCGTAGGCCAGCCGCACGTGCGTGACCCGGCCATCGCCATCGCGCTCGAGCGCGAACACGGCGGCGACGATGCTGATGTCGTCGGTCTGCCGTTTGGCGACCTTGTACGATGCCTGGATGCGCGACGAGCGCGGAAACCGCACGGCGACAATCAGCTCATCGGCGGCTCGTGCGGTCTTGCGATACGCAAAGAAAAACTCGTCCGCCGGGACGTCGCGCGTCCCGCCAGGCCCGGCGAGCTCGATCGTCGCATCGAGCGCGAGCAGGATCGGATTCAGATCGCCGATCGGCGACGCGCTGCCGAGATTGCCGCCGAAGGTCGCCCGATTGCGCACCTGGCGCGCGGCGAACCAACGCAGCATTTCGTCCAGTGCTGGAAAGACGCCAGCGAGCTCGGTTTCGAGACGGCTCAGCGGGACGCCGGCGCCGATGCGCACCTCGTCGTCGCCAATCTCCAGCGTCTGCAGCTCGGCAATGCGGTCCAGCGCAATGAAGCCGGGCGCGACGGCCTGGCCATGGCTCAAGTTCACGCCGAGATCGGTGGCGCCGCAGATCCACGCCGCCTGTGCATGCGCGGCCTTCAGCGCGAGCGCCGCGCCGATCGAGGTCGGGCTGTGGAACTCGCCGAGGCGCGCGCTCGCCGGAGCCGGAGCTGCGCTCGACAGGCGCGCGCTGAACTCGTCGTCCGGTCGAATGCGCTCCGCGAGCAGCCGGGTCGCGTTGCGGATCGGCTGGTAACCCGTGCAGCGGCACAGATTACCCTCGGTCGTGTGATCGCTGAGCTCGCCGGCGTAATAGCCGACGAACAGGCTCATGACGAATCCCGGCGTGCAATAACCGCACTGCGACCCCGCGCAATCGACGAGCGCGCTCTGCACCGGATGCAGCTGCTCACCGTGCGCGAGCGCCTCGACCGTGACCACCGCGCGCCCCGGCAACGCCCCCATCGGCAGCAAGCAACTGTTGACCGCCTGGAAACACGCCTTGCCGTCGACGTCGCGGTCGACCAGCGCGACCGTGCAAGCGCCACAATCGCCATCCGCGCAACCTTCCTTCGTCCCGGTCAGCCGTGACCTAAGCAACCAGCGCAACAGGGACTCGGTCGGCTCAGTGCCGCCTAGATCGACCGTGCGGCCGTTCAACTCGAAATTGGTCTCGTTCATGGCGCAAAGACTAGCAGCCTGTCGGACTTTCCTCGCGAGTGCGCTGAAAGTCCGACCGGCTGCTAGCGCACCGGGGATGGCTCGGTCGTATGCGGCGCGGGCTGCGCGGGCGCGCCGAAGCGCAGTCGCCCTGACGCGGTTCGGGCCCGGGTTGCCCGACCGTACATCAATTCTGCGACGGCCGGCGCCGCGAGATAGTCGCCCGCGTTGGCGATGCGGGCGAAGTAGTGGACCTGGTGCTGGCCCGGTGGCAACGACTCCACATAGAACCGCGGCTGGCGCGCATCGAGCCTGCGGGTTGCGAACGCTGTGCTGCCTTCGTCGGCGATGTCCTGCAGCGAGTTCGCAGCGACCGCTGACAGCTCGAGGTCCGTCGGCCGAAGTCCGCCCGGCACCTGATCCGTCAGCGCCACGAACGCGCGCGGCGCAGCATTCGTCAGTTCGAGCGTGATGCGCAGCCAGTCGCCTTCCTGCAACGATTCGTCCGCGATCGGGCGCCAACTGCCCTCGCGCAGCACCGCATAACGGCGCTCGAGCGCGAACCCGACTGCCTGGGCTCCCGCGGTTCGGGCGTCTTCGACATAGCCGAGCTCAGCGACATAGCTCAGCGGCACCGTTGGCGTCTCGGAGCGGATGCGCAGCGTGTCCGCCCGCGCTGCGCTGGTCTCCCAGTGCGACACGGACTCGCCACTTCCCAGTTCGACGCGCTGGCGTTTCGCGCCGAGCTCAAAGCTCGCTGCCGCCGGTCCATCGCTTGCGCTGTCGCTGTCGCCGGCGTGCAGCGCCAGCAGGCAAATCGCGCCGGACTGGGTGTCGACGGCGGGAGCGCCGCCTTGGTACAGATCGCTGATACCGGCCAGCAATTGCGTGCGCGTCGCAGCGGGAAATGCCGACGCATTGGCCTCCACGAGTTCGATCAGCGCGCATTGTTCGCGCAAATCCGAGCTCATCCATTCATCGAAGCGGCGTGTGAGCGAGAGGCGCCGGGCACCGCCACGAAGCGGCGCCTGTTCGACCAGTGAGCGGACCGCGGCCACGGCACGTGGGTCGCCCGCGTGCGTCAGCGCCTGCGCGGTCGCGACCTGCGCCGGCAGCGAGAGCTGACGCCAGTGCTCCCACAGTGCGTCGCGCAGGGTTCGCTCCGAATCGGCGCTCATGCTCGCAGCGATCGCCGCTTCCCCGAGTCGTTGCGCGTCTTCCGCGGTGATCCGAGTGCGTCGTGAGTCGGCCTGCCAGGCAGCGCCCTCGCGCAGGAATCGCTGCGCCGCTTCGAGCATGCCGGGCGGAACCGCGTGGCCGAGGTCGCTCAGCGCACCGAGCGCGTGCACCGTGTAGGCCGTCAGCGGCGCACCGCCACCCGAATAATCGCCTGCCTGCTCGACGAAATAGACGAAGCCGCCGCGGCGGGTCTGGAAGGTGCTCGCATTGGCGAGCGCTTCATCGATGACCGCAGCGGCGTCCGGCCAGCCGGCGTCGTGGCGGCGCAGTGCGAGCGCGGCCGCTACCGCACGGCTCAGGATCTGCTCCCAGCAGCGATGTGGGTAGTCGCGCAGATCGCGTGTCCAGGCGTCGACCAGCGCCGAGCTCCCGCGCTGCAGCGTGACCCCGAGTTGCGGATCCCGGGCCGAACCCGGCAGCGACGGCAAAGCCAGCTTCACGGTCGTTGCGCTCAACCATCCCGCCTGCAGCAGGCGCCCCTGGATCCACGGCGACGCCACGGCAATCTCCGCCGCGACGCCGTCGGCCCCTGCCGACGTGCGCGCCGTGGCCACCACGTGCAAGGATCCTTCTGCGGCCGGCGCCACTTCCCTGGCATGACTCGCCTCGCCGCGCGCGGTCAAGGCGATGGACGACGCCCGGACGTCGCCATCGACGTGGAATTCGACCTGCGCGATGGCCGCGGCATCGCCCTGCTGGCGCACATTCGCCGCGAGGCGCGATTGGTCTCCCGGAAACAGCCGTACAGGCACCTGCAACCGGGTCTCGACCGGCAACCCGATGGCTTTTTCGGCTTCCTGCATGGCGAACTCGCCGGCGTCGTCCGATGACCAGGCGATCGCGCGCCACTGGGTCAGGTTGTCCGGCAGTTCGAAGTCGAAATGCCGCGTTTCGCCCGGCGCCAGGCGCAACAGCGGCACCCACAGCGCGGTGTCCATGAAACGCTGGCGCAAGCGAATGTCGCCGTGTGGATCCAATTGCGCGGAGCCTTGGCCGCGCTCGGACGGACGGGCGCCGGTGGGTGGCGCCTTCTGTTCAAAGGCTTCGACGACGTCGGAACGGCGGATGCGCGAGCCGGTCACCTCGACGGTGTCCATGCGCTCCAGGTCGGCGTCGGACTGGTCTTGTTGCGGAACCAAAGCGGGCTCGACCTGGATTTTGTCCACGACCACGGGCAGCGGCGCACCGGTCAGCCAGCGCCATGGATCGTCGTCCTCCCACGACTCGAAATCCACGTGGTTCGGCGACTCGAACGGCCCGAAGGCGCGCTGGCCCAGCCACATGACCCCCAATGGATCGGCATACGGCAGCCAGCGTTGTGCCTGCGCCCGCAGCGCATCGTCCAGCACCGACAGCGCGATGTTGCGGGGGCGATCGCTGCGGTTCGTGACCGCAATGCGTGCCTGCGCGCCGGGCTCCGCGCGCGGCGCGTCGAAGGCCAGTGCCAGCGGCGCCGCCTTGCGGAGCTGCTCGAGGTCCGATTCCAGCAGTGTCGAGACCTCGATGGCGGCCCGCGGATGCCGATCGGCGCCGACGCTGGGCGACGGTTCCGCCGAGCGCACGTACGTATTCACATTCAACCAACCGCGAGCGCCGGCCGGCATCGGCATGACGAGTTCCTGCACCGGCCGGTCGATGGCATCGACCTGGTGCGCCAGCACCTCGCCACCGACGCTGATCACGGTCAGGCTGCGCGCCCTGGTGAAGGGTTGCGTCAGCTGCAGGCGCAGATGCAGCTCGGCGTCGCCACGGCCATCGTGGCTGACCGCCAGTGCCGGCTCGAAGGCATCGTCCGGATCGTCGCCGCCGCTGCCGACGTAACGCATGAGCGTCGCC
>CXWL01007544.1_pt1 | contig 14223 bp, 31 predicted proteins | sample 590931 | NCBI WGS metagenome assembly CXWL01 (sample SAMEA3498368, study PRJEB10139) | groundwater metagenome | biome: water well; material: biofilm material | place: Germany | collected 2015-04-27 | reverse complement strand
TGTGAGGGGTGCTGAAGTAGAGGTCCGCGCAGCATGAAACGTGTCCTAAACCTTAATCAAGGAGGCGAGCCGTGACGACAATGCTCAGAATGACTACCGACGAATGGGCGCAAATTCAAGACAACCCTCGCCAGCGCGACACGGAGGGGCGGGCCGAAAAGTCCAAACATCTTTTGAAGCCCTCCAAGGATCACGCCGTTGTCGCCGCCGCCAGACTGCCCAATGGCGAACTTACCAAACTTGACGGGCATACGCGCTCGTTGATGTGGCAGCGCGGAGATGTGGATAAGCCCGAAAAACTGAACGTCGTCGTCTATGACGTTCACTCCATAGAAGAAGCGAAGGAACTTTATACCCATTACGACAGCCAGGCGGCGGTCGAGAAAGCCGCTGATCGAGTGTACGGCGGCCTTCGTGAGAGCGGGATCGGCGCAGTTTCCGACATCGTGCGAAACGGCCTCATCGCGAACGCCATTAACATTGTCTCCCGAAATATAGGGATGAAGGGGCGGGAATACGAGGTTATGAGGACTATAAGCGCCTCGATCGCGTTCCTAGATACCCTGAATCTTCGCCGGGGAATGTTGCCCACCGGGATAGTCGGCGCGATTCTTCTCACCCACCACAAGCACGGCACAAAAGCCGAGCGGTTTTGGCGAGCGGTTCTCGCAGACAGGGGAACTAAGGCCAACGGCCAAATGGACGGGATTCAGGCCGCTCACGAGGTAATCGTTTGGGCGCGGGGACGCTACGGCGGCGGCCAAAACGAAAAGGTGTGTCGTCGCGCCATAACCGCATTCGAGAAATGGAGCGTTGGTGAAAGCCTCCAGCGATTGCCGCGCCCGCTCAATATGAAGGGTTACATGCGGGTGGTGGCATAGTGCTTCCCGCCGGTCCCTTCGAGGTAATACTTGCCGATCCCCCCTGGTCCTTTGCCGCGTGGTCGCATCGTGGTGAAGGCAGGGGGGCGTCGCAACACTATAACTGCATGTCCCCTTCCGACATCAAGGCGCTGCCCGTTTCGTCAATCGCATGGAAAGACGCGGCGCTGTTTCTATGGGTGGTGCAGCCGATGCTACCGGAAGCCCTTGAACTCATCGAGGCGTGGGGCTTCAAATTCAAAACGGTTGCCTTCGCTTGGGTGAAGATCAAGGGCAAGCAGGATCGGCTGTTCTACTCGGGCGAGGACGTTCGGATGGGGCTCGGCTATCACACAAGGGCGGGAATGGAGCAGTGCTGGCTTGCCACCCGGGGCAATGGGTACGAGCGGATCAGCAAGGGCGAGGCTCAAGTTATCTTCTCCCCGGTTCGAGAACATTCCCGGAAGCCCGATGAGATACACAACGCCATTGTCAGGCTTTGTGGTGATGTGCCGCGCTGCGAACTATTCGCCCGCACGCCTCGCCCGGATTGGGTGACATGGGGCAATGAGAAAGAAAAGTTCGTAGCATGACCGACGACTGCCTCTATCTCTACGCCCCCCTCACCGGCTTCCTCGCCTATCTCGCGCGGGGTTGGATGCTTCCGTTCATCGTTGAACCGCTGCCGGGCGCGCATGGGTTCCATTCGCTTTGTCTGTGGAGGCCGATTTGAGGGTCGAGCACATCGGCGACTGCACGCTGTATCTCGGGGATTGCCGGGAGGTGCTGCCGACGTTGGGCGGGGTGGATGCCGTGATTACCGACCCGCCGTATGGGATTGGATTCGCGGCGCAGCCGACGCGCTACCAACGCGCAAACGGCATGGTACGCGAAACTTGGGACAATGAAAAGCCTGATTTAACTGCATTTCTGAAGGTTTCCGACAAGGTTGTAATTTGGGCGGCAACCACTTCGCGCTTCCTCAATCTCGCGGCTGGCTCGCATGGACGAAAACCGGCAACGCGCCCTCGATGGCCGATCTTGAGCTTGCGTGGACGTCGCTCGATATGAACGCGCGCCGGTTTGAGAAGTCAGTCAAATCCGCATCGCTCGAAAAGTCTCTACAAACCGCCGCACACCCGTCACAGAAGCCCGTCGAGTTGATGGTGTGGTCGATTGAACAAATCGGCGATACCGAAACGATCCTCGATCCCTTCATGGGCANNATGAGACACGATGATAATGCGTCAAATTTGAAAATCTCCCGCTTCCCCGACTACAAGCCCCGCGCCGACGAAAATCTGGAATCGGCCAAGAAGTGCGCGGCCCGCATCCGCAAATACTACGCCGACCGTGGGATCGTGGTGAAGATCGAACTCGTGCCGAAGCCGCACAAGGCGGGGACGATCTACGAGATCAAAACACACGGCATACCGGGGGTGAAATGATGGTCGCAATTATTAGGGCAAACCACGTCCCCACGGCCCGCAACGAGGCCCCACATCGCCCTTTCGTGCCCCCAAGGCTCTATGCCCGCCCGAGGGCACCCAAACCGCCTGTACGGCCTTCCTACGCGGTTTCCGTCAGGGTCAAGATCAACCCCCATGTTGCGATGCAACACGCGATGGCGAGGCCGGTAGAGCCGCCCCGGCTGGAATTGGACCGCATCGCCCAAGCCGTCTGCTGGGCGTGGAACGTGGCATTTGATGAGTTGAGATCGCAAAACCGCAAGCTCTACATCGCCCGGCCCCGGCAAGCGGCCTTCCTGCTGGCGCACGAACTGACGGGTAAATCCACACCGCAGATAGGCCGGTACTTCCGCCGCGATCACTCGACGGTGCTGCACGGAATCCGCGTGGCGCGGGCTGTGGAGGATGCGGATTTCAAGGCGCTGCTGGCGGCGGCACGAGAAAGGCTTGCGTGAAAGCCAATCTTGGGCTAGCGTCAAACGAATGGCCCCGGGAGCTTTCACTCACCGGGGCCGGGTTACGCACCTGGCGGGGTGGCGGAACCTCTCCCGAAGAAAATACATGCAACCACCCGCCTCGGCAAGTGGGCGCTTTGACTTGCGCTGGCGCTTGTCGGCTACGGCGGGGAACCAGGACTGCGACCGCCCCGCAGCGCCGGATCGCAAGGCCCGAGGCGCAGCATCGCGGTAGCCCTGTGCGATGGGGCTCGATCAGTTGGGGCCGACTTTGGGAGGATCGTCACCTATCCCAGAGGCCGAAACGCGCCGAAGCCGTCCGAAAGGGACAAGGCGCAGGCATGGCGATCTGCCGTGAGAAATCGCGGTAAGTCGATCTATGCCTGCACAACCGAGCCAAACCGAAGGGACATAATCTAAGAGGGTGGAATGTTCGATGAGTTCTACAGAGCATACCCAAGGAAAGTTGGTCGTTTGGATGCTGAGAAAGCATGGCGACAAATGACGGCAAAATACGATGCGAACGCTATCATCGACGGCGCCAAGAAATTCGCCGCATGGTGCATTTCGGAAGGCAAAGAGGCGCGGTACATTCCGCACCCGGCAACGTGGTTAAGGGCCGGCAGATGGATGGACGGCGAGTTACACGAAACGATCAAGCCCGAGCCCGTGGTCAGGCCCGCGCAAACGGGNNCGTGGTCAGGCCCGCGCAAACCGTTGCCGAGGTGCTGGCGTTCTACAAGGCGGCTGGCAAGCCGATAACGCCGGAGATTGAGTGCGCTAAATCGGTCGAGGACTTGCCCGTGTTTGCGCGGATGGTGCCGGCGAATGTGTTCCCCATGAAAGCGGTGAAGCCATGAGCGCGATGAATGATATAAACGAGATTGGCGGTGCTGTAACCGCCGCTGATGATGGCCGTGGCGGCCAAACTGCGTCTGAAACCACGGCTGATGCTGGCAACCTCGACCCGCGACGCACGGGCACCGCCAGCAGTGGAACGCGCGCTCAGGTTAAGTGGGCTCGCGAAGGGAAGGTCCGACTCCATCCCATTCCAATAGGGTGCCCGCAAGAACTGGCGGATTACGTCGCGATGTGCGTTCGCGGTGCGATCAAGGACGGGCTGAACAAGCACGCCGGGTACCTGACGAACGCGCAACGCGGAATCTTGATCGGCTCGATTGGAAAGCGCGCGGTCAACAGCCTGTGCTCCGCCGATGGGCTGGCGCGCATCCGGGATATCTTGGTGAAGCCATGACAGACTTCGACGCGAAGGCGCGAGAGATTGTGGAAGATCGCGTTTCGGAATGGTGGGCAATCCCGCTAACTGCCGAGCAGCGGCCCCACAAACTCATACACGCAAAACTGCAAGAGATGTTCGCCGCCGCCCTCAAGGCCGCGTACAACGAGGGGCTGGAGGATGCGGCTGTTTTGGCCGATGCGTATGCCCGCCGCGCATTTTCTGGCCCGCATGGATCGGACATCGCGGGCATGGCCGCCCACAACGTCGCTAAAGCAGTGCGCGCCAAGAAGGTGCCGACATGACGGACGTTATCGAGAAGATGGCGCGCGCGCTTGATGAATTTAGCGTGTTGGACCTTGAGCCAATCGACCGGGCAATGGCGCTCGCATCTCCTGAAATGATGCGGGCAGCCAAAGTGCGCGCCGCCCTGGCCGCCGCCGAGGCCGCGGGGTGGGTGCTGGTGCCGAGGGTGCCGACGCAATACATGAAAGACCTGAGCGGAACACCACGGGCCGCCGACGTGTGGCGGTCAATGCTTGCGGCTCGGCCCATGCTTGAGAAGGCGCCGAAGCCGTGACTACTCTTTGCTGCGCCGCAACAGACATTCGACCGCCAAAGCCACAACGCGCGGAATTGGCGCCCCACGCTCGTATCGGCTGATGGTGGTCCAATGGACGCCCAAAGCCTCTCCGAAAGCATCCTGGGTCATCCTGAGGGCTTGGCGGGCATGTTTGAGGGTTGATGCTGTGTTGTATTCCATCATGTCTTAGCCCTTTCGTCCGGCAGCGCGTTCCCGCTTGATCCTGTCGCGCTCCGATTTAATGAACTGCTTTTGCTGCCTTTCGTTCAGCAGGACGCCAACAATAGGCGGAAGTTTGGTCGCAGGCGCTAGGTCGTTCGGATCGATTCCAAACACCTGTTGTTCAAACATCACTAAATTGTATTCGCCCGTTACGTTGACGGTCACGGTGCCGTCTTCCGAGATCGAATAGAGTATTACGTTTTGATTGGTCGATTTCACCCGAAACAGCGTCCATGGATCGAGTTTCTCGGCAATCTTACGTACAACGGGGGGCCTTGATTCGACCCATTGCCGCCAATCCGCAATCTGTTTAGGTGTTGGCTCGTATATGCGCATGTCGTGTCTCCTTCGGCATGGGCGGAGGGGCGGCTGCCCTGCAAGGCGCCGCCCCGACTACCCTAAGCGGCTTTCTTGACGAGATCGTATAGCGGATGGTCCGCGGTGATGCGGATACTATCACGCTCGAAATAGTCGGTCTGACTGTCGCTGTTGTTCTCGATCTTGAACACGGCAGCCACTTCGGGCGGGAAGCTATGGCGGCGCGGCGTGATCTTGATCGTGGTGGGATCGACGCCCGTAACCCACGGCCCGCGCGCGATATAGATGCCGATGCGTTTGCCGTTGATGGTCATAAACTTGGGATTGATCTTCAGCATGGGTCTCTCCTTATGATTAATCCGCGCTGCAACCCGGTAAACGCAACATAGCATAGGGCTATAGATATGCAAGGCGTGGCGCTATCACAAAAGCGTGATGATGTGCGCTTGACACTCTGTGTTCCGGCGTCAAATTATTAAGCAATTTAGAAATGACTAAATTTGCTTCCCCTATGGTTTTTTTAACTTCTTCTGGGAGTTTGCCATACCATTCGTCAAATAATTCTTCGCGCGCCGCGTCAGCTTTTGGGTTACTCGTAACTGTTGTCATTTCTCGCCTTCCAAAACCGAAGCCATGACTACCCCACAACCTCCCGCAGTGCAGTAATCCTATCGCGCGCCCGCATTCTCAATTCGAGCCACACCCCCTCTGGCGGCTCATTCACCCCCGCCGCCCACCGCTGGACCGTTCGAATGTTGACCCCTAGCTCCCTAGCCATGGCTGATTGCCACTGCTCTCCCCACAGAAGCCGCCCATAACGGGCTAGGCGGGCCGCTGGTGAGCATTGGGGGCTTCGGACGGGGGATGGGCTCATGGGGCCTCGCTAAGGGCATGGGGGATGAAATCCACGGCTCAACCCTCCTTGCCGGTGGCGCGGGCGATGGCGGCTTCAATCTCATTCGGCAGATCAAATTCGCCCCATTCAGCCAAATCGCCGTTTAGATGAAAGCCATCAACCCCTTTCGATTCTCCGATTAAGGCAGCCGCGTTTTTGAGCACCGCGAGCATGTCGGGGGCGGCCGCTATGAGGCGGGCGTCTGTGAATTGGCGCCCTTGGTCGCCGACACAACGCGCCACGACGCTACCGTTTTGACGAATGATCGTTTCCGGTTGCTGCGCGTCGGTCCATTGGCGCCATTCGCCAGCGGCAACGGGCGCCGGATCGGGCGGGAGGGCGAGGGCGGCGCGTGCTCCACAGATAGAGGCGCGCAACGGGTGAAAGTCCGAGGCATGACGATAGTCCGCCATTTCGCAGGCGCGGCTATCTTCCGTGACGATGGACTTCAAAGCCGCCTCTAGGGCGTGTTCGCGTGTCTGTGTCATGTTACTTGCTCCCCATATCAGCGAGATATTCCCGGGCCCGTTCGGCGAAGGAAATGGGCGCCATGGGATATGTCCCGAATCCAATGGCATCGACCGCAATGTGCTCGATGTACCCGTCCGCATCGTGGTAAAAGTAAACCTTCGCGCCCCCTCCCTCTAAGCGGGCCTTGAGCGATTCAAGTTCTTTGCGGTGTGTCATGTTACTTGCTCCTCTTGTGTGCTACTGTGCCCCGAACCAATTTGACGCGGCCACGTTCGTCATGGCGCGTTCGATCTTCTCCAGCGCGGAGGCCATCGTTGTAGCCTTGTGGCCGTCCAGGCTCACTTTGGGCGAGCCGTTGCGTGTGAAGCGAATGTGGTAGACGTGGCCGAGATTGGCCCATACGTCGAACATTTGCTGTTGCCAGTGGGGAATGCGTGTCATGTTGGTTTTCCCGTGTTCAGTGACTACGCCGCGAATTGCGCGCAGATCATCTGGTTGAGCGTTTTGTCGCCGTCGATCACCACGTCGCAGCCCATCGCCTTGGCATTGAGCAGGGCGGAGGCGGTTAGCGTCTTTGTGCCCGCGATGGCGGCCAGCTTCTCGGCGGCGTAATTGGCCGGGTAAAACTTGGTCTCGCCGTACACCGACTTGGCAATCACTTCGATGCGGATCATGTCCGGTCTCCTACCGTTTCAGCCCGGCATCTGCCGTAGCCATGCCGTATATCTACGGCATTACGCGGCCCATGTCAACAGGAGAATGCAATTATTTCCACGCGCACCGGAATGGGCTATAATCGGCAAAAGGTAGCGAGTCGATAATGTCGCGTTATAATTCAAAGCCCGGCGTCGATTGGAATGCCATCCGAACCGATTTCGCCGCCGGCCTGTCAACGCGGGAATGCGCCAAGCGCACCCTTGCCCGGGATGGTGTCCCAATCACACATAGGGNNATCACACATAGGGCGATCCAGAAGCGCGGCGCCAAGGAAGGCTGGGATGCAAAGAGCGCCATCGTAGCGGCTACCGCTCGGCTACCAAGCATAGTCGCCCAAGCCGCTGGCGCGGCTACCACCACCACCAGGACCGAACCGGCCGCCCGCGCTATCCTAGAATCACTCCAAAAAGGCTTGCCATACCGCACCGCAGCATCATTGGCGGGCATAAGTGAGCGCACACTAACTAACTGGCGGGAAACCGATGCAGAATTTGCCGAACTCTGCGAACGCTCGATAGAGACCTGGCATGCTTCAATGGTGGGCCATGTCGACGCAGCCGCGCCCCGAGACTGGAAAGCCGCCCAATGGCGCCTCCAATCCCACGCAAAGACCAAAGGCGACTACGCCGAGAAGTCAGGCGGCACCAATATTCAGGTCAATCTGAACATCGGCCGCGCCGAAGATGCGCCGGTCGTGACCGTGGAGCACAAGGCTTGAGATACCGCAACCTCGCCTCAGAACAGCAACGACGCTCAATTGTCCGGGCTACTGCCAACGGCTACCAACGCCGCGGCAAGATCACCCGCCAACCCTGCGCCCTCTGTAGAGCTCAAGCCCACAAACACCACCACGACTACCGCAAGCCCCTAGACGTGTCATGGCTCTGCCAGCCCTGTCACAAGATTTGGCATATGTGGCTCAGTAGAATGTTTCCCGGGAAACATCGCGGCGCTGAAACATAGATGAGGCCGGATAGGTGGGAGATACTCGCTCCGCCTCTCGCGCTCCTGTACTGCGGTAGCCCATTACCACACCATCACCACGCGCTATCTCGCAACTGCACATCGCATAATGTACATTATGGAACACTTATACCGCAGCGCACACTAGCAACATCAATGGCTTAGCTATGTGTGGTGACGGGCTACCACATCGCCACCCCGTCCGACACCATATGTGGTACGACCGGCACCTGGTCCGATGAGGCTACCCCCACGTTGGTGAAGTGGCCTGGGGCCTCGGCGGATCGGCTGCGCGTGTATTCACACCCGTGTATCGGTAGCCACCCGAGTAACCCATCGGCTAGGCATCTGCGGGCGGCCCTGCAATGGATGGGCTTGATCCGGTCTGTTGCAGACCTCGGGGGCTGGGTTGGGAAAATCCATGGACTCAGTAGCCATGTTTAGCTTGAGGCTGGCGGTGGATTTGCCTCAGGCGGCAGGCGGGCGCCCTTAGCTTCGTCCATGGCACGATAGATTGCGGTGACGATCTCCTTGAGCGTCTCGAAAAGCTCACCGTGATCCAGATAGGCGTGCACCCCAGCCTCAATCATGGCTGGGGTGATTTCAGTTTCGGGCCTGTCAGCCTCTATTTCTGTCACGATGCACCTCTGTGTGGGGAGGGGGTATTGGGGGAACCTACGATTTTTTACGCAATGTAAAAGAAATGTGTGTTTTGGATCAGTGTGTTGCGAGACAATAGGGCCGAATCGGACGTAACCTTAGGTAGCACCATCGTTCGTACACGTATGATTATTGCGGGGCTCATCGTAGATGTAGCCCTTATCGTTGTGGGCGCCCTGGTAATCGACGATATTGGGGTAGTCGTAGAGCCAGTCGTATAGCCCGTATGATCGGCGCCAGATGCGGGCGAGGACGGATTGTGGTGGGAACGGGCACATCTGGATAAAATACCATTCCACGGTAGCCGCCGGCAACTGCTTGACCGCCCCTGGATCGAAATGTAGTCTATAATCATTCTATGGTGACGAGATGTGGAAGGTAGCGGCCCGGCCCGACAAGGTGGTTATCCGGCATCCTTCGGTGCCGACCTCGCTTGTGATCAAGATCAAGCAGGAGATGGGGCTGATTCCCCGATGGCGGGTTTCGGCGTCGCAGACGACCCTGGCGTTCATGTCGGGGGCGCTTCTGGTATCGGGTCAGGTTCTCCTTGGGGCGGTGACGGGCGTGCTGGCGCTGTTTTTGGCGTGGGCGGCGGGGCGGTGAACATCTGGCTCTGGCTGGTGTTGCTTGTGCCCCCGGGGATTATGGTGGTGGCGCCGTTCGTCATCTGGTTTCTGACGTGAACAACACTTTCGATACCTTTTGTGTTGCCTCCGCCATGATTTGCACAAGCGGTGCCTCGATGAATTGGATCGCGCCACTTCCGCGTGGTTTGGGGAAGATCGAGACCTATCTGGAAATCGGGGAGGGGTTCCCCGGCACGCTCCCTGAATTGGTAGCTTGGGCGCAGACACTTCTCGATCAAGTGCCCCCCGAGTATCGGGCTTCCACGGAATTCAGATGTTATGGTGACGAGGGAGGGCTTTCAATATACGCGAGTTGGTCCCGCCCCGAAACACCGGAAGACATCGCCGAGCGGGCCGCTGAGGCGGAAGCGAGAGAGGCGCGTGATAAGGCGGCCCGGGTTGCACTGGAACGCGAGACGCTCGCCGCGCTGAAAGCAAAGTACGAGTGAACATCACCCTCCCCTACGAGCCCCAGGACAAACAGAAGCTTCTGCACACGACAGCCGCCCGGCAGATATTTTACGGGGGCGCTGCCGGCGGCGGCAAGAGCTACTCGCTTCTATGGGATGCGATTTCCTTCTGCCTCGATAACCATGGTCTCGACGCCTACCTGTTCCGCCGAACCCTGGGTGAGTTGGAAGACAACCACATCCGCAAGATACAGCAGTTGATCCCCCCGGTCTTGGGAAAGTACAACGACACCAAGAAACGGTTCGAATTCTACAACGGGTCGGGTATAAACTTCTGTTATTGCGAGAAGGAGAAGGACGTTCTCCGCTACCAAGGTGCGGAAATTCACTGGCTTGGCATAGACGAGGCTGCTCACCTCACGGAATACCAAATCACGTATTTGAGAACTCGCGTCCGTCTCGGTTCGTGGACGCCCAAGGGCAAGGGCTGGCTCCCCAGGATCGTCTACGCCAGTAATCCCGGGGGGCCCGGGCACCAGTTCTTGAAAACCACCTTCATCGATCCGTCCCCCCCCTTGAAGTATTTCTACGACGAATCGATGCGAGACCCCAAGAACCCGGAAGATCACGGATGGCCGTCGATCTTCATTCCCGCCAAGATGGCGGATAACCTCTATCTGGACAAATCCTATGCAGGACAGTTTCGCGCCCTCGCCCCCGAACTCGCCAGAGCCCTTACAGAAGGCGATTGGGACGCTGTTGTTGGCGCTGCCCTGCACAATCTCTCTAGAGAGAGACACCAGCTCAGGCAATTTTCTCCTCCGCGTCATTGGACAAGGTTTATGGCCCTGGACTGGGGGACGGCTCGCCCTTTCTCAGTTGGTTGGTATGCGGTCTCCGATGGTGCTGCTCTCGCCGCTAAGGACGGATGGCCAGAGCGAGACCTCCCTGCCGGAGCCGTTATTCGTTACGCCGAGTGGTATGGCTTTGATGGGCGACCCAACCACGGACTCAGACTATCAGCTGATCAGGTCGCAAACGGAATCTTAGAGCGCGAGGCGAACCACAGGGCGACGATTGTCGATTACTACGGGCGAATAACCGGAGAGTGTCCCGCGCCCGCCCCCACCGCCCGTGTTGGCGACTCTGGTATGTGGTCTTCCCACGACGGCCCCTCTCCGAGAGAACGCATGTTCCGTGTCACGGACGGCAGAATCAATCTAATCCAATCGAGAAAGGATTTGAAGGTCAACTACGCCGAAATCATCGCGCGTCTTGCCGGCAATAGTAAGTTTTCAAAAGACGGCAATACCTCCGACGACCCCATGTTGTTCATCACGGCGAACTGCACGCAGTTCTGGCGGACGGTCCCGCCACTGGTTCTTGACGAAAACGATCCCGACAAAGGCCCGGACAAGAATCAAGAGTGCCACGTATATGATGAATTACAGTATGCGCTCGCATATCGCTCCTCCGTGACGACGAAGCAGGAATACGATGATATGGGCAAACCGAGGCAACGGAGGATTGATCCTTATGCAACTGCTTGAAAATTTAATCGAGGAATTGCGGGCGGCTTCACAAAAAGCCGAGGCGCTGGAGACCGCACGTTGCGCTTTGGCAGTGTTTCTGTTGGGTAAACTTGGGGCAGGAGAAACTAAGCGCTTGGCCCGGAATTTGAAATGGCGGGCGTATTGGGCCGGATATGACTGGTAGCCTCGCCGAAGCCATCGCGATTACATCGGTTGCCATCGCCGAACAATGCGACGAGCCGCCGACCGTTTACGTGACCCCGCATATCCTTTCGCAGAAGATCGCGGGGGCCTTCGCCCAAGGATGTGGAGGGAAGACCGTCCAGCTTCCGCAGGCCCTCGGGGAACAGGGCTACGATTTCAACCGCTCGACGAGAGAATTGATGCAGCGCGGGTTCATCGTCACGGGTCCGATGGCGACATACGGGATTCTCCGTGGATGTGGGGAACTAATCGCCTCGGCAAAATTGATGCGGCACGACTATTGGCACATCGACAACGGCTATGTGAAGCAATCGAATCACGAAGCCGGCGATTTGAGTGGATATTACCGGGTTACGAAGAACGCATTTCAAGCGACCGAGTGCGAGGACCGCCCCCCCGATAGATGGAACGATACTCGGGTCAATGTCATCGGGATGTGGAACAAGAAGGGCGACGACATCCTGGTTATCCCACCTTCCAAATTCGTCGCCCAATACCAGAGAATCGACCCCGCCCTATGGGTTGCCCAGGTCGATGCGGAGATCAAGAAGCGCACCGACCGCCCGATCCGGGTGAAGCTGTTCAAGGGCGGCCTTCGTGAAATCCTGCCGACGACGCACTGTGTAATCACCCATGAAAGCATGGCCGCGCTACATGCCTTGATCGGCGGCACTCCAGCCATTGCCTTGGGAGACCATTGCATCGGCGATCTATCGTGGGCGTGGGATAATCTCGAAAGCCCGGATTATTTCGACAGAGGAAGGGTTAACAGGCTTTGTAACTGGCTGGGTTATCAGCAATTTTCACTTTCCGAGATTGCTGATGGTACGGCATGGAGAATGTTAAATGAATAGATCGCCACACGAAATGTCGCTTCTCGATCAATACCGCGCACTTCACGCCCAGGGGAAATTCCTCGGCCTGTCCGTCTTGAAATTCGCGGATGAGATCGGCGCGCTCGTCAAAGAGCATGGCATCAAAACCGTCCTCGATTACGGCTCCGGTCAGGGCTATCAATACATGCCGCCGCACTCGCTCGACAAGAAGTGGGGCGTGGACGTGACGATGTACGATCCCGCCGTCCCGGGTCTCGACGAACTGCCGGGCGGCAAATTCGACATGGTGATCTGCTCGGATGTCTTGGAGCATGTACCGGAAGAAGAAATCACGCCCATGATCGAGGGCATCTATAAGCTGGCGACGAAGTACGTGTTCTTCACCGTCTGTTGCCGCGCGGCCAAGAAAACGCTGCCGGACGGCAGAAACACGCATGTTACCATTCGTCCGATGGGGTGGTGGGCAAATAAGATAGCCGAAGCCGGCGCCGATACGAACATCGAAGCCAGTCTTCTGGAAACGCCATGAGCCGCGCCGTCATGCTGGCTGAGGTCGCGAAAATTCTCGCGTTTCAGGGGGACCCCCACCCGAGAGAAACGGCGGTAGAAATTCTCAATACCGCCGGAGACGTTGACTGGCGCACCGTTGAAATAGACTGGCGAATAATCAAGCCGGCGGCGCGCATTTGCGGCGGGTGGGCGCGGGCGAAGGAAGCCCTCCATGAAGCACAGTATCGCGTGAAACGTTCCTCTGCGAGTGTGTTGTCATGACCCTCCGCATATTCATCGGCTACGATGTTCGGGACGACGTTGCATCCAAGGTGTGCCGCGATTCTTTGCTTGCACATTCCTCTATTCCGCTCGACATCAAACTCCTCAAGATGCACGAACTACGAAAGCCCGGTTTTCGCAGGGCATACTTTGTTGACGAATCCGGCCAGATGTACGATGCCAGAGACCGAAAACCATTCTCCACCCTGTTCAGCTTCACTCGGTTCCTCGTCCCCCACATCTGCAAATACGATGACGAACCGGCCCTGTTCATGGATGGAGACTTTCTCGTAAGAGCGGACATCAAAGAACTGCTGGACCTCTACAATCCCGACTTGGCCGTTCAATGCGTCCAGCACGATCACAAGCCCACGGAATACTCCAAGATGGATGGGGTACTTCAGACGGTTTATGACCGGAAGAACTGGTCCTCCCTGATGCTGTTCACCCCCAGCAAATGCCGCGAGCTTTCGGCGTACACCGTCAATTCCGCCGATGGCTGGTGGCTGCATGGGATGCGGTGGGCTCAAGACGACGACATCGGTCCCCTACCGGAAACATGGAATTGGCTTGTCGGGCACAGTAATCCGGCAATTACGCCCAAGGGCGTTCATTTCACTGGGGGAACGCCGGATATGGAATTAGCGGTCAAATCTGACTTCGATGCCGAATGGTGGGCTTATGCGAAGAAAATACCAACTTGATGAACTAAGGAGATAAAATAATGAGGCTGCCCAAGACAAAACGCCGTTGTCTTTTCGATTCTTCGCGCAATAGACCTTGCGATAAATGCAAATGCCGCTCGGCAGCACTACATTTTCACGATGCCATATATCGGTTTTTCACCGTCGAATTTGGCGAAGACGATGCGATTACGGCTCGCGTCCCGCCGTGGCGCTCATTTGATCACAGGCTCATGACTCTTGGCCCCGAAGTCGCCCGAGAGATCGCGGCGCGCACCGAGGCAATATGGGGAGAAGCAAAGAAATATGGG
>CXWL01123108.1_pt1 | contig 14229 bp, 12 predicted proteins | sample 590931 | NCBI WGS metagenome assembly CXWL01 (sample SAMEA3498368, study PRJEB10139) | groundwater metagenome | biome: water well; material: biofilm material | place: Germany | collected 2015-04-27 | reverse complement strand
TTGGCTCCGCGCCCGCGGCCGGGACGGCAGAGCCTGGAGCGACGCCCCTGCCTGTCCAGGCCGGCGTTCGTGCCGCGCCGCAGTTTGCCATGCCACCGTCCGAGATCGACTGCATGTTCTACCGCTGGATAACCGGCGCGGGCGAACAGGACGCGGCCACCAGCACTGGCAAGCTGGTACTTGACGAGCTTTCCCGGCTCATCGAGTCGCCCTCGTCGGGCGCCAGCCTGGTGCCGCGCGTGCCTGCGGTCATTCCGCAACTGCTGCGCAGCCTGCGCGACGNNTTGTACCGCCCGACAGTACCGGTGCGCAATCTTGAAGGCGCGGTGATGCTGCTGGGCGAAAATGGCTTGCGCATGCTGCTCGCGCGCGTGTCGTTCCGGCCCATCATCAGCATGCAGTCCGGCCATTACGCGCGGATGGTGGCACCGCAAGTGTGGCGCCAGGCCGAACAATGCGCGCTTGCGGCCAGCCTGCTGTCGACCCGGATGGGCGTGAACGCATTCGAAGCATATCTTGCCGGCCTGATGCAGAACGTCGGCCTGATCGTGGCCTTCCGGCTGATCGACCATATTTCCCCGGATCAATCGCTGCCTTATTCCGCCGACTTCTGCGCCCGACTGTTCAGTGACGCGCGCACCCTGTCGAGCCGGATTGCCGCCCTGTGGGACTTCCCGCCTTCGGTGGCGGTTGCGATCGCGGAGTCTGGCCGGCCCGGAGCGGCCGGCCAGGCCCAGGCGCTTGCCTATGGCGACCAGGTTGCCAAACTGAGGATGATGGTCGACGCGGGGCGGCTGGCACCCGCCGTCGCCGATGGGATGGGCCCGGCGGCGCGCGATGTATTCGACAAAATCAAGAACGAGGACGATTAATGGCGTTTCAGATAGAACACAAACTGGTCATCGGCGTGGCATCGAGCGCGCTGTTCGACCTGACCGGATCGCACCAGGTGTACCTGGACAGCGGACCTGAGGAATACCGCAAGCACCAGGAGCAGAACCTCGACGTCATGTTGGAAAAAGGTGTGGCCTTTCCCTTCATCCGCCGCTTCCTCAACATTAACAAATGCTTCCCGCGCCAGACGCCGGTCGAAGTCGTACTCTTTTCGCGCAATTCTCCCGAGACGGGCCTGCGCGTGATGCGCTCGATTGCGCACTATGGGCTGGACATCTCGCGCGCCGCTTTCATGACCGGCCAATCGCCCTACAGCTACCTGCCGGCCTTCAATGCGTCGCTGTTCCTGTCGGCGAACGAAGACGATGTACGCAAGGCGATTGACGCCGGCTACCCGGCCGGCTTGGTGCTGCCGTCGAAGATCAGCGATGACGATGACGACATCGAACTGCGCGTCGCCTTCGATTTCGACGGCGTGCTGGCCGACGATGAATCGGAGACCGTCTTCAAGTACAGCGGGCTTGACCGGTTCCACGCGCACGAGACCGAGCACATGGCGGTGCCCCATCAGCCCGGCCCGCTGGCCGACATGTTCCAGAAGCTGGCGCTGATGCAGCGGCTTGAGGAGCGCATGCAAAAGCGCGACCCCGGCTACCGCAAGGTCCTGCGCATTGCGATCATTACCGCCCGCAGCGCGCCGTCGCACGAGCGCGTTGTCACCACGCTCAAGAGCTGGGGCGTGTCGGCCAACGAAACCTTCTTCCTGGGCGGGATGAACAAGACGCGCGTGCTGTCCGTCTTCAAGCCGCACATCTTCTTCGACGACCAGCTGACCCACCTGAAATCCTCTCCGGGCGGGACGATCCCGATGGTTCACGTGCCGTTCGGCGTGGCCAACCGGGGACAGATATAATTACCAACCCTTTCGAGCACCCATAAAGCCGTCGCCTGCATGCCTTTCGATTTAAAGAAGTCTCTCCCCAAAACCGGCACCCGTTTCGCGCTGCCCACCCTGTACGGGTCATCGGACGCGTATGCGCTGTCGGTCGCCGCGCTTGAACTCAAGGCTGCGAAGCAGATGCTGGCGGTCGTGGTGGCCAACGCCAGCGACGCCCAGCGCCTGCTCGACGAGATTCCATGGTTCGCCGAAGGAAAGCTGGCCTGCCACCTGCTGCCGGACTGGGAGACACTGCCCTATGACGCGTTCTCNNGAACGGCCAGTGCGATGTGCTGATCGTCCCGGCCACCACCGCGCTGGTGCGCCTGGCGCCGCCGTCCTTCCTGGCGGCCTACACCTTCTTCTTCAAGCAGGGCGAAAAGCTCGACGAGGCGCGCCTCAAGTCGCAGCTGACACTGGCCGGCTATACCCACGTGTCGCAGGTGATGTCGCCCGGCGAATATTCGGTACGCGGCGGCCTGATCGACCTGTTCCCGATGGGTTCCGCGCTGCCGTACCGGCTCGACCTGTTCGGCGACGAGATCGAAACCATCCGCACCTTCGATGCGGACACCCAGCGATCGCTGTACCCGGTGCGCGAAGTGCGCCTGCTGCCGGGCCGCGAATTTCCGATGGATGAACCAGCCCGCACCGCCTTCCGCAGCCGCTGGCGCGAGCGCTTTGAAGGCGACCCGTCGCGCTCGGTCGTCTACAAGGACATCAGCAGCGGCATCGCATCGGCCGGAATCGAGTACTACCTGCCGCTGTTCTTCGAAGAGACGGCTACGCTGTTCGATTACCTGCCGCCGGGCGCCAGCCTCGCGCTGGTGGGCGACATCGACGCGGCCATCAAGCGCTTCACGCTCGACACCGAATCGCGCTTCCGCTTCCTGAAGTCCGACCGCGACCGCCCGATCCTGCGCCCGGACGAACTGTTCCTCAGCGACGAGGCGTTCTTCACGCTGGCCAAGCCATACGGCAGGCTGGCGATCGCCAAGGACAACGACGGCCAGGCGTCCGAACTGTCGGCGCCGATCCCCAACATCGCGGTCAACCGCCGCCTCGACGACCCGCTGGCGAACCTGCGGTCCTACCTGATGCAGGGAAGCGGCCGCCGCGTGATGATTTGCGCCGAATCGAACGGCCGCCGCGAAACGCTGCAGCAGTACTTCGCCGAATACCAGCTCCAGTTGACGCCTGTCGAAGGCTTCGAAGGCTTCCTGCAGTCGGACGCCAGGCTCGTCCTCGGCGTAGCGCCATTGCAGGCTGGTTTCGAGCTGGTCGAAACGCGCGCGGGCGACCTGGTGTTCATCACCGAAACCGAACTGTATGCGGGCTCGGGACGCCGCGCCGGCAAAAGGACGCAGGAAGCCACCACCCAGGTCGAAGCGATGGTGCGCGACCTGTCCGAACTGAAGATCGGCGATCCGGTCGTCCACATCAACCACGGCATCGGGCGCTACATGGGCCTGACCAGCATGGACCTGGGCGAAGGCGAGACCGAATTCCTGCACCTGGAGTACGCCAAGGACACCAAGCTGTATGTGCCGGTGTCGCAATTGCACGTGATTTCGCGTTATTCTGGCGGCTCGGCCGAGGATGCCCCGCTGCACGCGCTCGGTTCCGGCCATTGGGAAAAGGCCAAGCGCAAGGCAGCCGAGCAGGTTCGCGACACTGCCGCCGAACTGCTCAACATCTACGCGCGCCGCGCGGCGCGCCAGGGCCACGCGTTCGAGTATTCGTCGCACGACTACCAGAACTTCGCGGACAGCTTCGGTTTCGACGAGACGCCGGACCAGATGGAAGCGATCGTTAACGTCATCAAGGACATGACCTCGGGTAAGCCGATGGACCGGCTGGTGTGCGGCGACGTTGGCTTCGGGAAGACGGAGGTCGCGCTGCGCGCCGCCTTTATCGCGGTCATGGGCGGCAAGCAGGTGGCGATTCTTGCGCCGACCACGCTGCTGGCCGAACAGCACGCCCAGACCTTCGCCGACCGCTTTGCCGACTGGCCGGTGCGCATCGCCGAGCTGTCCCGCTTTCGCACCGGCAAAGAGATCACCGCAGCGATCAAGGGCATGGCCGACGGCACGCTCGATATCGTCATCGGCACCCATAAGCTGTTGTCGGCCGACGTCAAGTTCGACCGCCTTGGCCTGGTCATCATCGACGAGGAACACCGCTTTGGCGTGCGCCAGAAAGAGGCGCTGAAGGCGCTGCGCGCGGAAGTCGACGTGCTGACCCTGACCGCCACGCCGATTCCGCGTACGCTCGGCATGGCGCTCGAAGGCCTGCGCGACTTCTCGATCATCGCTACCGCACCGCAAAAGCGCCTGGCGATCAAGACGTTCGTGCGCAGCGAAGACAGCTCGATCATCCGCGAAGCCTGTCTGCGCGAACTCAAGCGCGGCGGCCAGATCTACTTCCTGCACAACGAAGTCGAGACCATCCAGAACCGGCTGGCGATGCTGACCGAACTGCTGCCGGAAGCCCGCATCGGCGTCGCCCACGGCCAGATGCACGAGCGCGACCTTGAAAAAGTGATGCGCGACTTCGTGGCGCAGCGCTTCAACATCCTGCTGTGCACGACCATCATCGAGACCGGCATCGACGTGCCGACGGCGAACACCATCATCATGCACCGCGCCGACAAGTTCGGGCTCGCGCAGCTGCACCAGCTGCGCGGCCGCGTTGGCCGTTCGCACCACCAGGCCTACGCCTACTTGCTGGTCAACGATGTCAGCAGCCTGACGAAACAGGCGCAGCGCCGCCTGGACGCGATCCAGCAGATGGAAGAACTGGGCAGCGGCTTCTTCCTCGCGATGCACGACCTTGAAATCCGCGGCGCCGGCGAAGTGCTGGGCGAGAACCAGTCCGGCGAAATGCTGGAAGTGGGCTTCCAGCTGTATTCGGACATGCTCAACGAGGCCGTGCGCTCGCTCAAGGCGGGCAAGGAGCCCGACCTGGCGGCGCCGCTTGCCACCACCACCGAGATCAACCTGCACGTCCCTGCCTTGCTGCCGGCGGACTTCTGCGGCGACGTGCACGAACGCCTGTCGATCTACAAGCGGCTCGCCAACTGCGAGAAGCAGGAACGCATCGACGACATGCAGGAAGAACTGATCGACCGCTTCGGCAAATTGCCCGATGCCGTGAAGGCGCTGATCGAAACCCACCGCCTGCGCATCGCCGCCAAAGCGGTCGGCATCGTCAAGATCGACGTCCATGCGGAGGCGGCCAACCTGCAGTTCATGGTGAACCCGCCGATTGAATCGATCCGCATCATTACCCTGATCCAGAAGAATCGCCACATCAAGCTCGCGGGACAGGACAAGCTGAAGATCACCGTCAGCATGCCGGACCTCGCGGCACGCGTAAACCAGGTCAAGCAGACCATCAAACAACTCCTGACATGAACATGAACCTGGTATTACAAGGACCGGGCGCGCAGCGCGGCGCCCTTGAGCGCATCGCTGCACTGGCCTCCCCTGCACGCATTGTCCCCTTAAGCGACAACGCCATCCGCTGCGAGGAGTTCGCCTATTCGTTGGAACTGAAGCAGGCCATCGAACTGGCCGCGCACGCGGCGCAGGCCGATGCGACCTTCATCCAGGCTGGCCGACAGCTGTCGGACTTCAGGCTGGTCGCGATGGACATGGATTCGACCCTGATCACGATCGAGTGTATCGACGAGATCGCTGACATGCAGGGCCTGAAACCGCAGGTGGCGGAGATTACCGAAGCCGCGATGCGCGGCGAGCTCGATTTCGCGGATAGCCTGAAGCGGCGCGTGGCGCTGCTGGAAGGCCTCGATGCATCGGCGCTGGAGCGCGTGTATGAGGAGCGGCTGCAGATATCGATGGGCGGCGAGAAGATGCTGGCGGCGGTCAAGGCCGCAGGGCTGAAGACGCTGCTGGTGTCGGGCGGCTTCACCTTTTTCACCGAGCGGCTGCAGAAGCGGCTCGGGCTCGACTTCGTCCATGCGAACGCGCTGGAGATCGTCGACGGCAAGCTGACCGGCCGCGTGGCCGGCGGGATTGTCGATGCCGAGGAAAAGAAGCGCACCGTCGAGCGGGTATGCGCGCAACTCGGCGCGGTCCCGCAACAGGCAATTGTGATGGGTGATGGCGCGAACGACCTGAAGATGATGAAGATCTCGGGCCTGTCGCTTGCTTTCCGCGCCAAGCCGGTGGTCTACCAGCAGGCCGACGTGGCGCTGAACTTCAGCGGCCTCGACGGCTTGCTGAATATCCTGGCGAAATAGCTGATCATTCCAGCAAGTTTCCTTGTTGTTTCAGCTTGTAACAGAAGGTAATCGCCAAGCGAAACGCAATGAAATTTCATATCATGTGGTATCCAGCAGGAGAACCGCACATGAAAACACTGATCATTATCGCAGCCGCAGCCACGCTCGCCGGTTGCGCGACCGCGCCCGGCCCCCAGTACGGCAGCTATGGCGCGCCTGCCGACCCGTCGCAGTGGCATGTCGTTTCCGTAACAGATGTTCCACCGGGTACTGGCGCGCGCGTCGCAGCCAATTCGCCAGACGGTTCGCGCGTTCAATATTCATCCATGCCAATCACCACCTCCCCGGTGTATGTGCCGCAGCCGGTATACGTCCCGCAGCCGGTTTATGCACCGCAGCCATCCTACTATTACCCGCCAGTGTCGTTGAGCCTGGGATTTGTCTTCGGACGCCATTGGAGCAGCGGCGGGCATCGCGGATCTCGCCACGGACGGCGCCACCGCTAGCAGAATAATTGCATCTAACAATTGTCACGGTAGCAAGTACGTGAAATAATCAGGGGCCGCAAATGTGGCCCCTGTAACTTTTCCACGCAAGAATCCCACTTACGATGCAAAGCATGCCACAGCAGCGCGAACTGACCGCATGAAGCTTCGCTCACACTATTTCCTGCTGGCGTTTTGCATCGTTATCCCGGTTGCCGTCTGCTGCTTCATTGCACTCAACATGCTGCGGCACGCCGAGCGCGACTCCGCCATCCAGCGCATCAACGAAAGCGCGCGGCTGACAGCGCTTGTCATCGATTCCGACATCGGCCGGGCCAAGGCGGTCCTCCATGTGCTCGCCAATTCCCAGGCCCTGGCATCCGGCGACCTGGAACGCTTCCACGCCGAGGCTGCACAAGCCAATGCCGGCCCTGGCGCGTGGATCATCCTGTACGATACGCAAGGCCAGCAACTGGTCAATACCCGCCGTCCCTTTGGCCAGCCGCTGCCGATGCGCCGCGACCCGGAGCAAGTCAAGGCGCTGCTGGCCCACGGAAAATCCAACGTCAGCGGCCTGCGCTGGGGAGCCGATCTCAAGAATAACTTTGTCATGGTCGAGCGCGCCATCAACTCCGCGTCCGGCGAGCGTTACATCATCGGACAAGCCTTCTCGCCAGCCTTCTTCTCGCATTCCTTTGCCGGCAGCGCCATTCCTCCGACCTGGCTGGTAGGGATCTTCGACGTCAACGGCGTCTTCATCGCGCGAAGGTACGAGGCGGAGCAATTCGTCGGCAAGCAAGTCTCGCCGCGGGCCCGGACTGCATTCAGCGCATCGAACAGCGGCAACCTGCCCAGCACAACCCGTGATGGGGTTCCCCTGTACAACGTATTTACGCATTCAGCACTGTCCGGATGGACGGTTGCCATCGGGGCGCCCGCCAGGGAACTTGATGACGCTGTCTGGAACGGCATCGGCATCGTGGCCATCGGCCTGTTCATTGCGATGCTGAGTGCCCTCACCCTGACCATGATGACCGGCCGCCGCCTGGTCGCCTTCATCCGGCGCGCCTCCGATGCCGCCCGTTCCCTGGGCCGCGGCGACAAGGTGGCCACGCTGCCGCCATCGATCATCGACGAACTGGACGAGCTGAATGTCGCCATCATGGACGCAAGCCGGCGGCTCCAGTCTGAAATGCGCTCGCGCGCGGACGCGGAATGCGACCGCAATACCTTGCTCGTGCTGGAGAAGGAAGCGCGCGCCAAGGCCGAACAACAAAACTCGGCCAAGGATGAGTTTTTGGCGATGCTCGGCCACGAACTGCGCAACCCGCTGAGCGCGGTGACGAGCGCCGTCAGCATCCTCGAGAGCGGCCGCCCGCTGCGCGCCGAGGTGATCCAGCGTACCCACGGCGTCTTGCGGCGCCAGACCGACCACTTGCGCAAGCTGGTGGACGACCTGCTGGAAGTGAACCGCGCGCTGATGGGCAAGCTGTCCCTGGACAAGGTGCCGACGGATCTGGCCGAAGTAACGCAGCGCTGCGTGGATACTTTGCAATCGGGCGGACGAACCGAAGGTTTCGAGCTGCGCGTCGCCACCGAACCTGCGCCAGTGCTGGCGGACCCGACCCGCCTGCTCCAGGTCATCGACAATATCCTCGACAACGCCATCAAGTACAGCCCGGCGGGCGGAACGATCGAGGTGACCGTGCGCTGCGCCGATGGCCACGCCGAGCTGCAGATACGCGATTCCGGGCTTGGCATCAATCCGGAACTGCTGCCAAGCGTGTTCGATGTGTTCGTGCAGGGCGCGCAGTCGCTGCAGCGGGCGCAGGGCGGACTGGGAATCGGGCTGTCGCTGGTGCGGCGGCTGGTTGGCATGCATGAGGGCAGCGTGACAATCGCCAGTGCCGGCGTCGGCCAGGGCTGTATCGTCACCGTGCGCTTGCCGCTGGTTCCTGGTGAGCCGCAAGCGGCGCCGGCAACCGTCGCGGACGAACCCGGGGCCGCTTGCGGCTCACNNTAGCGCATGTTGCTGATCGAAGATAACGAGGATGCGCGCGAGATGTTGGTGATGCTGCTCGAGCTGCGCTCATGCGTCGTCCACGCCGCCGAGAATGGCCCCGACGGGATCGCGCTGGCCCTCGCTCACCAGCCTGAAATCGCGCTAATCGACATCGGCCTGGAGGCGATGGACGGCTACGCAGTGGCGCGGGCGCTCAAGGCCGACGCGCGCACGGCGCACATCGTGCTGGTCGCGCTGACCGGATACGGCTCGTCCGCTGACCGCCAGCGCGCGTTTGAGGCGGGCTTCGACCACCACTGCACCAAGCCGATCAAGTTCGAAGAACTGGACGCTATCCTCGCGTGACGCCAGGCGCATCGCGCAGCATCAAGGCGGCCGGTAGAACGACGCGTTGATCTCGACGCCGCGATGGGGTCAGCCCTTTCTGTACGGCTGCGCGCACACCCTGGGAGCAGGCCCGCCGATCTGCCTTACAATGATGACATTGACCACATTTTGCGGCGGGAGGTATCCATGACTGAACCACTACACATCGTTTGTCCGCATTGCGACGCAGTTAATCGCCTGGGCCGCGAGCGCCTGAGCGACCAGCCCATTTGCGGCAAGTGTTCGCGCGAGCTATTCATGGCAAAGCCGCTGGATGTATCCAGTGCGCGCTTTGCCAGGCACATCGAGCGCAGCGATATCCCGGTGCTGGTTGACTTCTGGGCGCCGTGGTGCGGCCCGTGCAAGATGATGGCGCCGGCCTACCAGCAGGCCGCCCAGCGCCTGGAGCCAATGGTTCGCCTGCTGAAGGTGGACACCGAAAGCGCCCAGGACCTCGCGGCGCGGTATAACATCCGCTCGATACCGACGCTCGCGTTATTCCACCGCGGGCGTGAAGTTGCGCGCCAGCCGGGAGCCATGGATGCGGGCGGCATTGTCGCCTGGACGCAAGCGCAAGTGCAGGCAGCTACTGCCCGCTGATACAGCCCACACCCACATCACCAAGCAAGGAGCCACCATGTCACAAGAACTCGTCCTGGACGACCTGTCAGACGCCAAGAACCTGGCGCGCATCCTCTACATCGCGCACGGCATTACTTTCTTCTTCTCGCTGGGGATGCTGTCGATCCTGCCCGTCATCGTCAACCACATCAAACGGCCAGACACCGTGGGTACGCTCGTGCACAGCCATCACACGTGGATGATTCGCACGTTCTGGTACTACCTGGTGTGGATGGCCCTCGGATGGGTACTGGCCGTGACGCTTATCGGCTTCCCGCTCGCGTTGGTGATCTGGGGCTGCGCCTGGATCTGGCATGCTTACCGCCTGATCCGCGGGTTCGTCGACCTGAACAACAGCCGGGCAGAGTACATGTAACCCCGCGGCCGACGCGCCGTCAGAGCGCCGCGAGCGCGCGCTCGATATCCGCGATCAGGTCGGCGGTGTCCTCAAGACCGACGTTGAAGCGGACCAGGGTGCCGCCATCCTGCCAGTTGCGGCGTATCGCCTGGATCCGGTACGGCATCACCAGGCTGTTCGCGCCGCCCCAGCTGTAGCCAAGGCCGAACAACTCAAGGCTGTCGACGAAGCGGTCGGTCTGTTCTTCGCTGTAGCGCGGGTCGAACAGCACCGAGAACAAGCCGCCGGCGCCGGTAAAATCGCGCTTCCACGTCGCGTGTCCCGGGCAGTCTTCAAATGCCGGATGCAGCACTTTCGTGATCTCGGGGCGCGCCTTCAGCCAGCCCGCGACCTTGCGCGCGCTGGCGTCATGCGCTTCGAAGCGCAGCTTCATGCTCGGCAGCCCGCGCATGACAAGGTAGGCGTCGTCCGCGCTGACGCCCATGCCAAGACGCATATGCGCCATCGCCAGGCGCTCATTCAATGCGCTGTCGCGCGTGACCACGGCGCCCATCAGCACGTCCGAACCGCCCGACTGATACTTGGTCAGCGCCTGCATCACGATATCCACGCCCAGGTCGAAGCCGCGCAGCGCGAGCCCGGCGGACCAGGTGTTGTCCAACGCGACCAGCACGCCGCGCGCATGTGCCGCCTTGCAGATCGCTGGCAGGTCGGGTACTTCCATTGATACCGAGCCAGGGGCTTCGGTCCAGATCAGCCTTGTGTTTGGCGCGATCAGGTCGGCAATGCCGGCGCCGGCCAGGGGGTCGTAATAGCGCGCGGTGATGCCGAAGTCGTTGCTCAGCCACTTGCCCAGTTCGCGGTTTGGGTTGTAGACGTTTTCGGGCAGCAGGACGTCGTCGCCGGTCTTGAGCAGCGCGAAGTCGACCATCGCGATGGCGGCCAGGCCGCTCGGGGCCAGCAGGCAGTGGGTGCCGCCTTCGAGTTCGGCCAGGCGCGCTTCGAGCGTGAAGGTGGTCGGCGTGCCGTGCAGGCCGTAGGTGTAGGCGGTCTTGTTTTTCCAGTCGCCGGAGCGCATCGCCGCGACATTCTTGAACAGGACCGTCGAGGCGTGGTGGATCGCTGGCGGGAAGGCATCGAAGCCATCAGGGGCGGTGTAATCGGGGTGGATGACTGAAGTCTGGAGGGATTTTTTCATGGCCGCGGGTTAGTGCGGCGGATGCGCACCGCTTATCCGCCGTTGTCAGGTTAGCTTAAGCGACAGACGCCCAAAGGTCGTGCGCATCCGAATTGGTGATCACAACATCCGCAAATTCGCCCACCACCAGCTTCTTCCCCGGCACCAGCGAACGCTTGATATGCACCACGCCGTCAATCTCCGGCGCATCCGCGGCCGAGCGGCCGATCGCTTCCTTCACGCCGACTTCATCGATCAGCACGCGCACGGTCTTGCCGACCTTCGCCTGCAAGCGCCTGGCCGAAATTTCTTCCTGCAGCAGCATCACGCGGGCGCGGCGCTCTTCGCGCACTTCTTCCGGCACCGGATTGGCGATCTCGTTCGCGGTCGCGCCTTCCACTGGCGAGTAGGCGAAGCAGCCAAGGCGGTCGATCTGCGCTTCCTTCAGGAAGTCGAGCAGGTACTCGAATTCTTCTTCGGTCTCGCCCGGGAAGCCGGCAATGAAGGTTGAGCGGATCACCAGGTCCGGGTTCATCGCGCGCCATGCCTGGATGCGGTCGAGGTTCTTCTCGCCGCTGGCCGGGCGCTTCATGCGCTTCAATACGTCAGGGTGCGCGTGCTGCAGCGGGATGTCGAGGTATGGCAGGATATTCTCGCCGGTCATCATCGGAATGACCTGGTCGACGTGCGGGTACGGGTACACGTAGTGCAGGCGCACCCAGGCGCCGTACTGCCTGGCCAACTGGCCGAGCGCCTCGACCAGCTGGGTCATGTGGGTCTTGACCGGACGGCCGTTCCAGAAGCCGGAGCGGAACTTGACGTCGACGCCGTAGGCGCTGGTGTCCTGCGAGATGACCAGCAGTTCCTTGACGCCGGCCTTGAACAGGTTTTCGGCTTCGAGCATCAGGTCCGCAATCGGGCGCGATACGAGGTCGCCGCGCATCGATGGGATGATGCAGAAGCTGCAGCGGTGGTTGCAGCCTTCGGAAATCTTCAGGTAGGCGTAGTGCTTCGGCGTCAGCTTGATGCCTTGCGCCGGCACGAGGTCGAAGAACGGCTCGTGCGGCTTCGGCAGGTGCAGGTGGACCGAGTTCATCACTTCGCCAACCGCGTGCGGGCCGGTGACGGCCAGTACCTTCGGGTGGACCTTCATGATGATGTCGTCGCCAGCCGCGTCCTTCTTGGCGCCCAGGCAGCCAGTCACGATGACCTTGCCGTTGGCGGCGATGGCCTCGCCGATCGCGTCAAGCGACTCCTGCACCGCTGCGTCGATGAAGCCGCAGGTATTGACGATGACAAGGTCGGCGCCCTCGTACGACTTGGCCGTATCGTAGCCTTCGGCACGCAACTGGGTCAGGATCTGCTCGGAATCGACCAGCGCCTTCGGGCAGCCGAGCGAGACGAAACCTATCTTGGGGGCGGCGGCAGGAATGCCGACGACAGGATCTTTTGCGGGAACGGGGATACGGCGGAGTTCGGACATGGGGGAGTGAGGAAATTGCAGGGGAATCGGCTATTGTACCGCACTGCAATGCCTCGATGTTGGGCGATGTACGCCGGACACGCCAGGGCGTGGCTCCGGCGCAGCCCGGAGTGTGGCTTATTTCTTATCTACAGGAACGAACGGAAACGTGCCGAAAATGCTCTTGCTCTGCGATTGCATTTGTTCCTGCATCTGCACGAACAGGTTTTTGCTCTGGTCGATGTAGTTGTTCATCATGCCTTGCATCATCGGGCCCTGGACGTTCATGAACTGGGTCCACATCTCGGGGCTGAACGGCTTGCCTTCGAAGCCGCCAGCGGCGCCGCTGGTGAACTTGTTCTGGATATCGGTGAACGCCTGGACGTTCTTCTCCAGGTAAGAACCCATCATGCCTTGCATCGCATGGCCGTAGTAGCGAATGATCTGCGACAGCACGACGCTCGAGAACATCGGTGCGCCATTCGCTTCTTCTTCCAGGATGATCTGGAGCAGGATGCTGCGGGTCAGGTCGTCGCTGGTCTTTGCGTCGACAACGGTAAACTCGTCTCCATCCAGCACCAGTTGTTTTACGTCTGACAAGGTAATGTACGAACTCGTCTGTGTGTCATACAAGCGACGGTTAGGGTACTTCTTGATCAGGCGTTCAGCGCTCTTTTTTGCACTACTCATCTCAGGTTTCCACTATTGCGCCGCAGCGCATTTGAATGATTACGAAAAAAAAGCGGACTCTGGTCCGCCCTCCGTCAAGCCCACTCCGGCGATTATAGAGTGAATAATCAGGAACATACCACTTTGTGGGGACGAATGCAGTATTTATTGCACTGCATACTAAATGTAAATACACGGCAACGAACGTTGCCGTGTGTTCAATGCGCGTTCGACATCAATCGCCGCGAACTTTCACGTAGCGGCCGGGAGCCGGCTCGATCGGTTTGTAGCGCGCGTTCCCGGGCTTGGCGGGCGCCTTGATGTCCTTGCCACCGTTGTCCGCGAGGAACTTGGACCACTCCGGCCACCAGCTACCCTTGTGCTCGGTTGCGCCTTCGAACCAGGCACTGGCCGTTTTCGGACGTGCCTTGCCGTTGGCGTCGTTTACCCAGTAGCTGCGCTTGTTTTTCGATGCCGGGTTGATCACGCCGGCGATGTGGCCGGACGCGCCCAGCACGTAGCGGTTGGCCTTCGGCTTCTTGGGATTGAGGATGGACATCGATTCGAACGCCGCAGTCCACGGGACGATGTGGTCTTCCCTGGAGCCGAACAAAAACACCGGCGCGTCGATGCTGTCGAGGTGTACCGGCACGCCGGCGACCGTCAGTTTGCCGCCTTCGCGCAAGTTGTTCTCCAGATACATATTGCGCAGGTACCAGCAGAACATCGGGCCCGGCAAGTTGGTGCTGTCGGCATTCCAGTACANNACCAGGTCGTTAGGTCGCAGCGACGAGAAGGTCGTCGCCAGGTCGCGGCCCGGCATCAGGCCGCCCTTGCCCAGCGCCTGCTCGCGCATCGCCACCTGGGCCTGGTCGACGAAGACGTCCAGCACGCCCGTGTCCTTGAAGTCGAGCAAGGTGGTCAGCAGGGTCACGCTGGATGCGGCCTGGTCGCCGCGGCCGGCCAGCACCGCCAGCGCGCTGGCGACGAT
>CXWL01127405.1_pt1 | contig 14234 bp, 9 predicted proteins | sample 590931 | NCBI WGS metagenome assembly CXWL01 (sample SAMEA3498368, study PRJEB10139) | groundwater metagenome | biome: water well; material: biofilm material | place: Germany | collected 2015-04-27 | reverse complement strand
GTCTGGCATCCAGCAGCGACTCCAGTTCTTTCAGCGTCTTTGAAAGCGCCGGCTGACTGATGGCCAACTTGTCGCAAGCGCGTGCGAGGCTGCCTTGGCGTGCCACTTCGAGAAAACACACCAGATGACGGAATTTGATTCGGGTATCGATGTTCAATCGGGTGCACTGCCTTCGTGGTGTGGAATCCATTACTGTTGGATTGACGCGTTTGTGTGGCGGTGGTCCTGTGCTGCGCTGCTCATGGTGTGTTTTGAACGTCGCATTCTCATTATGAGTGTGTGCTGAAGCTATGGATTCATCCGGTCGGGAAGGGCTGCAGTTACTTACCAGATTGCCGTTGGAGTGGTCAAATTATGCCAAAAAGCAGCCTTTAAACACGGCTACTTCGCTCAGAGTGAATCAAACAGGTAACTCATTTGGCCATTCTGAGAGCGGGAACGAGAGACTTCAGTAGCCTTATGAGGCTCTCATTGCTAATCGAACTCCCAGTTCATGTGATGTAACGGTGAACGGCGCTGGGAGGCTACCGGTGGGTATAGATCCCCCGGGTACCATCGGTGCTGATCCTGCCCAGACCGGAATCAGGTCGCGGCAGGCCGACCACTTTGAACGGCAGGCTGTCCAATCGTAAAGTAGTGCTGTACGGCACCTCGCGTTTTTCCGGTGTTTAGACGTTACCTTTATTCTTCTGCTCTAATAAAAAATCCCTGATAGTCGAGTTTGCATGCTGCTGCCAGACAGGGTAGCTCTGTCCGTCGTACGGTCGATGGTTACTATTGGATGGAATTGCAGGCAATGCCAAGCGCTTGAGGGCTTCATTCTTGCTTAGCTCACCCATAAGGTTCGGATCGAAAATAAAATGTCGTATGCCGCTGCCTAACCGCATAATGCAGCAGTTGTCACTAATAACGGCCTTGGTGTGTAGTATATCGATACAGGTAGCTAAGCTGTTTTCTGAAGGCCGATAGTGGCCGCTGAAATTGTTGATGCCTATGATTTTTCCATGATCGATAGCTATTTCTCCGGCGCAAATAACGGGCAAACCACTGTTCATGTAGGAATGATGGTAATGCCCAAAGCCATCAGAGTCTTTTGCGATTTTCAGTTCGTGGCTAGGGGTTAATATGTAAATATAGAATTTTTTATTTATTTCTTCTCCGCTGCAGTCCAAAAGCTTGTTGTGTTCTATCTTCGGTGTAAATGATCTAAAATCCGCAGGCGCATTGTTTTCATATGTATAAAGGTTTTCAGGGTGGCCGCTTACAAATTCAGATAATGATTGCATGGTACTTTCATCCTTTAGCCATGCGATGACTGAAGAATTTCCGCTGAATCTAAATTCCTCCCCATAAGTGTATGCATTGTCATCAACCTCAAAGGCCATAGACTTTAAGTTGACAGTGTTGAATTTACTGCCTTGGAGTTGGAAGCAGTCCTTTAACAACTGCCAACGGTCTTGCGTGACGCCTTGGCCGGTGTCTGGCAGGAATAGTTGCTGTGTGGCGTATTTTTGAATTGATAAAATAATACCTGCATCACCTTCGTCGGTGCGATCATTCAATGGGGTGGCTGACATGTTGCGATCCGCCCATCTTATAAGCTCATCGCAGAACGTTTGTTTGGTGCTGTTGTTGTTATGAATGCTACATATAAAAGAAAGCTCGTCTTTTATTGATCCGCTCAAATGATTGATATTGATACCGTTGCTTTTTAGAGTGGGTTCGAGGTCGCCAATTGAAAAATCTGTTTTTTTTAAAAGTGATGATAGATCGCTGTGTGCAGTCTGAGCGGATGTTTGCTTGTTCAAATGTTGACGATGTGCATTGGGGGTGGCGCTGGAGATGGAATAGGGCATATCAACATCCTTGCAGTATGGGGTGTTTCATATTTGTTGCATTCCCGATAGTGGTAACAATTCTGTCGCCGCTGATGCGCTGAGCTTATTCCGTTTTTTTATGCCCGGATTGAGAGTGTCGAATGATTAAATTCAGTGATATAAATAACCACTCTGTATGTTGCAATGCTCTCAAAAAACGCTCATTTTAAGGTTGGGTATTTCTGCAGCCTATGTCCGCCGTACGGATAATTTTCCGGCTTGTACCTTTTGATCAGCGCCTTGTAATGCTGAGGATTTTTTGATTGGCGAAAGAGCCCTTAGGCACAAAGGTGCGCAACAGCGGCGCGCTACACCCGCTGTCGATGTCCGCAGCTGTTTGTGTGATGCTGACTCTATTGGCAGGCTGTGCCGATCCAGGCCGACACGCCGAGACGATGGCGCGCACAGGCCATTTGCAGCGTGGACAGGTCAATACAGACAGTTTTGTGCTGACCAGTTTTTACCGAATATCCAATCCTGACCTGCCGCTCACTGTTTATATCGAGGGCGATGGATTCGCCTGGCGATCACGCAATATTCCTTCAGGCGACCCCACACCTCACGTTGCGACAGGTCTGGCGCTGGCTGCAGCCGATCCGGGGCCCAACGTCGTTTACCTGGCGCGGCCCTGTCAATTCACGCCGCAGGCACTCGATCCTGGTTGTAATGAAGCCTATTGGACTCACAAGCGCTTTTCCGAGGAAGTGGTCGCCGCGATGAACCAGGCCGTCACGCACTATGCGGGGCAGGCACCGGATCAACGCATCAACCTGATCGGGTATTCGGGAGGCGGTGCACTGGTGGTGTTGATAGCCGCCAGACGTCACGATGTCACTTCGCTGCGCACCGTGGCCGGCAATCTTGACCATGCCGAAGTCAATCGCTTGCATCGGGTGTCGGCAACTCCGGAATCGCTCAATGCCATCGACGAGGCCCGTCAGGTCGCTGCCATACCGCAGATCCACTTTAGCGGAACCGATGACAGCGTCGTCCCTCCTTTAATTGCGCAACGTTTTGTTAGCGCGACCGCCAGTCAATGTGCGCGCAGTATTTTCGTGGCGGGCATGACCCATGAAAGCGATTGGGCACGCCGTTGGCCAGACCTGCTCAGGTTATCGCCATCGTGCTCGACGGGTCTGCGGGGCCTGCCTTAGCGCGGTTCATAGGTTTTCAACGTTATTCAGCGTTCAGCGGGGCGTGGCTCAGCCCAATTAAGAGCAAGCGTTTGGCTCGCATGCGTTACTGCTGCATGGAATTCGTGGCGCCTGAAACAAAAAAAGAGCGCGTGAACGGATAATTTTTGATCGATTTTGCGCATTCAAAATCGACGGGGCTGAAGTCAGCCAGACATACATGGCGACTCAGACCATCCTTAGGTGACCGTTGTAATGAATCGTATTTTTAGTGTGGTCTGGAACCGTGCATCGGGTGTTATGCAGGTCGTTTGCAAGTGTGCACGCAGTCCACATGATCGCGCCCCCGATTTGAGCATGGGCGCAGCGGTGGGGCGCGTGGCGTCAATGGTGCTTGGCGGCGCGATCCTGATGACGCCGGGCTTGGCATTCGCCGCACCCGCCGGTTACATATTAGTCACCAATGCCCCCGGCTCGTTGAATACTGCGAACCAGCAAAGCGCCCTGGCGCCATCCAGTGATATCTATTTCTATCCTTCCGACAACACGCCTCTGACCATCAATGGCGCCAGGTTCGGGAATAGCGCGACTTCCTCCTACATCGCGAATGGCATTCTCGCGCACAGCGCAGATGAGTCTGCGTTTAATTATCTTGCTGTCGGGGAAGGCGCCGCTATCCCCGGGGCCGTCGGTGCGCTGATTGTCAGTGGTGGCACGCTCGAAATTACTCAATTACAGGTAGGTGATTACGGCGGCAACGGTACAGTGAGTCAGACAGCAGGCACGGTAAATTTCGGGGGCCTCGAATCCGCGCTCAATATCGGTAACCAAGGCGGCACAGGACTCTACGACATTTCCGGCGGCACGTTGTCGCTCAACCATACGCTCGTCGATATTGGACGTAACAGCGACGCGAATCCTGCCAGTAATGGCACGCTCTCTATCAGCGGTAATGCTGCGGTGAACGCCAGCACTGGCAGCACGATAATCATTGGCAATTGGGTTCAGTCAAACACGCCCGGCACTGGTGTTATCAACCAGACAGGAGGCACGCTCTCCATCGACGGGACATCGAAGCTCTACCTTGCGGCTTACGGCAACGGCACCTATAACCTGTCCGGCGGCACACTTGAGATTGGCGGCACTTCGCTGTCAGGGGTCCTCAACAATCACAGTGGTATCTACACGTTCAACCTCGGTGGCGGTTCGATCCAGGTCATCGGCTCGACCTTGAACACCAGCGTGAATGCCAGTCTGGTGAATGGGACCACCTCGATCATCGATACGAATGGTTTCGGGGCAGTATGGTCTGGTGCTTTATCAGGTAATGGCAGTCTCTCGAAGACTGGCGAAGGAACGCTCACGCTGACTGGCGTCAACACCTACACCGGCGGCACGACCGTCACCGGCGGCACTTTGTCGGTGGACCGCGATGCCAACCTGGGCGACGCCAGTGGTGGCTTGACGCTGAACAACGGCACGTTACTGACCACTGCCAACTTCAACAGCACGCGCGGCATCAGCCTCAATGGCCTCGGCACGCTCGAAAACAGTGGTCACAACGATAGCCTCTCAGGCACGATCAGTGGCAGCGGCGGCTTGAACCTGGTCGGGGTCGGCACGACGACATTGTCCGGCATCAATACCTACACCGGCGGTACAGTTATTAACGGCGGAACCTTGAAGGTGGGCAGTGATGCTAACTTGGGCGAAGCCAGTGGCGGCGTTACGCTGAACAACGGCACTTTGCTGAGCACGGCCGACTTCAGCAGCTCGCGCGGCATCAACCTTTTCAACGGCGGCACGCTCGACAATGGTGGTCACAGCGACAGTTTCTCTGGCGTGATCGCCGGTAACGGGCCGCTGACGCTGGCCGGCAGCGGCACCACGATGCTTTCAGCCGCAGTTAACACCAGTCTCAAAAACACCAGCACCCTGCAAGCCAACAATGCGATCAATATTGCGGGCAATTACGAGCAGGACACCAACGCCGGGCTGATCCTCGGCGTGGCAAGCAACGCCGTGACCACTGGCGAGAGCACCGATAGCGGCTATGGTCGCCTGGTGGTCGCCGGGACCGCCAACATCGCAGCGGGCTCCACGATCGGGTTGCAGAAACTGAGCAGCTATGGCTTTGCCCAAGGCCAGCGTTATCTCGTGGTTCAAGCCAATGCCAACGGTACCCACTACAACGCCGACAAACTCCGCTACACCGTTGCGGGCTACAACGCCTCCGGCACCAGTGTGGTCAGCGGTAGCACGACCGAATTGTTGGTGACGGTGGGCAGCTCTACGGCACCGGTTGTAACGCCTCCGGATGTGACACCACCTGTGGTTGTCACGCCACCGGATGTGACACCACCTGTGGTTGTTGCGCCACCGGAGGTCACACCACCTGTGGTTGTCGCGCCACCGGCGGTCACACCACCTGTAGTTGTCACGCCACCCGAAGTCACGCCGCCAGCTGTGGTTGTGACACCACCCGATGTTGCGCCACCAGCTGTGGCTGGCACACCACCTGTTTTGGCCACAACCGACACGCCATCGGTCGGTCCGATCAACCAATCGACCACCGCTGGCGGTGCCACAACCCTGGCCGGGTTGTTCAACTACAACGGCTACGATGCCAAGCTGATGAACCTGTTCAACGCCGCCGCCGCGCTTCCTTCTTCTGCAGCTGGCAACAAGGCTGGTGCGCAGTTGAGCCCGGCGGCGACCGCGTCGGCGGCCACTCAGGCGTCTACCGCGTCCACCCTCCAGGTGCTCAATGTCGCGGCGGCGCATCTGGACGGGTTGCGCACCGCACAGAACAACACGGGCGGTAGCAGTGGTATCGCCACGGGTGAAGGCGCTAGCAACTCCGGGCTCTGGGGCCAAGCGTTCGGCGGCACTTCGCGCCTGAGCGAGAGCAATAATATCGCCGGCTATCACAGCCATTACGGTGGCATGCTGATCGGTGCCGATGGCGCCATGAACGACAGCTGGCGTGCCGGCGGCCTGTTCAGCTACACCCAGACCACCGTAAACAGCGACGGCGATAACACGGGCAGTACTGCCGACGTGAAGTCCTATGGACTGTTCGGCTATGCCAGTTACCAAGGCCAACCGTGGTACCTGGACCTGTCGTTAGGTGCGGTCCAGCAGCAATACGACACCCAGCGTGAAATCAACTTCCCCGGTTTCAACAGCGTGGCCGATGGCAACCATGACGGGATGCAGTACATTGCAGCGGCCCGGGCCGGGTACCCGATCGAACTGGGTCACCACACGGTGCTGACACCCATTGCCGGTTTGATCTACAGCACCCTGGACGAGGACAGCTTCACGGAAAGCGGTGGCAACGGCGCGGCACTGCACGTCGATTCCACCAACACCCACTCGCTGAAAAGCGATCTGGGTACCAGGCTTGAACGCTCATTCGCCACCTCCTACGGCAACGTGGTGCCTTCGGCGCAGTTGAGCTGGCGTCATGAGTACCAAGACACTCGCCTGCAGTCGGTCTCCAACTTCGCCGTCGATACCTCGGGCGCCACCAGCTTCAGCAGTCCGGGCGCCAGGCCAGTGGACGACACCGGGGGGCTGGTGCTCGGTGTGACGTTGCTGCGTAGCGGTACTCTCAGCCTCTCGACGAAGTACACGCTGGAAGCTGCGAGTCGCTACACCGCCAATACCGGTGATATGCAAGTGCGCTGGGATTTCTGACTCAATAAATTCCCTCAGCCCGGTACCGAGCAGTGGGTGTACTTGCTTGGCTTACCTGCTGACTGTTGCCCTAAAGGAACTACTTAGAGCACTAAGTTGATCGCCGTATTCCAAGGAGTTCCTCTCAATACCTCGTTGTTGAGGCCTTGGGTTAGGCTCAAGGCAACGAATGAGCGGAGCCACGTTATGCGATTGTTTGAACTGATTACTTTCACGGTGCGTGTGCGCACCGTTGCACAGGCACTGGTCCGAATCGAGGCCGCACTGGCCAAGCCCGGGGTAGGGGGCACGCTGATGGGGTGCTGGGCGTCGGAAATCGGCCAGCTGAATCAAATTGCCGTGCTGCGCGGTTATACCGACGAATATCAGCGGCAAGCGGAGCGCGAGCGCTTCCTGTTGGAGGGCGAAGCGTTCGGTATCAACGCTTTTATCACCGACCTGAAAATCGAAAACTACAGCTTGTTCCCGTTTCTCAAACCCTTGAACGCCGGCAAACACGGGCCGTATTACGAAATGCGCGTGTACGACCTGGTCAGTTCCGGGTTGCAACCGACCCTCGATGGCTGGATCAAAGCCGTGGAACCGCGTACCACCGAGCAATACTCACCGGTTTATGCGGCGTTTTATGCCACCGACGGTGCCTTGCCTCGCTACCTGCACATCTGGCCGTGGACAACTCTGGAGCAACGCCTGCAAGTGCGGACTCAAGCCGTGGCAGATGGTGTCTGGCCACCCGAGAACGCTGGTCCGCAACTGCGTGACATGCGCTCGACGATTTACCTGCCAGCGGTCTTTTCGCCATTGCAATGAAAGGTGTGCGGTCATTGCTGATGCCTATTGAGGAAGGGCAGGGTGGTGTCACTGCCCTTCGCATAGACGAGGATTAGTGCATTGCGCTGGCTCTTCTTTCCATAACCCTGAAACTCAAGCGTACGGATGTTCCGTGTTGTTCATGGTGGGTCAGACTGGCGTCTCCACCAAAACTTTCCATGAGCTGCTTGACCATAATCATCCCTATACCCAGTTTGCCTTGCTTGGTGGTGTAAAAGGTTTTGAACGCCATCATTTCTTGTTGCCGTGACGCTCCATTTCCGGTGTCACCGATGATGAGATGCAACCACTGATGGGTTTTGTCCATGTTGGCTTCAATGGTTAATTTCCCTCCGCCGTGCATGGCCTCTATGGCATTGGCAATCACGCTATTGAGAATTTGAGAAAGCAAAAGTGGATTACTGATGATTCGGAGGGTGGGCTCATCCTTGAACTCGACCTGGATTCTTGACTGAGCCAATTGCGCATCGAAGTCGGCCAGCGTGGCCTGCAGCACCATCATGGGTTCCACCAGTTCTGCCTCGCCACGGATCGGGCGCAAGCACAGCAGCAATTCGTGCACCCACTGCGACATTCGATCTACCTGGCTGACAATGTCGTCGATATTCTTCCTGGCGGGTTGGCATTCCATTTCGCTCGCCAATTCTGCGCTGGAGCGGATGCAGGCCAGTGGATTACGCAGGCTATGAGCGACTGCCGTGGACATTTCGATCAAGCCCATGTGAGTCTTGTTGGCGACAAGCTGAGCCTCCTGTGACGCCAGCTGAATCGATGCCCGTCGAACAATCCAATACAGTCCGAAGTAAAGGAGCAGACCGCCTCCCGCCGTAGACAGCCAGATTACCCAGTGGCCACGATTGAGCCGTTCGCTTAGATCGGCCGGCTCCTTGTAAATTTCCACCACTGCCAGCGTATTGCCCAAATCATCCAGCAGGGGGATGTAGCTCTCGATGAAGAACATTTTGGGATCGAGCAAAAATTGCTGCTCGGGGCGGCGTTCATCCGCATGGCTGTATTTGGTAGAAATCCGGTCTTTCGAGTTGAATGCCGCTTCAAGCGCCTGGTCGTTCAAATATTTTTGTCCGATAAGCTTCGGATTAGTCGACCACATCACGGTCCGTAGAGGAGAGTAGATGTTAATCAGCAGTGAGTCCGGGAGGTGCGCAAGATGGTCGAGGAACTCGGTGCGGGCACGTTGCCTGTTCTGTGACATTTCGTCCGACATTACAAATTGGGTAGTTGTCAAAACTTCGCCCATCCGCATCCCGGCCAACTTGTGGTGACGTATCTCACCCAAGGCGATGGTCTGGATAAATTGCGCGGACAACAGGGCGTCGCGCTCCAGGCTTTCGATAACCAGGAAACGGGTCGACACTGAACCCAGCCCGATAGCTATCGTGCTGATCAGAACGAAGCTGATGATCGAAAACCACCGCAAGAGGTTGGGTGGATTGGTCGGCGCAATTGAGTCGGCTGTACCCCGTTCCAGGTGTCTGACAAAGGCTGAAATTGGTTGAATGCGGCGTGTCATAGGCATGCGGCTTATCCCGATTTTAGCTGCTCGAACCACTTATCAGTTCCAGGTAAATACCGAGCATTCTCTGTGCCAAAAAACCAAGACGAACATAACGTCGGTGGGACAACCCGTAATCGTTCTGTTTGTGTCTGCAATGGACCCAATGGAATTCTCCAGGCTGCATGGGAAAAAGCGCAGGTCTGGGGAAATTGCGCCAACTTTGGGGACAACCCCCCTGTACATCTCCCACTGTGGCGAGGAATTAAATGATCGCAGCGAGCCTGCTCGCGATAGCGGCGCTTATTCAGGCGCGTGAAGCAATGAGGGGAAGACGGGTAGGGGGGATTTTATCTGGCGGGAGTGATTGAGTGAATGCGCGCCTCTGATAGCTAAGGACATTCGTCTGGCCTGAGACCCAGTTGAAAATTAACCAAGGTAATCAGTTCATCCGGATCGATCGGCTTGAGTAGAAAGTCGACGACACTCAAACGCATGGCCTTGATGGCATCTCGAACATCTGCGTCTCCGGAAATGATAACGATGGGCAGGTCGGCCCACTCCGACTCGCGGATTGTTGAAATCAACTCCAGCCCATTGTGCGGGTACATCCGCAAATCAGTAATGACCAGTCCGATGGCTCTGTCGTTGGTCAACGAACTCATGGCTTCTGATGCACTTTTCGCTTCAACGACAAAGATGCCATTGACTTGAAGACATTCGGCCAACATCTCTCGTGTGCACTGATCATCTTCAACGATCAAGACTTTGTGAGCCAATAGGCCTGATTCCTGCATCGCGGCATTGATTGCCTCGCGCTCGGCGTCAGTCAAAAGATCCTGATCGAACATTATTTCCACACCCGTTATGAGCCAAACAAGCCCGGTTTGCCGTGTTCCGCTGAAACTTCTGAATACGCTTGGGGGCGGGTCTTTCTCTTCCAACCCGTCCCCAGTAACGCATTACTTCAACACATTTGTTCTGAAAAGACCTGATTAGTGCTTCTCAGGACGCTGAAAATCGCTGAAATTTGTGATCAACGTCACGCGGGCGCTAGATTCCGCTGAACATGCCGATGATCACGGCATTGACCAGATCAATGAAAAAGCCACAGACCAGCGGCACGATCAGGAAGGCCTGATGGGCCGCACCGTACTTTTGAGTCACGGTCGTCATGTTGACGATGGCCGTCGCGGTGGAACCGAGGGCAATCCCGCCAAATCCGGAAGCAATCACGCTGGCTTCGTAATCGCGCCCCATAAAGCGGAAGACAACAAAATACGTATAGAGCACCGTCAGCAGAATTTGCAGGGTCAAGGCGCACACAATGAACAGCAACACGCCGCTGAGCTGCCATAGTTGAAGGCCCATCAGGGCCATGGTCAAAAACATGCCCAGACAAATATCGGAAATCAGCGACAGACCCAGGCTGGCGCCGCTCCAGGACTTCAGACGCTGTTCACCCACCAATGCAAAAACGATGTGGTGAATGACGATGCCCGCGAACAGGCAACTGACGAATTTGGGCAGGGTGATGCCAGCATCGACCAACAGCAGATTGAGTCCATAGCCGAGCATCAGCGTCAGGTTGAGCCACATCCACGCCCACAGCACGTCGTAGTAATTCAGTGAACTGTTCGGTTGATTCTCCAGAATGCCGACTTCCAGCGTCGCATCTCCGGAAGTCTTCAGTCGATAACGACGTATCAGTCGGTTGGCGATAGGACCACCGATCACGCAAGCGGCAATCAGGCCGACGGTGTTGCTGGCCATGCCCAGTTCATGGGCGTTACTGATACCCAGCTTTTCGATGAAAAGCGGTGCCCAGGCCAAGGTAGTGCCGGCCCCGCCCGTGAGGGAAATGGAACCCACCATCAAACCCGCCTTGGGATCGAGTCCAAAGGCCTCGGCTACGCCCATGCCCAGCGCGTTTTGCAGGACGATGAACACCCCGGCGAGCACCAGCAGGATCAGCAGCGGGCGTCCGCCCTTGAGCAGTTGCCGCATGTCCGATTTCAAGCCAATGCCGGCAAAGAAATAGAGCAACAGGGTGTCGCGAACTTGCAGATCGAATTCGACCTCGATATTAAGACCGAAGTACAGCAAGGACGTCACCGCCGCACAGACGAAGCCGCCGACAACTGATTCGGGAATACAGTACTGACGGAGTAGGGCGTTTTTTTGAACGAGGGTTTTGCCGAGAAAAAGCAGGAGAATGGCAAGGGTAAAACTCACGAGACCGTGAACCGAAAAGAGCTGGGGCGTCATTCAAAGCCTACCTAAAATCTGAAAAATCATTATCAGGAGTTGGCCGCTCAGTATTTAGACCTGTATCAATGAACGGTGGAAGGAGCATAGCAGGAGGGTTAGAACCTTCCTGTTGCCCCCCCTGATGCGAGCCTTGCTCGTTCAAATAGCTGCCCGATCACTCGATAAACACCTGATGTTTACGGGGGTTGGAGCGGGTCGCTGCCGGCGAAGAACTTAAGTCATTGGCCATTCCGGGCGTGCAATACCTTCGCTTGAATACCGTCAATGTATTGCGACTTCAGCTCTTTTGTTAACGGCCCGAGGATGGGGTTTGCTTTGAAGCGGGCAAACAGCTGCTCAATCACCCGTTCTACCCTGGCGCAAGCTGCGGCGACACTTGAAGGTAGCAGCGGATCAAACTCAATCCCCTCCATCTCGATATCCAGCCGTTTCAACACGGGTTCAGCGTCCAGGATCTGGTGGCGTATCTCATCCGGCGAGCATCGCATCGTNNTCCTTGTATTGCCGTAAGTACAGGGTCACCACTCGTTAACGGCTGATCTAGTCAAGCTGTCAGGACGGGGTATCCGCTGTCTTAAAAGTGAAACAATAGTGTCGCGCAGAAATGTGACTGAAATATTTCACTCTTGTGATCGAGGGATATTTTTCTCGGGTTACCTGATCATGCGTCGAGTTGTGTGTGTGTCTAGTCCAAAATGTTTGTCGCCGTGAGGACCAGAGGGTCAAACTTCGCGTCGCGAGCACTATCTGTACTTTCGATCTGTCGCCAGTGAAGGCACAATGCGCATCCTTTTTTTGGCTGGCCTTGCCGGAGGCGCCTCGAAATGATCAAAACGCCGTATTACCTTATCGACAAACAAAAGCTGCTGGCGAACATGCAGAAGATTGCCTATGTGCGCGAACAGTCCGGGGCCAAAGCGCTTCTGGCACTCAAGTGCTTCGCCACCTGGTCGGTGTTCGACCTGATGCAGCAGTACATGGACGGCACCACGTCGTCGTCGCTTTACGAGCTCAAGCTCGGTCGACAGAAGTTCGCTGGCGAGACTCACGCCTACAGCGTGGCCTGGGCCGACGACGAGATCGAGGAGATGCTCGAGAACTGCGACAAGATCATCTTCAACTCCATCAGCCAGTTGCAGCGCTACACCGAGGCTTCAGCCGGCAAGGTGCGCGGTCTGCGGGTCAATCCGCAGGTGAGCAGCTCGGATTACCTGCTGGCCGACCCGGCGCGGCCGTTCAGCCGTCTGGGCGAGTGGGACCCGGTGAAAATCGAGCAGGTCATCGAGCAGATCTCCGGCTTCATGTTCCACAACAACTGCGAGAACGGCGAATTCGATCTGTTCGACCAGATGCTGTGCACCATCGAAGAGCGATTCGGTCATCTGCTGCACAAGGTCGAGTGGGTCAGCCTCGGTGGCGGCATCCATTTCACTGGTGACGACTACGCACTGGACGCCTTCTGCGCCCGCCTCAAGGCTTTCTCGCAAAAATACAGCGTGCAGGTCTATCTGGAACCGGGCGAAGCGGCCATCACTCAGAGCGCGTCGCTGGAAGTCACCGTGCTCGACACCCTCTACAATGGCAAGCACCTGGCGGTCGTGGACAGCTCCATCGAAGCACACATGCTCGATCTGCTGATCTATCGTCTGAATGCCAAGCTGGCGCCGAGCGAGGGTGAACATACCTACATGGTGTGCGGTAAATCCTGCCTGGCCGGAGACATTTTTGGCGAGTATCAATTTGATCGTCCGCTGGCCATCGGGGATCGGCTGTCGTTCATCGATGCGGCGGGTTACACCATGGTCAAGAAGAACTGGTTCAACGGTTTGAAAATGCCGTCCATCGTAGTGAAACAACTCGACGGTAGTGTCGAGGTGGTTCGTGAGTTTGGTTACAACGACTACATGTCCAGCCTTTCGTAAGCTGGCTGAGAAGGAGAGATAGATAAATTGAAGAAGAACGTACTTATCATTGGCGCAGGAGGTGTCGCCAAGGTGGTGGCCCACAAGTGCGCGCAGCACAACGATGAACTCGGTCGTATTGCTATCGCGTCGCGCAACATCTCCAAATGCCAGGCCATCATCGATAGCGTCAAGGCCAAGGGCAGCCTCAAACAGCCCGCCGAAATCCAGGCTTTCTCGCTGAACGCACTGGATATTGAAGCGACCAAAGCGCTGATCCGCGAAACCGAATCGCAGATCGTCATCAATGTCGGTTCCGCTTTCCTCAACATGTCGGTGCTGCGTGCCTGCATCGATACCGGCGTGGCCTATCTGGACACCGCCATCCACGAAGAACCGGGCAAAATCTGCGAGACGCCGCCCTGGTACGGCAACTACGAGTGGAATCACCTCGAGGAATGCAAAGAGAAGAACATCACCGCGATCCTTGGTGTGGGCTTCGACCCGGGTGTGGTCAACGCTTATGCAGCGCTGGCTCAGCAACAGTATTTTGACCGCATTGATTCGATCGACATTCTCGATGTCAATGCCGGTTCACATGGCAAGTATTTCGCTACCAACTTCGACCCTGAAATCAACTTCCGTGAATTTACCGGGCAGGTGTGGAGCTGGCAGAACAGCGAGTGGACAAGCAACACCATGTTCGAAGTCAAGCGTACTGACGACCTGCCGGTTGTCGGGGCGCAGAATCTGTACCTGACCGGCCATGATGAAGTGCACTCGTTGTCGAAGAACCTCAACGTGCCGAACGTACGGTTCTGGATGAGCTTCGGCGAACACTACATCAATGTGTTCACCGTGCTGAAAAACCTCGGTCTGCTCTCTGAGCAGCCGGTCAAGACCGCCGAGGGCCTGGAAGTCGTGCCATTGAAAGTGGTCAAGGCTGTATTGCCTGACCCGAGCTCGCTGGCGCCCGGTTATACCGGCAAGACCTGCATCGGTGATC
>CXWL01104844.1_pt1 | contig 14234 bp, 12 predicted proteins | sample 590931 | NCBI WGS metagenome assembly CXWL01 (sample SAMEA3498368, study PRJEB10139) | groundwater metagenome | biome: water well; material: biofilm material | place: Germany | collected 2015-04-27 | reverse complement strand
GCCCTTCGGGGGCATCGCCCCGAAGCCGTTCACGGCGTTATCGACAAGCATGTCGACGCCACCGGGGCTACGCGTTGCACGCCGCGCCCACTCCGCCACGTCACCGGCCTTGGGCGCGCTGACCATCACGTTCTCCGGGGCGTGGCATGCGATGCACACTGCCTGGTAGACCGCCTTGCCAGCCTCGATCCGCTGGCCATCGCCGGCCAACGCGGCCATCGGCATCATCGACATCATCGCAACTAGCGCCAATGGCTTGCTCAAATTCATATCAACTCTCCAAAATGGCCGGCGCGGCGCGCGCACCGGCCTATCACAGGAAACTTACTTGCCTTCTTTTGCGTTGAACATGTCATTGGCGTAGATGATGCCCAGACCGTAGCCGCCGCCGTGCTCCTTGGCGATGTCCATCACCGGTGCGTAGGTTTCCGAACGGGCCCAGTCGCGCTGCAGCTCAAGCATGTATTGCAGCCAGGTCATTGGCTGGGCGCCGGCCTGCACCATGCGCTGCACCGACATGTCGTGCGCTTCCTTGGTGACGCCACCGGAAGCATCGGTGACGATGTAGACGTCGTAGCCTTCGTCGATCGCGGACAGTACCGGCTCAACCAGGCACACCTCGGTCCACAGCGCCGCCATCACAACCTTCTTGCGGCCCGACTTCTTGACCGCATCGACAACGCGCTGGTCTTCCCAGGTATTCATGGTGGTGCGGTCGATCGCCACCTGCTCAGGGAACACTGCCTGCAGCTCAGGGAACAGCGGACCGCTGAAGGACTTCGCCGCAACGGTGGTCAGGATGGTGGGCACCTTGAAAGCCCTGGCCGCCTTGGCCAGCCCGGTGACGTTGTTGCGCAATTCGGCCACGTCGATCGAGCGCGTGGCGAAGGCCATTTGCGGCTGATGGTCGATCAGGATCAGCGTGTGATTGTTTGGGGTCAGCAGTTTTGCCGATGGCTTGGCGGCTTGCGAAGGCGCTGCTGCTGCGAATGCCATGGCGAGTGGCAGGGCGAATTTGAGGATGCTCTTGATGTTCATGGTGGTACCTTTCAGTTTAATAATGAATGCTGTCGGATCATCAGATGAAACAGTTCGCTTGATTCAGGTTCGATTTCGTCGAACAGCGCCCTGTTGTCCAGTGAGTCAGGCTTTGAATCGCTCTTTACTCTCAGCGACTCAATGTGATGTATTATCCGCACCAAACTCCGGATTGAAAAACGGATAATTTTTACTCCTATCATCGAAAAAATCGAATGCTAAAGATCAGCCTGGATGCACTAGTGACCGTCGATACCATCGCCCGGCGCGGCTCGTTTGCAGGGGCGGCCAAGGAGCTGTACCGGGTTCCGTCGACGATCTCGTACACCGTGGCAAAGCTTGAGGAAGACCTCGGCGTTGCGCTGTTCGAACGCTTTGGCCCAAAGGTGACGCTCACCCCGGCGGGCGAAGAGTTATTGAAGGAAGGCAGGTACTTGCTGAAGGCTGCCGGCGACCTGGAGCGACGCGTACGGCGGGTCGCCTCAGGCTGGGAAACCGAATTTGCAATCGCGATTGATTCGGTGCTGTCGCCGACCGGTCTGATTGATGACATCACGGCGTTTTATGAGGTCGCCGACCAGACGCGCGTGCGCCTTATCAAGGAAGAACTGTCGGGAACGTGGGAGGCCCTGCTCGACCGCAGGGCGGACCTGCTGGTCGGTGCCGCCGGTGCCGGCCCATCCGGTGGCGGATACACGGCCGAACCGATGGGAACGGCGGCGTTTGTGTTCGTCGTGGCCCCGGCGCATCCGCTCGCCGCAGTTCAGCATGCATTGACCAAAGCCGACCTCGCCGAGCACCGGGCCATTGCGGTGTCCGACTCCGCGCGGCAATTGCAAGCTCGCACCGTCGGCCTGCTGTTTGGCCAGGACACGCTGTCGGTGCCGGATATGCAGACCAAGCATCGATATCAGCTAGCCGGCCTGGGCTTCGGATTTTTACCGGAACCGTTTGTGCGGCGCGATATCGAAAAGGGACTGCTCGTCGAGAAGCAAGTGGAGGAAGCGAGGAGTGAGGAGACCTTGTACCTGGCCTGGCGAACTGGAGAGGAAGGGGCCGCGCTCAAGTGGTGGAAAGAACGCTTGCGCAAGTCGCCGCCCTTAGCGCGGATGTGGCCATAATCAACTCGCCCGTCGACGGAAAATTCGGCGGATGCTGACTCGCCACGGACGCACAAATGCACATGCGCAATGCATGGTTGCATTGTCCAATCTCACCGCTGATTCATGAATCCCGTTCATGGGTTTATGCGCCGTACCGGACAAGTCATTCGTCGCAACCGGCATAGAATGTCATGCAATCACGCCGGCCATTGCCGCGATTCTATCGCCTTCCAGATGAGCTTAAATTGCGAGGTCAACCGCCGGGGCAGCCCACCTTCAGCCGAGAGGATACCAACCCACCATGGACGACTTCAGCGACATCAAAATAACGCGGCGCGAGCTGCTCATCGTGGGCGCGCTTTCCGTCTCGGCGGCAGTACCATCGGTCGCCGGCGCCGGGAAAGCCGCGCCGTCCAGCGCCAGTCCGCCTCCGGCACCGCTCAGAGTGTCGATGACGGTCAACGGCAAAGTCCACGAACTCGATCTCGACACCCGGACTTCCCTGCTCGATGCATTGCGCGAAAATTTGCAGATGACGGGCACGAAGAAGGGCTGCGATCACGGCCAGTGCGGCGCCTGCACCGTCATCGTGGACGGGCGGCGCATCAATTCATGCCTGACCCTCGCGGTGATGCACGACGGCTCAGATGTCACGACCATCGAAGGGCTCGGTGGCAAGGACAACTTGCATCCGATGCAGGCCGCTTTCGTCAAGCATGACGGATTCCAGTGCGGCTACTGCACGCCGGGCCAGATCTGCTCCGCCGTGTCTGTGCTGGATGAGATTGAGCAAGGCATTCCGAGCCACGTCACCGCCGACCTGAACGTCCGCCCCTTGCTGACAGCCGAGGAAATCCGTGAGCGCATGAGCGGCAACATCTGCCGCTGCGGCGCTTATTCGAACATCGTCGATGCGATTACCGAAGTCGCGGGGAGGACAGCATGAGGGCGTTCACCTACCAGCGCGCGGCGTCGCCCGCCGAAGCGGCAACGGCAGCATCGCGCACGCCAGGCGCCAGATTCATCGCCGGCGGCACCAACCTGCTCGACCTGATGAAGCTCGAGATCGAAACACCGGGCCACCTGATTGACGTCAACGGGCTGGGACTCGACAAGATCGAAGCGACGCCAGAAGGCGGCCTTCGGGTCGGCGCACTGGTGCGCAATACCGACCTCGCCGCCGATGCCCGCATCCGGCGCGACTACGCGGTGCTGTCGCGCGCGCTGCTCGCGGGCGCTTCGCCCCAGCTGCGCAACATGGCGACCACCGCCGGCAACCTGCTCCAGCGCACGCGTTGCCCCTACTTCTACGACACCAACCAGCCATGCAACAAGCGCCAGCCGGGCAGCGGCTGCTCCGCCATCGGCGGGTTCAGCCGTAACCATGCGATTGTCGGCGCCAGCGATGCCTGCATTGCGACGCATCCGAGCGACATGGCAGTGGCGATGCGTTTGCTCGACGCCGACGTCGAGACGATCCGGCCGAACGGGTCGGCACGGGTCATCCCGATTGCCGCCTTCCATCGCCTGCCTGGCAATACGCCGCACATCGAGACAACACTGGAACCTGGCGAGCTGATCACCGCCGTCAAGCTGCCCAGGCCGCTCGGCGGCGCGCATGTCTACCGCAAGGTACGCGATCGCTCGTCATACGCATTCGCATTGGTCTCGGTGGCGGCGGTGATCCAGCCAGACGGATCCGGAAGAGTGGCCCTGGGCGGTGTAGCGCACCAGCCATGGCGGGTGGAAGCAGCCGAGCAGAGCCTGTCAAAGGGGGCAACAGCCGTCGCAGATCAATTGCTCGCCGGCGCCAAGCCGACGCACGATAACGCGTTCAAGGTCCCCCTGGTCCAGCGCACCCTCGCCGCAGTGATGGCGCAAGCGAAGAAAGGCTGACGTCATGAAATTCATTAACCCTGCGACCATCAATCCAATCGACCAGCTGACGATCGTCGGGCGCCCGGTCGACCGCATCGACGGCCCCATGAAAGTCAGCGGATCGGCGCCGTACGCGCATGAACAGCACGAGGCCGCACCGAACGCCGCTTACGGATACGTGCTCGGCTCCGCCATTGCAAAGGGCCGCATCAGCGCAATGAATGCCGACGAAGCCAGGCGCGCGCCCGGTGTCATCACCGTCGTCACCGCCGCGACCGCGGGCAAGCTTGGCAAGGGCAACTTTAATACCGCCAAGTTGTTGGGCGGACCGGATATCCAGCATTACCACCAGGCCATTGCACTGGTGGTGGCCGAGACCTTCGAACAGGCGCGCGCCGCCTCCCAGCTCATCCGTGTGAAGTACGTCAAGGAAAAAGGTGCGTTCGACCTCGCGAAAGCAAAGTCTTCCGCCACCAAGCCGAAGGACAAGGATGCCGACACCAGGGCAGGCGACTTCGGCGGCGCGTTTGCCGCAGCCCCCGTTCGGCTCGATGCCACCTACACCACACCCGACCAGTCGCACGCGATGATGGAGCCGCACGCATCGATTGCTTCATGGGACGGNNTGGCAAAAACGCTTGGCATGCCAAAGGAAAACGTACGCCTGATTTCACCGTATATTGGCGGCGGCTTCGGTGGAAAGCTGTTCCTGCGTTCCGAGGCCTTGCTGGCGTCGCTCGGCGCGCGCGCGGCAAAGCGCCCGGTGAAAGTGGCGTTGCCACGCCCGCTGATGATCAACAACACCACCCACCGTCCGGCAACCATCCAGCGCATCCGCATCGGCGCCACGCGCGACGGCAAGATCACCGCCATCGGCCATGAATCGTGGTCGGGCGACCTGCCAGGCGGCGGACCGGAGAATGCGGTCCAGCAAACGCGCCTGCTCTACGCCGGCGCCGGCCGCATGACGGCGACCCGGCTGGCCGTGCTCGACCTCCCGGAAGGCAATGCGATGCGCGCACCGGGTGAAGCGCCGGGCCTGATGGCGCTGGAAATCGCCATGGACGAGATGGCCGAAAAGCTGACGATCGATCCGGTCACCTTCCGCATCCTGAACGACACCAAGGTTGATCCTGAGCACCCCGACCGCCGCTTCTCGCAACGCCGCCTGATCGACTGCATGCGCATCGGCGCCGAGCGCTTCGGCTGGAATGCCCGCAAGGCTGAGCCAGGTAGCAACCGCGACGGCCAGTGGCTCATCGGCATGGGCGTGGCGTCCGCGTTCCGCAATAACCTCGTCATGAAATCGGCCGCGCGGGTGCGCCTCGACCGCAATGGCGTCGTGACTGTCGAGACCGACATGACCGACATCGGCACCGGCAGCTACACCATCATCGCCCAGACCGCCGCTGAGATGATGGGTGTGCCGATCGACAAGGTTGTTGTGCGCCTGGGTGACTCCTCCTTCCCGGTCTCGGCAGGCTCCGGCGGCCAATGGGGCGCGAACAGTTCAACAGCAGGCGTCTATGCTGCTTGCGTCAAGTTGCGCGAGGCGGTCGCCCAGGAATTGGGCCTCAACGCCGCAGACGCAGAATTTACCGACGGATCAGTACGTTCGGGCGGACGTTCGGTTCCGTTACGCAAGGCTGCCGAAGCAGGCGAACTTGTCGCCGAAGACATGATGGAATATGGCGACCTGGACAAGAAGTTCCAGCAATCAACATTCGGCGCGCACTTTGTCGAAGTCGGGGTCGATAGGGCGACTGGCGAAACGCGCATACGCCGCATGCTTGCCGTCTGCGCCGCCGGACGGATTCTAAATCCGAAGTCGGCGCGCAGCCAGGTCATCGGCGCGATGACGATGGGCGCGGGCGCAGCGTTGATGGAGGAGCTCGTGGTCGACAAGCGGTCCGGGTTCTTCGTCAACCATGACCTGGTCGGGTACGAGGTACCAGTCCACGCCGACATTCCGCACCAGGATGTCATCTTTCTCGATGAGACGGATCCTATGTCGTCGCCGATGAAAGCGAAAGGCGTCGGCGAACTGGGCATCTGCGGCGTTGGCGCGGCGATTGCCAACGCCATCTATAACGCCACTGGCGTCCGGGTGCGGGACTACCCGATTACGCTCGACAAGCTCCTTCCAAAACTGCCCGCTTATATCTAAGTAAGCGAGCGTGCCTACGGGACCGGCCGTGCCAGACACGGTGGCCCCGTTCATCCGCCAATCCTCGCAGCCCTGCCGTTTCACGTCCGACTTTACAGACTGATAACGGAAGCGCTGCCCCCCCCAGAAATCCTTGGCAATTCACGGTTAAATTGCCCGCAACTCTTCAATAATCGTTTCCGCCAGGCCCTCTTTATTGTAGGATACGACCCTTGCGGCTAGGTAAATTCCTAACGCAAATACCCGTCAGAGCCGAATACCTTACCGCGCTCGTTGGTAGCAGGCGCGCGAGCACAGGAAAAGTTCGGAGTGGCGGCACTAGTGTGCCCGCCTTCCTCTCCATAAAGGAATGCGGATTGAGATTCTGGCCCCCCTCATCACCCCCACACAACACCGATACGGGCACAGCCCGCCGCAACCCATTGTTGGCATTCGCCTGCGCCGCGATCGTGCTGGCCGCACTCGGCGCCGAAATCCAGCGCTGGTCGCGCGATGTGCGCGACGCTCGGTCCCCTGCACTGCTTGAACTGGTACACCAGCCAGGCGTGAAGGTGACCGCGCGCTCGTCCTCCCTCATCCCTATGCCGCCAAATGTCCCGTCGGCACACGCCAGCGCAATGGCGCCGCTGCCGGACGGCCGCGTGATCGCCTTCTGGTGGGCCGGCAGCCGCGAAAGCGGCCCCGACGTGAAGGTGTACGCATCGCGCTGGGCCGAGGGAAAGTGGGGCCAGCCATGGCAAGTCGCCAGCCGCGAGTCGCTGGGCTCGGCACTCGGCTTTGGCGTGCGCCGCATCGGCAACCCGGTCGCCTGGACCGATGCGGATGGCAAAATCAACCTGTTCGTGGTGGCAACGGGACTGGGCGGATGGGCCGCGGCCCGCATCGTCCAGCTGGTATCGTCCGACTCCGGCGACAGCTTCACCGTCCAGCGGCTGTTGCCAATGTCGCCACTTTTCAATACGAGCGTGCTCGTCCGGACGGCGCCGGTCCGCCTGGCTAACGGCGCCTGGGGCCTGCCGCTATACTTTGAACTGGGCATCAAGTACCCGATGATGCTCGCCTTCGACAGCCACGGCGATCCCACCTGGCTCTCGCGCATTGGCACGAGCATGAGCGCACTGCAGCCAGCCATCGTCCCCGTATCGGACAACGAAGTCCACGCGTGGATGCGCGACTCCAGCGACGAGCAGCGCGTGCAATACGCGCATAGCCGCGATGGCGGCGTCAGCTGGCTGGACATGCCCTCGCTCGACTTGCCCAACTACAGTACCTCCCTGAGCGCCCTACGGTTGAGCAACGGCAGCATCCTGGTGCTGCACAACCATGTCGTACCCGGCGGATCCTCGCGCAACATGCTGCGCCTGTCGATGGCAAAAGACGCCCGGACCTGGACCCATGTGATGGACGTGGCGCACGGAAAGGCCGGTGAAGAATTCTCGTATCCGGACTTACGACAGATCGGCAACCAGCTGCACATCACCTATACCTCGCGCCGCGCAGCCATCGCGCACCACGTACTTGACCTCCAATTTGCGGACGCTTTGTAATGGACCTGCCAGCACTCGATTTGCAATTCTCTTACGGCCGGCTGGCCTGGACATTCGTCATCGCGACCGTTGTAGCGGGCCTGCTGCCGGCAGCGATGCGTCGTTCACGGCCGGTGATCTGCGGCTTACTGCTGGCCACGGCTGCGCTGATGGCTCTGCCAAACGGCGCCTCGCCGGCCTACTGGCTGATACTGGCATTCCAATTGCCAAGCGGCGTATTGCTGGGTATCTGCCTGCTAAAGCTGACGACGGCATGGTCTGGTTCGCCAGTTCTCACAGGAATGCCGACCAACATTGCCGCCGCGATCGCGCTGGCCGGTGCTGCTTTGTACCTGGACGCCATCGGCGTGCTGTCGCTGGGCCTGTACTACTGGGGTTTCGGCCCCTATGGCGCGCCGCTGGTGGCGCTCGCCGCTGCGGCCCTGTGCGCAATCGCGGCAATCGTCGGCCGTGGCCGGCCGTATGCCCTTGTCGCGGTGGGCGCCCTCGCCTTGTTCTCGATCCTGCGCCTTCCTACCGGCAACCTCTGGGACGCGCTGCTCGACCCATTGTTGTGGGGCTGGGCAGTCGGATCGCTGGGCATCAAATGCGTCAAGTGGATCGCACGCAAGGTACGCGGCGCCACACAGCAATCCAGCCATGGCGCTGAAGCTGAACCCCAAGTTGCTTCCGCGCGAGCGGCTGGCATCGAACGTTTTTAATAAGAAGGAGAAGGTTAGTGGTAACTCGTAAATGGTATTTGCACCCGGTGATCGCGGCAGGCATCGCAGTCAATGCAGCCATTCTGGCACTCGCGGTGGCGTGGTCTGACCCAGATCCAACCCGGTTGTGGCATTTGCTCGGCGAAGACGGCATCGTTGAATGGATGCAGTTCCTCTGCTTCGCCGTCCTTTCCGTCTTGCTTGGTTTCGTTGCCAGCGAACGCTGGAAGCGCGCCCCGCGCGTGAGCCTGGAACTGCTTGCGCTGGTCGGCCTGAGCGCGCTGACGGCGCTGGCTGCGCTGGAAGAGATCAGCTGGTTCCAGCGCATTCTGGATGTCCAGTCACCGGAATTTTTCCTGCAGAATAATCGCCAGGCGGAGACCAACCTGCACAACCTCGCGCTCGGAAGCGCCAGCTTGCACAAGACGGTCCTGCTGAAGCTGATCTTCATTGCCGGTATCACGCACAACCTGATCCTGCCGCTGCTTGCCCGTTCACGGCCAGCCGTGCAGCGCTGGGTCGAGTCGATGGGGCTGTACCTTCCGCCGCTGTCGGCAGCCATTGTGTACCTGGTCCTGGTGATCCTGTCGCACCTGCTGATCGAGCATCCACGCAAAGGCGAGCTGGGCGAGACGTTCGGCGCGGTGCATTACCTGGCGACCGTGTTCACCGCGTACTTCATCGGTGTTGCTTACGGCAAGCCGCCGGTGTTTGAGAATGCGGCGGATGCTCGCCGTGTCTCGACGCTGTTCGTGACCGTGATCGCGTTCTTGCTGCTGATGGCATGGCTGCTAAGCGCAGGTGCTGGCGCGGTGGGCGCGCCTTCGGCTTAACTCTTGCATGAACACATTCAGTTAAGCTTTAAGGCAAACCTGGAAAACGTCATTCCAGCGGGGGCGGAATTCCCCTGGAAGACGTCATTCCCGCACGAGGCGGGAACGACGGTTTCATTGATTCCCGCGTTCGCGGGATAATTCGCCTTTCAGTGCGAACGGCACCGCCCTCGCCCATCGGTTCGAGGAAAGAGAAAACGTCAGCGAGCGAACCTGGTGATACCACCCGGCCGGCACATACAGCATCTCGCCGGGATTCATGATGCATTCGATTAGCGTCGCCTGGCGTGCGAGAGGATACTTCTCGTAATCCGGCGACTCGGGGTCGAATGGCGAGCCGAACAGGATGGCATTCGCCTCGCGCGGGTACAGGAATTCGTCGTGGTGAGGCGGCGACAGGAAGATGCGTTTGGTGCCCCATACCTGCGCGAAGATATTGTCGTCGTAATCGCAGTGCAGCGGCGTCACTGTTCCGGCCGGGCCGAGCCAGAAACGCGGCGGCCCCATTTTGTCGAAGTAAGCGGGCCAGTGACACAGCCTGTTCAGTTCGCGTAGCTCCAGATTGCCCAGATAGGGCGGCAGCGCATGCCCGCCTTCGGCGACCAGCTCCAGATACTCAAGCATCGACATATCCTGCATGGCCCGGTCAGGCGCAAATGCCGTGTTGATATAGTCGCCGACCCTGGCCCGAACTGGCAGGTGGCTAAATCGTTCGCGCAAGGTTTGCGGGGTAAGCGCTGACAGCGGCCACCGGCTGACAGCCCCGGTGATGACGAAAGGCAGGCCTTCCGCGGCACGCGCGCGGAACGCTGCCATATCCAGCATCCCGAGGCGCGGCACTGCAGAAATCTCGGGGAGGCTATGCCCTGCCCGCCGTATCGCGTCACGCATTTCCTGAATCGAGCTCACACCACGAACTTGCGCATCCCTTTGCTCGCGCGCCTGCTTTCTAGCCAGCGCATCCTCAGGCGATCTAAAACTAGATGGTGGCAAAGGGGGCAGCGATCGCGGGGATGCGCCCGGCTTCGAATTCTTCTCTCTAGACATAATTTTTCGCTATCTTTTCTTGGGGCAAGGGACTCGCAACCACGGATCGACGAGTTTCCGGCAATCCAGGTATATGGCAGTTCGGAACACCCACGCCGATATGTGCGGCGCCTAAAACGCCGGTGAATATCTTAACAGCCGGCCGCACTTCACATCCGAAGTAGTAAGCGACTTCGAGAAAAATACAGCCGCAGCCATGGCCATGGCCAGCTTAATCTTTCCTTCTTCCATACACATTTTTCGCGCTCAGCTTCCTTGGTGCATTTACTGCAAAAAAGAGATCGTGTCCTTGATCCAGATGTAAGCCAGCACCCCTGGGTAATATGGGATTCCTTGTCGATCAAGTTTACGTTAAAGCGCCTACGCTGGATGATGGAAACCCTTTCTCGTTAATTATCAACCGCTTATGCTGGTGGTATGTTTCATGCTTAATCCCATGTCGAAACGGCTCATTCTTCCATGGATCATCAGGATGCCCCCTGCCCTACGGCGAAGGTCACTTAATAAAAGGAGTTCGAAATGCATGCGATGTCAATATGCCGACTTATTGTTTCCGCGAGGAATCGCAAATCAATTGCCAAGTTGCTTCGGAGCGCTGCATTTATCGCCGGGCTGGCAGTGTTCTCTCCAGGAACGGCCTTGGCAGTTCCGGTTTGTGCAAGTTCTGATTTTTGTACAGGCACGGAGCTGGCAGCAGGTGCGAGTTTTTCAGAAAACGGGTTTACTTTTAGTAATTTTTATTTCTCACCGGGATTTGGCGCTCTCGAATTTCTGTTTCTCCCTGGCAGCCATGTTGGAACAGGTGCAACCCAGCGTTGGGCAAATTCTGGGTTTTATGTGACCGGTGCGGGCGGGGGTAATTTTATTGAACAAGCATTCCCTCCCGAAAGCAATTTCGAGTTTTTGTTTAACTACCGCGTGACAGCCCCTGTTGACGCGGATTTTGCGGTCGTCTTTGATCGAGCGCTTTTAAGCACCATAGGTGTGGCGTATAGCGGGCGCAATGCGGCGCTGGTTTCAGCGTCTGAGGAAATTTCTGGTCTGCGAGCTATCAATCTCGACGATTTGCTCGGCGGGCCGCCAGGTGCGAGTGGTACTGCGCAGCTTGGACAGTTCAATAGAGTCGGCTTGGATATTAGCAACGTGATTAGGGGCATCGTGCTCCCCGACAGTGGCAATTCGACGTTTGAGCTTCGGTCTCTAGTGAATACTTTTGACGCCAAAACGGTGCCAGAACCAGGTACGTTAGCGCTCCTCGGAATAGCCGCACTTGGGCTCCTTGGAATTCGGCGTTTGAATTGGGTAAGATCGTTGTGATCGACGTTGTGGCATGCGTGATGCGCGCGGCCCATGCACGTGCCATCATACCCGGCTGTTTGAAGGTCGATTGGCTGGCGGCATACACGTCCTCGTGAGCCAACGGCACAATGGGCGCCGGCTTGCCCTGGGTCTAACGCTGGATGAAGCCGCAAATCGAATCGCCATCCCGAAAGCGACGTTGCCCAACTGGGTGAGTGCGGCTAAGCGCGGCAGCGACCCGGCGACCCGAACATCGGTTTTCTCCGGTATGCCTGCGCGGGGCGACAGGACAACAACATTGTATCGATTGCCTGAAACAATTGGCCGAGCAAATAATTCATTAAATAGCTTGCTATTTCATAGCGCACTATGTAAGATCCTCTCCATGGACAGCAAACACACATCCGACGCCGCAGTACCCATCCTCGACGAGCAGCTCTGCTTCGCGCTGTATTCGAGCTCGCTGGCGATGGGCAAACTGTACCGCAAGCTGCTCAAACCGCTGGGCCTGACCTATCCGCAGTATCTGGTCATGATGGTTCTGTGGGAGAAGGACGAGCAAATCGTATCGGACATCGGTGCGCGTCTCTTCCTCGATTCCGCAACGCTGACACCGTTGCTAAAGCGAATGGAAGAAAGCGAACTGGTAACGCGTGTGCGCGCCGCCAGCGATGAACGCCAGGTCATCATCTCTCTCACTCCGGCCGGCAGCGCACTGCGCGAAAAAGCGCGGCTGCTGGGTGACCAGATCTCATGCGCGGCGGCCTGCAAGCTGGAAGAGGTGGAGTTGATGAAAAACATGGTCACCAATCTCCGCCGTAATCTGCATAACAACACCTAGTTTTTTGTCGGTACGAAAGTTTTCGTGCCGTTTTTCGCAACATATAAGTAGTGCGCTACTTAATAGCAAGCTATTTGTCAATCACTTAAAAAGGCAATCCATCATGAAATCGATCAAGACCCTCGCAGTTGCAGTTCTCGCCAGCGCCGCAGTGAATGCAGCCGCCGCCCAGCCGGCAGTAAAGCCGACTATCGTGCTGGTGCACGGCGCCTTTGCCGACTCCGCCAGTTGGGATGGCGTGACCAAAAAGCTGATCGCCGACGGCTACACCGTCATCGGCGCCGCCAATCCGCTGCGCAGCGTCAAGGCCGATGCCGCAGTCGTTTCCGGCATCGTCAAGGGCATCGCGGGCCCGGTCGTGCTGGTTGGCCACTCCTACGGCGGCGCCGTCATCTCAGCTGCAGCCAATGGCAACAGCAATGTGAAAAGCTTGGTCTACGTCGCCGCTTTCGCACCGGACGCCGGTGAAACTGCACTCGAACTGAGCGGGCGCTTTCCCGGCGGTACCCTGGGCAGCGCCCTGGCGGCACCTGTGCCCACGGCCGACGGCGGCAAGGACTTCTACATCCAGCAATCGAAATTCCATCAACAGTTTGCGGCGGACCTGCCCAAGGTACAGGCCAGCCTGATGGCGGCAGGCCAGCGTCCCATCGCCGAAGCGGCCCTGACCGAAGCGGCAGGCACGCCTGCGTGGAAGACTTTGCCCTCGTACTTCGTCTACGGTACGGCGGACAAAAACATTCCGGCTGCGGCACTGCACTTCATGGCCGACCGTGCCAAGTCGCGCAAGACCGTGGTTATCAATGGCGCCTCGCACGTCGTGATGACGTCCAAGCCGGCCCAGGTTGCACGCCTGATCGAAGACGCAGCCAAATAACATAAGTAGAGCGCTATTTAAATACTCCCAACTTAAAAAGGAATACACCATGAAAACACTGATCACCGCCCTTGCTCTTTCCGTCCTGCCCCTGTCGCTGAGTAGTGCTTTCGCGGCCAACCTGCCTGGCGTCGAGCGCAACACGGCGAAATTTTTGCAAGCACTTGAAGGTGGCAAGCCGCTCGAGACCATGACCCCGGCCGATGCCCGCGCCGTGCTGGTGGGCGCACAGGCCGGCCCCAAGGTGGCGCTGCCGGCGGCCGATGTCAGTGAAAAGACGATCCGGGTGAACGGCAGCGACATCAAGCTGACCATCGTGCGCCCGGCCGGCAGCAATAACCAGCCCCTGCCCGCCTTCATGTTCTTCCACGGCGGCGGCTGGGTGCTGGGCGACTTCCCGACCCACGAACGGCTGGTGCGTGACCTTGTGGCAGGCTCGGGCGCAGTGGCGGTATTCGTCAACTACACGCCGTCGCCGGAAGCGGGGTTCGGCGTCGCCATCGAGCAAGCCTATGCCGCCACCAAATGGGTGGCGGAGCACGGCAAGGATATCCATGTCGACGGAAAACGCCTGGCGGTGGCGGGCAACAGTGTCGGCGGCAATATGGCGACGGTTGTTGCTTTGATGGCAAAGGACAGGGGCGCGCCGCAACTGCGATCGCAAGTGTTGCTGTGGCCGGTGACAGACGCGAACTTCGACACGCCGTCGTACAAGCAGTTTGCCAACGGCTACTTCCTGACGAAGAACATGATGGCCTGGTTCTGGGACAATTACACGACCGATGCCGCGGCACGCAAGCAGATCTACGCTTCGCCGCTGCGGGCGACGAGCGCGCAGCTCAAGGGCCTGCCGCCGACGCTGATCCAGACCGCCGAATTCGACGTCCTGCGCGATGAGGCCGA
>CXWL01003006.1_pt2 | contig 14235 bp, 8 predicted proteins | sample 590931 | NCBI WGS metagenome assembly CXWL01 (sample SAMEA3498368, study PRJEB10139) | groundwater metagenome | biome: water well; material: biofilm material | place: Germany | collected 2015-04-27 | reverse complement strand
CTTGAGCGCCTGCCAGCGGTCGGGCCAGTGCTTGGCCGCGACGTCGAACAACACGCCAACCATCGCATCCCGCGCTTCGCCGGCGCGACGCATCGCGGCGATGGCTTCGTCATGTTCGCCTCCGAGCGTGATCGGCGGGCGGCCGGTCTCGACGAGGCAGAGCGTGGCGGGGGCGGTATCCCCGCTGCTCGCTGCCTCGGCCACGGCATCGCTTTGCGCAGCCGTCAGGAGAAAAGTCGGGTGTCCGGTGAAGACGGCGTGGAGCAGGGGCTGGCCCCAGCGCGCGCAATAGCCGTCGAAACCGAGCGAGGTCGCCGAAGCGTCCGCAACCTCGCGCAGGCGTTCCAGATTCTCGTCGAGCGCGACGGGAGCGAGCAAACGCCCGACGCGTTTCGCCCGGCTTTGCAGCGCTTCGCAATCGAGATCGCTGACCAGAGTGCCGATGGCTGCGAGATCGATCACGCCGCCTTCAAGCTCGCGCGAAATATCGAGGCTCAGCTGGAAGACCGGATTGAACAGCGGGGTTTGTGCGGTGAGGGCGTGAAGCTCCTGAAGCCTGCCCCGCAGCGCCTGATTGGTTTTCATCATCGTCTTGCCAATATCTTTTCGGCCTGCACAAGGTGCGGGCGATCGAGCATCTTGCCGTCAAGGCTTGCCACTCCGGCTTCGGGGTTGGCCGCGAAGACCGCTACCACCGCTTCGGCATGGGCAATTTCCTCGGCCGATGGCGTGAAGGCCGCATTGATGATCGGCACTTGCGCCGGGTGGATGGCAAGCATGCCGACAAACCCGTCGCGACGAGCTTTCCGGGCGGCGTCGGCCAACCCCGCTTCGTCACGGAAATCGGCGTGGAGCGTATCGATGGGCGCGACTTCCGCGGCGGACGCGGCGAACAGGCAAAGCGAGCGCGCAAGCTGGTAGGGCGCCGTCCAGTTGCCGTCTTCCTTGTATCCGGTCGCGCCGACCGCCGCGCTCAGATCTTCGGCTCCCCAGGTTATCCCGGCCAGCCTTGGCCCCGCAAGAACATAGCCGCCCAGCGTGAAGATCGCGGCGGGCGTTTCGGTGGCGACGGGGATGATCCGGGTCGATTCCGGCGGGAGGTCGAGTGCGGCCTCGAACTGATCAAGCGCAACGGCCAACTCGGCAATATCTTCCACGCCGCGCGGTTTTGGCAAAATGATCCCGTCGGGCGCGCCCGGCATGATCGCCTCAAGATCTTTCAATGCGTCGGCCGTCTCGAGCGGGTTGATGCGGACATAGAATTGGCTCGTCCGCCCGCTGCGGTTGGCCTCGAGATGCGCCAGCACCAGTTTTCGCGCTTCGGGCCTGCGCGCGGCGGCCACCGAATCTTCAAGGTCGAAGATCAGGACATCGGCGGCGATGCCTGCCGACTTGGCGATCTTGGCCTCGCTGTCTCCGGGCACGAACAGGAGCGAGCGTAGCTTCATGCGGCTGCCGCCTTGCGGATCATCAGCGCGGAACGCTTGCACTGGGCGACAAGCTCATCCTTCTGGTTGAAGGCGCGGTGGATGAAGATCACGATCCCGTTCTGCGGCCGCGACTTGCTCTCGCGGATTTCGGCGACTTCGCTTTCGACATGCACGGTGTCGCCATGGAAGAGCGGCCTGGGAAAGCGCACTTCGTCCCAACCCAGATTGGCAACGGTCGTCCCCAGCGTGGTGTCGCCCACCGAAATCCCGACCATCAGCCCCAGGGTGAAGCAGCTGTTGACGATCCGCGTGCCGAATTCGCTCTGGTCGCGGCAATATTCTTCATCGAGGTGAAGCGCCGCCGGATTGTGCGTCATCGCGCTGAACAGGACATTGTCGGTCTCCGTCACCGTCCGCCGCAAAGCGTGCTGAAATGTCTGCCCGACAGCAAATTCCTCGAAATAGAGTCCGGCCATATTCAATCCTGTCGCGGTTTCGGAATTTCCACGCCCTATTGTGTTTCGCCGCTACGGGAAAGCCTAGACTCGTACCGCCTTTTGGCGTCAGTTTGGTCGCGTCGAGAATCGGGAGGAAGTGTATGGGGTGGAAGCCTTGGGTGGTCGTGGCCGGACTGGCCGGACTGGCTGCACTGGCGAGCCCGCTTGTCGCCCTGACCGAATCGCCGCCGCAGGTTATCCTCGCCACGCCGGGCGGGGCGGGCGGCAATGGCGGCGTGATCGACCGCTTCACTATGCGCTTTTCGGAAAGCATGGTGCCGCTGGGCGATCCGCGCGCCGCACCGCCCTTCACCGTCAAATGCCCGGTCAGCGGCACGGGCCGCTGGGTCGATCCGCAAACCTTCGTCCATGAGTTTGCGAGCGCGCTCCCCGGCGGCGTAACGTGCGAAGTCAAGATGCGCAGCGACCTTGCCAGCGTGAAGGGTGTGAAGCTGACGGGCATTTCGGAATACAGGATCGACACAGGCGGCCCTTCGGCGCGCGCCGTGCTTCCAGGCACCTATGACGGAGACATCGAGGAAGACCAGGTGTTCCTGGTTGCAGCCAATGTCGCCCCCAACCGCCAATCGGTGGCGGCGCACGGTTATTGTGCGGTGGACGGGATCGGCGAGAAGATTGCGCTCGACGTGCTCGACGCATCGGTTGCACCCAAGCTGATTGCCGATCTTGGCACGGACGACTGGAACCTGCGCAATTTCCTCGAAGAGGGCGGATTGTCGGCCAATGTGCCAGCGAGCGCCGCCGATCGCGCGGCGGCGTATCAGAGCGTGGTTGCCGTCAAATGTAGGCGCCCCCTGCCGCCTGGGCGCGATGTGTCAATTGTCTGGGCCAAGGACATTGCGGGCAAGGATGGGCGGTTGGCGGCGCGCGACCAGAGATATGATTTCACTGTTCGCAAGGAATTTTCGGCGCGCTTCGAATGCGGTCGGGTCAACCCCCAGGCGGGTTGCAATCCAGTCCAGCCAGCGCGCGTTCGCTTTACCGCTCCCGTGCCGTTGGCGCTGGCAAAAGCCGTTCGCTTGAGCTTTGCCGACGGGACCTCGCTTTCGCCTGAATTGTCGAAGGAAGAGGAAAATAGCGCAACGATCAGTGACCTGAAGTTCGTCGCTCCTTTACCCGCCGCATCTACGGGCAAGCTATCGATCCCTGCGGGCATCGTCGATGAAAGCGGGCGCAAACTGGTCAATCTCCAGCGTTTCCCGCTTGAGGTGAAGATCGACGCGGCCCCGCCGCTGGTAAAATTCGCGGCAGTCTTCGGAATTATCGAAGCCAATGAAGGTGGGATATTGCCCGTCACCGTCCGCGCGGTCGAACCGGCGCTTGCCCAGCGCGTGAGCAGGGTCGGCGGCGAAATGCTGCGCGTCGACGCGTCCGACGGGCAGATCGCCCGCTGGCTGCGAGATCTCGACGATGCCGATGACAATGATTTCCGCACCGAAACAATCAAGGGCGAGGAGGTCGAGGTCAACTATACGGGCACGCGTTCGCTGCTCAACGGCAAGGGCGAGGGATTGAACCTTGCGCTTCCCAGCAAGGGTAAGGATTTTGAGGTCGTCGGAATCCCCATGAAAGAGCCCGGATTCTATGTCGTCGAACTGAATAGCCCGACGCTGGGACGGACGTTGCTGGGCCGCAACGTGCCGCGCTATGTCGCGGCCGGCGCGCTCGTCACCAATATGGCGGTGCATTTCAAATGGGGGCGGGAGGCTTCGCTCGCCTGGGTCACGACGCTCGATACGGCGCTCCCCGTGGCGGGTGCCGAAGTGCGGATCACCGACAGTTGCGATGGCCGCCAGCTTGCCCGCGGCGTGACCGACAAGCAGGGGCGCTTGCTCGTCAATGGCGGATTACCTGCGCCCGAAACCTACGGCAGTTGCGACGAAAATTCCGACAGCCATGCGTTGATGGTGTCGGCGCGCAAGGCCGGGGATTTCAGCTTTACACTGACCGAATGGGGCGACGGCATCCGGCCTTATGATTTCGACCTGCCCTATGGCTGGTCCGAAGCGGACGACATCATCCACACGGTCTTCGACCGGACGCTCGTCCGGGAAGGCGAGACGATCAGCATGAAGCATATCCTTCGGCGCCCGATCGCCGCGGGCTTTGGCTTTGCCGATGCAATCACAGGCACGCTCAAGCTCAGCCATTCAGGGTCGGGCACCGAATTCGAAATGCCCGTCTCGATCGGCAAGGACGGGATCGGGGAGACGAGCTGGACGGTGCCCAAGGGCGCGCCGCAAGGCGATTATGCGATGCAGATCAAGGCTGGCGAAGAGACGGTCTATCTCGACCAGCGGTTCCGCGTCGATGAGTTCCGCCTGCCGACGATGAAGGCGACGATCACCGGGCCGAAATCGGCGCTGGTGCGGCCCAAATCTGTGCCTCTAGACTTGTTCATTGGCTATCTTTCGGGCGGCCCCGCACCCGGTTTGCCGGTCAATATCCGCACCGCCTTCGACGTGCGCGACGGTACGCCGGAAGGCTGGGAAGAATGGACGTTTGGCGGCCGTATGGTGAAGGAGGGGACGACCCCGCTGGCAGGTGACAGCGAGGACGATCCGCCGCCGGAGCTGCCGCTGGCACAAACGCTTCCCGCCACGCTGGGCGGCGACGGCACGGCAAAGACCAGCATCGAGATTGGTCGGGAGATCGAGGACGCGACCGACATGACGGTCGAGATGGATTATGAAGATGCCAATGGCGAAACGCTGACCGCCTACCGCCGCATCGCCCTGCTTCCGTCGGCGATCCAGCTTGGGATCAAGACGGATGGCTGGCTGATGCGTGACAGCGATTTGCGCGTTAAGATTGCGGCACTCGATGCCGAAGGCCGTGCGATCGGGGGCCGTCCGGTGCGGCTCGACATCTATACCCGCGAAGTGCTGACCGCGCGGCGGCGGCTGATCGGGGGCTTTTACGCCTATGACAACCAGTTGCGGGTGACGAAGATCGGCGGCGGGTGTTTGGTCATGACCGACAAGCAGGGGCTTGCCTCCTGCCGGCTGGCGCCAGGTGTTTCAGGCGAGGTGACGGTGGTGGCCACCACGGCCGATGCCGATGGCAATGTCGCACGCGCGGTTCGTTCGGTCTGGCTCGCGGGTGAGGATGAATGGTGGTTCGGCGGCGACAATGGCGACCGGATGGATCTGATCCCCGAGGGCAAGAGCTACAAGGCAGGCGATACAGCCAAGTTTCAGGTACGCATGCCCTTCCGCGAGGCGACCGCGCTTGTGACGGTCGAGCGTGAAGGTGTGCTTTCGAGCTATGTGACGACGTTGTCGGGCAAGGATCCGGTCATCAAGGTACCGATGCCCGCCGCATATGCGCCCGACGTGTTCGTCTCGGTGCTCGCCGTGCGCGGGCGTGTCGGGGGCTTCAAGCAATGGCTCGCGGAAACCGCCAAGGAATGGAACCTGCCCTTTTTCAACCGCGAAGGCGGCGGCGTGACGGCACTTGTCGATCTCGCCAAGCCCAGTTACCGGCTCGGCATCGCCAAGGTGAAGGTCGGCTGGGAGGGGCACCAGCTTGGCGTCAAGGTCAAGGCCGACAAGGCGAAATATGCTGTCCGCGAAACGGCGGGTGTCGATATCGCCGTGACTGAACCCGGCGGCAAACCAGCCAGATTGGCTGAGATTGCCTTTGCGGCCGTCGATGAGGCGCTGCTCCAGCTTTCACCCAATGAAAGCTGGAAACTGCTCGACGCGATGATGGGCGAAAGGCCGCTTTCGGTGCTGACCTCGACCGCGCAGACCCAGGTCGTCGGCAAGCGGCATTATGGCAAGAAGGCAGTCGAGGCGGGCGGCGGCGGCGGTGACGCGTCTGCCGTGACGCGCGACGATTTCCGGCCGGTGCTGCTTTGGCGCGGGCGCGTCACGCTCGATGCCAAGGGCAGGGCGACGATCCCGGTCGAGCTGTCGGACTCGCTGTCCGCCTTCCGGCTGGTGGCGATTGCCAATTCGGGCGCGGGGCTGTTCGGCACGGGCGAGGTGACCGTGCGGACAAGCCAGGATTTACAGCTTTTCTCCGGCCTGCCGCCGCTTGTGCGGACGGGCGACTTCTTCGGGGCAAGCTTCACGCTGCGCAACGCGTCGGACAAAGCCATGAAGGTGACTGCCACGGTGGGCGTCACCCCAAGCGTCGCCAAGGGTGAGCCGTTGACCGTGACGATCCGGGCGGGCGGAGCGGTGCCGGTGACGTGGAACCTGACCGCGCCCGAGGGCATCTCCAAACTCGACTGGACGGTTGAGGCCAAATCCTCGAACGGCAAGGCGATCGACCGGATCGCGGTTTCGCAGGAGGTGATCCCGGCCGTCCCGATCGAAGTCTGGGCAGCAACGCTTGCGCGGGTCGGCAATGGTGTGCCGATCCCGGTTGCGGCACCCGAGGGTGCGATTGCGGGAACCGCCTATGTCGATGTCAAGCTGACCGACACGCTCGCTCCGCCATTGGCGGGGGTTCGAGGGTATATGAGCGGCTATCCCTATAATTGCTTTGAACAACGGCTTTCACGATCTGTGGTGCTGGGCGATAGTGGTGCGTGGACGGTGCTGGCGGGTGAAATCCCGGCCTATATGGATAGCGACGGGTTGCTCCGCTACTTCCCGATTGACCGGATCCAGGGTTCGGAAGCACTGACGGCCTATGTGCTGTCAATGACGGCGGAGGCCGGCTACGCGATCCCCGATGCCGCGCGGGTGCGGATGATCGAGGCAATGAAGGCGGTTGTCGATGGGCGGCTTGAGCGTAGCACTCGATGGAGTGGCGACGCCCGGTTGATCCGGATTGCGGCGTTGGCCGCGCTGGCGCGCAACGGGGCGTCGACCCCCGCGATGCTCGGGGCGATCAGTCTTGCGCCTGCCGATATGCCGACATCGGCGCTGACCGACTGGATCGTCGCGATCGACCGGACCAAGGGTGCGAACACGAAATTGCGCGAAGCCGCCGAACGCACGCTGCGCCAGCGGATCGTTTATGAAGGCTCGCGGCTCGATCTTGCCGATGCCCGCAACGCGCCCTGGTGGATGATGAGTTCGGGCGATGAAATGTCGATCAAGGCGCTGCTCGCGGTGCTTGGCCGTCCCGGCTGGGCAGATGAAGGGCCCAGGATGATGGTCGGCACAGCGCTTCGCCAGCGGCGCGGTCATTGGGATACGACGCCCGCCAATGCCTGGGGGACAATCGCGACCCGGCGCTTTGCGACGTTGTTCCCGGCCAAGGCGATCACCGGCGTGACGACTGTCAGTCTGGCGGGGCAGAGCCTGAGCCAAAGCTGGCCGATGCTCTCAGATGCTGGCCCCCTGCGTCTGAAACTGCCTTCCGCACCAGCACCGTTGACGCTTGCGCAATCGGGCGGTTCCGGGCCCTGGGCGATGGTCAGTGTGCTGGCCGCGGTTCCGCTCCAGAGNNACAATCACGGTCGATGCCTCGGCCGAGCGCAACTGGGTGGTGGTCAGCGATCCGGTGCCGCCGGGTGCGACGATCATCGGAAACCTCGGCGGGCAATCGGCAATCCTCGGCGCAGCAGCGGCGGGCGGTGACGGTGTTCAGCCATCCTATGTCGAGCGCGGCAAGGATGCGTGGCGCGGTTATTTCGAATGGGTGCCGCGCGGGCGCTTCGTGACGCAATATGCCGTGCGGCTCAACGGCACGGGCAAATTCAGCCTGCCACCAACGCGAGTCGAGGCGATGTATTCGCCCGACATCCGCGGGCAGGTGCCAAACAATCCGATGACGGTGGCGATGCGGTGAACACCCCGGCCGTCATCCCCGCGAAAGCGGGGATCCATAAACTCAGGCGCTGGAAGCTGTGGGTCCCCGCTTTCGCGGGGATGACAGTTGTGATGTTTTGGCTCGTTACAATCCCCCCCTTGCTCCCCAGCCACGACAAAGTGGCAGCCGCGTGGAAGCCCAGCGAATCCTGGCTTTACGACCGGAACGGCCAGTTGCTCGACAGCCAGCGGGTCAATTTTCGCGCGCGACGGCTGGCCTGGGTGGCAATGAAGGACATGGCCCCGGTGCTGGTGGACACGGTCATCGCGGCGGAGGACAAGCGTTTTCGCGATCATGGCGGGATCGACTGGCTCGCCGTGGCGAGCGCTGCCAAGGCACGGATCTCGGGTGAGCGGTCGCGCGGGGCGAGCACGATTTCCATGCAGGTTGCAGCCTTCCTTGCGCCCGGCCTTGCTGCCCCCGGTGCGCGGGGCTGGCTCGACAAGAGCAGGCAGATGCGCGCGGCGAGGGCGCTGGAGAGCCGCTGGTCAAAGAACGAAATCCTTGAAGCCTATCTCAACCTCGCGGGCTTTCGCGGGGAAGCGCAAGGGATTGGTGCGGCGGCGCTCGGGCTGTTCGGCAAGACGCCGGTAACCCTGACGGCCGACGAAGCGCGACTGGTCGCCGCGCTATTGCCCGATCCTTCAGCTTCGGCGGGGGAGATTGCGGCGCGGGCCTGTCGGGGCAAACCATCGGATTGTGGACGCCTGCGCGAATTGGCCAATGCGATGCTCGGCAACCAGCGGCAATTGGCGCTTGATCCTGGCCTTGCTCCGCATCTTGCGGTCAAGTTGCTGGGCGAGCCGGGGCTGAAGGTCTCGACCACGCTCGACCGCAATGTGCAGGCGATGGCGACGGTTGCGCTCCGCCGCCAGTTGATGGGCCTTGGCAGTGACCGTGCCCGCGACGGGGCGGTGGTTGTCGTCGATAACGCGAGTGGCGACGTGCTGGCCTATGTCGGCGGCGTCGGGGGCGGATCGACGGCGGCGGCGGTCGATGGCGCCGATGCTTATCGTCAGGCGGGATCGACGCTTAAGCCCTTCCTCTACGGGATGGTGATGGAACGTGGATATTTGACTCCAGCTTCGATCCTTGATGATTCTCCGGTTCAGCTCGACACGGCGTCGGGGCTCTACGTTCCGCAGAATTATGATCGGGCGTTCAAGGGGCCGGTTTCGGTGCGAGCGGCGCTGGCGGGGTCGCTCAACGTGCCTGCGGTGCGGACTTTGGTGATCGGCGGGACGGAGGCGTTCCGCGACCGGCTCTGGGATACGGGCTATCACGGGCTGACCGAGGATGGTCAGTATTACGGGTTTTCGCTCGCGCTCGGCTCGGCGGAGGTCACGCTGCTCGAACAGGCGGCCGCCTATCGCAGCTTTGCGCTGGGCGGGCGCTGGTCACCGCTGCGGCTCCGCGCGAGCGATCAGCATATCGCGCCGCGCCGGGTGCTTTCCGAACAGGCAAGCTGGCTGATCGGCTCGATCCTCTCCGACCCGCAGGCCCGCGCCGGGACGTTTGGCCTCGACAGCGCACTGAAACTGCCCTTCTGGGCGGCGGTCAAGACCGGCACCTCCAAGGCGATGCGCGACAATTGGTGCGTCGGCTGGTCGGATCGCTACACCGTCGCAGTGTGGATCGGGAATCTCGAGGGCGACAGCATGAAGGCGGTTTCGGGGACGAGCGGCGCGGCGCCGGTCTGGCGCGATGTGATGGTTGCGCTCCATGCGCGCGCGCCAGGGCGGGCACCCGCCATGCCTGCCGGGGTCGAGGCCCGGCCGGTCAGTTTTGCGGGCGGGATCGAAGCAGCCCGTCAGGAGTATTTCCTCAAAGGCACCGCCCAATCCATCCAGATTGCTGCCCCCGCTGCCGCCCGCCGCCCGCGCATTACCAATCCTGTTTCGGGCAGCGTCTATGCGCTCGATCCCGACATCCCGATCGACCGCCAGCGGCTAGGCTTTGCGGTGACGGGCGAAGTGACAGGGCACCGGCTGCTGCTCGACCGCCGCGACCTTGGTGATGCCGCGAGCGCGCCTATGGTGCTGGCCGGGCCGGGGGTGCACCGGCTTGCGCTGATTGACCCGTCAGGCCAGGTCGTTGACCAGTCTCGTTTCACAGTTCGCTGAATATGTTCCTATTTTATTCCTATTTTCTTGACATTTAGAACTGAAATGGTTATTTGAACGCTATGACGGCGAATCGCCCCCTACCGCGCTCAGCGCTCCGTGAATTTCTCGAAAACGAGTCTGCGGGCGGCATCCTGCTGATGGCGGCGGCCGCGCTGGCGATGCTCGTGGCGAACAGTTTTTGGGCTTCGGATTATTTCAATCTGCTCCACGCAAAGCTGGGGCCGCTCTCGGTTCAGCACTGGATCAACGATGCGCTGATGGCGGTCTTCTTCCTGCTCGTCGGGCTGGAGATCAAGCGCGAGTTCGTTGACGGGCATCTCTCGACCTGGGCTGACCGGCGCCTGCCGATCATCGCGGCGGCGGCGGGGATGATCGTTCCCGCGATCGTCTACCTTGCTATCACGCGGGACGATCCGGCACTCGCACGCGGCTGGGCGATCCCTGCCGCGACAGACATCGCCTTTGCGATCGGGGTGCTGGCGCTGCTCGGCAGTCGCGCGCCGACTTCGCTCAAGCTCTTCCTCACCACCGTCGCCATCGTCGATGATATGGGCGCTGTCGCGATCATCGCGCTGGCCTATACCGACGCGATCAATGGCGCCGCCCTGCTAGCCGCGCTTGTCATCATGGGAACCATGTTCACGCTCAACCGGTCGGGCGTGACGAAGCTGCGCTGGTATCTGGGTCTTGCCGCCCTGCTTTGGCTGGCGATGATGTTCTCGGGAATTCATGCGACGATTGCGGGCGTGCTTGCCGCCCTGACGATCCCGCTCAAGCGCACGCCCGGCGCACCCGATGCGGAAAATTCGACGCTCCACCGGCTCGAGCATATGCTCCAGAAGCCCGTCGCCTATGCCATCGTTCCATTGTTCGGCTTTGCCAATGCCGGCGTTTCGCTGTCGGGGATGGGGGTAGGTGCGGTGCTGGCTCCGCTCCCGCTCGGCATCGCGCTTGGCTTGTTTGTGGGCAAGCAGTTGGGCATATTCGCCAGCGTCTGGTTCTCGGTGAAGCTCAAACTCGCCGATCAGCCCGCCCATGCAAGCTGGCCGCAAATCTATGGTGTCTCGCTCCTTTGCGGCATCGGCTTCACGATGAGCCTGTTCATCGGCGGGCTGGCCTTTGCCGATCCGGCGCTGGCCGATGAAATGAAGATCGGCGTGTTGATGGGCTCGGTGGTCGCGGCCGTTTCGGGTTTTGCGCTATTGCGATCCACAGCTTCGGCGCAGGCGCGATGACAAACATTTTGGTCCAGGCATCCACGCAATCCGGCCTGCTCAACCTGCCGATGAGTTCTGCCGGCCTTGAGCCGGCCTATGCGATAATGCTGGCAACGGGGATTGGGCTGCTTGTCGGGCTGGAACGCGGTTGGCGGCAACGCAACGAACAGGCCGGCGGGCGGGTCGCGGGCATCCGTACCCATGCGCTGCTGGGGCTGGGCGGGGGCATTGTCGGCCTGGTGTCGACCGCACTGTCACCGCTGTTTGGCCTGCTGGGCCTTGCGGGCCTGATCGTGGCGCTGCTGCTTGCCCACCGCGCTCGGCTGGCCGAGCCGGATGACAATGTTTCGGCGACCGGAGCTGTCGTCGGCGTGCTGACAGTGCTGTTCGGTGTGCTGGCGACGGTCGGCTTTGCGCGCGAGGCGCTGGTTGCGGGCGGCGCGACGACGCTGATCCTGTCGATGCGCGAGAAGCTTCATGGCTGGCTCCAGACACTGGGCGAGGAGGATATTACGGCTGCCGCCCAGTTCGGGGCGATTGCGCTGGTTATCTTGCCGCTCCTGCCCGATCGCGCAGTCGGCCCCTATGATGCGCTGAATCCCCGTATGCTCTGGCTGGTGGTGGTCTTCGTCACGGGCCTGTCGTTCGCCGGCTACTGGGCGTCGAAGCGTTTCGGCACCGCGCGCGGCACTATCCTCGCAGCAGCGATCGGGGCGACATATTCGTCGACCGCCGTCACCGCCGAGCTTGCCCGCAGGCTTCGGGACGCGAGCGAGGATCGCACTACACTGAATGCGGCCATTGCGGCTGCCAGCGCCATGATGCCGCTGCGCGTTGCGATTCTTTGCGGCGTCCTGCTGCCCCGCGCATTTGCGTCACTCGTGATCGGGATTGGTGCGGCGGTGGCGTTCGTGATCCTCTATGCCGCCATTACTGTCTATCGCGCCGATCGGGCAGGAGGGGTCGGTGTAAAAACGCCACGCAATCCGTTCGATTTCTGGCCTGCCGTGGGGTTTGCGGCGGCGGTTGCGGTCGTCGTTGTCGGCGCACATTGGGCGCTCGAACGGTTCGGGGAACAGGGCATGACCGTGCTGGTGAGTCTCACAGGGCTTTACGATGTCGATGCGGCCATGATCATGCTGGCGAACCTGCCAACGGGCACGATGAGCATCACCGAATTGGCCATCGTCCTGTCGCTGCCCGTCCTGACCAATACCGTGCTCAAAACCGTGATGGTGTTCGTGTTGGCGGGGCGGCGTGCGGGACTGGTCGCCGCCGTTCCCCTGATGGGTTCGGCCGGGTTGATCGCGATCGGGATTTATGTGCTTTCAACGCAGGTGGGCGGTTAGACGGCCGATTCCGCTAGGATGAAGCTGTCACCATCACGTTTTGCGCCAGCATTTCGGCGGTTCCGAAGATCGTCATGAAGCCGATGTCGGTCGCGTCACGGCCCACGGCAATGCGGACGACATTCTCCTCCGGCACAAGCCGGGTCGGATCGACTAGGTGCCAGCGGTCACCCAGAAAGACCTCGACCAGCGCGTGAAAATCTGGTGGATCGATGCCCAGCGCGTAGGCCGAAACCATCCGCGCCGGAATGTCGGCGGCACGGGCGAAGGCAATCAGCAAATGTGCGAAATCGCGGCAGACGCCGGTGCGGCTGACAAAGGTGTCGCGCGCCGTCGTCGTGAAACCCGAACTGCCCGATACATAAGCCACGCTGTCATGGATCCAGTCGGTCATCTGCATGATGAGCGTGCCCTTGTCGGGCGCGTCGAAACGGGTGTTTACAAAGGTTTCGAGCTGGTCGGACGGGCAATAGCGGCTGGGCATCAGATACTGGATATAGGCATTGGGCAACGTCGCATGCGGCGGAGGATTGAGGCCCATAATGTCGGTCGGTGCGCGTTCGATTGAGACCGTTGCGGTGTAGGCGATCTCCAGATGGCCATGGGCATGCATCCACATCCGCCGCCCCAGCCCGTGCAATCCTTCGACGGGCGTAAGGGGCCCGCATCCGTCTATCGTGAGCAGGTCATGGAGCAACGGCTGGTCGGCCATCGGAATGGCCTCGACCGCGAGCAGGATATCGGCGGGTTCATGCACCTCGTAGGACAGGAGGGCGGAAATGTTGACTTTCACACGTGTTCCCGATCAGGTTCTAGCCAATCAATCCCTTGGCGAATGACACCCAGAGGTCGGTCTGCGCGAACCAGATTCGCAGCGGCTGCGAGGCTATGAATGCCACACCGCCCCAAAGCAACACCCGGTGGACGCGTCCATTGCTTAACCAGTCCCAGCCCCAAGCGGCAAGGATGAAGGCGTCGTTGACGATGAATCCGCCGATTGGTCCGGCTGGAACGACCGGCAAATGCATCCTGACGATCGCGGGCGTCAGGAGGGTGATCGTTGCAAGCAGCATGAAGCGTTTGTGGAAGGCAGCCCGCGACCGGACCCAGATTCCGGCCGCGACGAACACGCCGAACATCAGCGCATTGGTGATGGGGATGATGAGGAACGTATATTTCTCGACCATCGGCGGGCGATGGCCGAGNNGCGCCGACGATCCCGAGCTTGCGGTGCCAGTTCACCCTGCCCGTGGCGATCAGCGTGGTCTGCCCGACGAACAGCAACATCCACGCCGAAAAGGCAATCGCGTGGACATGCACCAGCGGCGTCAGGTTCGAGCCGCCGGGTTGTCCGGCCCCGGTCGTTCCGTGCAGTTGATTGAGCAGATAGTAAGTGGGCGCGAAGCCGGTGAAAACGGTTGCCAGAAGCAACACCGCCATGCCGGTAAAGAACATGTGTTCGTTACGGATATGCGCCTGACGTGCGGACTGCGTGGCCATCTGCGGTGCCCTCCCCTCTGGACGGGGCGTTGGGTAACACAGTCAGGGTGGCGGAGCCAGCGTGGGCTCGAAGGAAGTCCCCGGCCGCCGCCGCCTACAACTTCTCCGTCAACTCCGGCACGGCCTTGAACAGGTCCGCGACCAGCCCGATGTCCGCCACCTGGAAGATGGGGGCATCCTCATCCTTGTTGATGGCGATGATCGTCTTGCTATCCTTCATCCCCGCAAGGTGCTGGATCGCGCCCGAAATGCCGATCGCAACATAGACTTCGGGGGCGACGATCTTGCCGGTCTGGCCGACCTGATAGTCGTTGGGGGCATAG
>CXWL01122061.1_pt2 | contig 14241 bp, 16 predicted proteins | sample 590931 | NCBI WGS metagenome assembly CXWL01 (sample SAMEA3498368, study PRJEB10139) | groundwater metagenome | biome: water well; material: biofilm material | place: Germany | collected 2015-04-27 | reverse complement strand
CTTGGCCTTGTCGATCACCTCGCGCTTGTCGGCTTCATCGACATAGCTGCTGCCGGCGAGCTGTTCGCCGACCACGTCCATTTCTTCCGCGTCCTTCAGGCGTGGCGTCCACACGCCGGTCTTCAGGCACAGCGCGCAGCGCACCATCTCGGCGATGCCCTGCAGCAGCAGCACGGCGCCGGCGATCGGAATGACGAACTTGAAGGGGTACACCGGTATCGGGTCGGCATTGAAGGTCTGCTCGCGCATCGCCAGCGATTCGCCGAAGTAGGTCCAGCCGGACCAGGTGAGCGCCACCACGCCGGGGAGGAAGAAGACTGCGAACAGCACGAGGTCGAGCGCCGCCTGCGTGCGCGGCTTCATGCTGCCGTAGAAGAAGTCGCCGCGCACATGGCCGGCCTGCGAGAGCGTGTAGGCGCCGCCCATCATGAAGAGCGTGCCGTAGAGCATGTTGTTGGCATCGAAGATCCAGGCGGTGGGCGCGTTGAGCGCATAGCGCTTGAAGACCTCGCCGCACACCAGCAGCATCAGCGCGACGATGAGCCACGAGAAGGTCTTGCCCACGACCATGCTGAACCGGTCGACGGCGTGGAGGAAACGTTGGATGGTCATGTTGGTGTGAAGACGAGGCGCGTCAAAAGAAGATCAGCCACCCGGAGCGTTCCGGATGGCTGATGCGGGCCGGTTCGACCGGTCGCTCAGGCCTTCTTTTTTCCGAAGTAGTGGCTGTAGGCCATCTTGAAATCGACGCCGTAGTCGTTCTGCCACTGCAGCGCACGCTCGGCGAACACGCGCTGCGAATCAAGCACCTTCTTGAAAAGCGGGTTCTCTCCGGCTTTCTTCTCCACCGTCTTGTCCCACGCTGCGAGCTGCGCGCGCAGCACCGCATCGGGCGTCTTGTAGAACTTGATGCCGGCCTTCTTCATGTCCGCATAGTCCTGCGAGTTGCGCTGCACCGCCTTCCAGCTCATGTCGGCGCTCGCGGCCTGCACGGCGTAGTCGATGATCGAGCGCAGCTCCTGCGACAGCCCGCTGTACTTGCCCTTGTTGAACAGCACCTCGAACTGCTCGCCCGACTGGTGAAAGCTCTGCAGCATGCAGTTCTTCACCACGTCGGGAAAGCCGAGCGTGCGGTCGCTCGATGCGTTGTTGAACTCGGCCGCATCGATCAGCCCGCGGTCCAGCGCGGGAACGATTTCTCCGCCGGGCAGCGGGTTCACCGCGGTGCCCATCTCGGTGAACATGTCCACGGCCAGCCCGACCGTGCGGAACTTGAGCCCCTTCATGTCTTCCACCTTGGCCACCGGCTTCTTGAACCAGCCGAGCGGCTGCGTGGGCATCGGGCCGTAGAGGTACGACACCACCTCCATGTTCAGGCTCTTGTAGATCTCTTCCAGCAGCGCCTTGCCGCCGCCGTAGTTGTGCCAGGCCAGCACGGTGTTGGCATCCATGCCGAAGCCCGGGCCCGAACCCCACAGCGCGAGCGCCGAGTTCTTGCCGTAGTGGTAGGCCACCACGCCATGGCCGCCGTCGAGCGTGCCCTTGTTCACTGCCTCCAGCAACTGGAACGCGGGCACCACGGCGCCCGAAGGCAGCACCTCGATCTTCAGGCGGCCGCCGGCCATGTCGTTCACCTTCTTGGCGAAGTCGTTGGCGTACTCGTGGAAGATGTCCTTCGCGGGCCAGGTGCTCTGGAAGCGTAGCGAGGTGGTCTGGGCCATGCTGACCATCGGCGCCGACATGGCGCCTGCGGCCACGGCTGCTCCCTTCAGGAGGTTGCGGCGGCGGGGTGATTTGCTCTCTGTCATGTTGTCTCTCTCCAAACAAGTTCTGACTGACTTGGAAACCCTGACCGCCTCTTCGAGTTATGTTTGACAGGCCCAGGCCCGATCTTTGGCGCGCGCGAAAACGCGACAAACAGGGTTTTCACGAACCGGTGAAAAATTCCACCATCCGGCGGGCTTCAGGCAAGGTAAAGATGCGGCGGCCCGCGAGGTAACCCTAATGAAATGGAAGGAAGCAAAGAGATGACTGAACCCGTTGGTGAAAAAGGCTATGCCGGCGACGTGACGCCCGAGCAGGCGGCGCAATGGCAGGCCAGCGGCGAGGCGGTGCTGGTCGATGTGCGCACCGATGCCGAGCGCGAGTGGGTCGGCTACGTCCCCGGCGCCGTGCCGCTGGCTTGGAAGCAATGGCCGGGCATGGCACTGAATCCGGTGTTCGACGAGGGTGTGCGCGCTGCCGGCGAAGGCGGCAAGAAGCTGGTGCTGCTGTGCCGCAGCGGTGTGCGCTCCATTGCGGCTGCGAAGCGCGCCACTGAACTGGGACTGGAGGCTTACAACATCCTCGAAGGGTTCGAGGGGAATCCGGATGAGAGCGGCCACCGCGGGCAGATTGGGGGGTGGCGCAAGCGCGGGCTGCCCTGGAAGCAGAGCTGAACCTGCGTCAGGTCCACGATGTCGCGCTCGCGGCCGAAGTCCGGCGATAGAACAAGCCGCTTGTAAAAGAGAAAGCGCTTCTCGATGTCGGAGCTCATGGCGGGGTCAGGAGATCGGGTCGATGGCTGCGGAGCCAGCTTTCGGCACCGGCCAGCAATTGCGCGGCTTGGGCGATGCAGGCCTGCAGCGTGGCCGTGGAAACAGGGTCTCCTTCATAGTCGCTCACATTGCGTTGCCGACGCAGCGCATCAAGCACGATGATCTCCGGCTGTGCCACACCCATCGTCAGGCCCAGGCTCTGGATAGCGGTCTGGTGGTGCCCCGGCTGGCTGGTGGACGTGCGATAGCCGTTGGCCCACAAACCCAGCATCGCGCATTGCATGAGGCATTTGTAGGCGGCATCGAATCGGTTGTCGGTGCTGAGTTGTGCAATGTGCGCGTCGGCCAGATTTCGCCGCGCGGCCTGAAGCAATTTGGCGATGCCCGCGGCATCAGGCTGGTGGGCCTGCAGCCGCCCGATCGCCAGCAAGTTCTGCAAGCTCATCGGCTCCTCCCTTCACAAGCAATTTTGGTTTGGCCAGTATGTCGCGCGCGAACGCATCGCCACTGCGCGTACGTTCTGCAAATTCTTCAGGCGTGTAGAGCACCGTGTTCACCTCTCGGCCCAGCGCCGCATGCAGAGGAAACACGGCTTGTGCCAGCGTCATGAAATCCACGCTGCCCAGCACCAGCAGGTCCACATCGCTGCCCGGCGAGGGCGTGCCGCGTGCCACCGAGCCAAACACCAGCGCCAACCGGATCTGCGCATCCAGCGGCGCCAGCGCCTCGCGCACGGCAGGCACCACGCCATGTGTCTTGCGAAACAGTGCCGCCAGATCGTCGAACAGAGGGTGGCGCGTGTTGGCGGTGTAACGCACCTGATTGCCTTGTTCGCTGCGCAGCAGCAGGCCGGTGCGCGCCAGCTTGTCCACCTCTCGCGCCAGCGTGCCCGCATGACTGTCGGTCAGGCGCGCAAGCTCCCGCAGATGAAAGGCCGACTGCGGCTGCAGCAGCAACACCGCCAGCGTGCGTTGCCGCGCGGCGGGGAACAGCAGGTCGATCAGGGAAGAGTCGTTGCTCATTAGGCGACGATTGTTGCTAATAAGGCGACATTCGNNGACTTTCCATTCGATCCAGTCCAGCCATTGGCCACTGCCGTAATGCTTGGAAGACGTCGCCGCAGTGATTACGGCGAGCGCAAAAAGCAAAGGCTCACGGGCACGCCGTGAGCCTCTTTGCTTATGGAGCCTCGAAAGATCAGCTCAGCGCCGGAATGCGCAGCTTCTGCCCCGGATAGATCTTGTCCGGATGCGACAGCATCGGCTTGTTCGCCTCGAAGATCGCGTTGTACTTGTTGGCGTCGCCGTAGTACTTCTTCGAGATGGCCGAGAGCGTGTCGCCCTTCACCACGTCGTGGTACTGCGCGGGAGGTGCGGCGGGCGCGACCAGGTTGTTNNCCGGTGAGGCCGAGGTTCTGTGTCTCGATGTAGGTCTTGATGGCGGCTGCGGCCGCCGTGTTCGCGTCGGGCGTGGCCGCCTGGGCCGGCGAGCCGCCGAACAGTTTTTCACCGGCTTCCTTGATGAAACTGAGCAATCCCATGGTGTTCTCCTTGTGCCGTGGTGGATGGAATTCGCGAATGTAGCGGTGGAACGCTGGCCCCGGGCGTAGTCCCATGCCGCGTATGTCCGCGACGTGCCAGCAGGAATAACAACAAAGTCGCAATAATCCCGCGCATGGCATCCCCCTTCCTCGCAATCGACATCGGCAACACCCGCCTGAAATGGGCGCTCTACGACGGGGCGCATCCGGGCGCCGCGTTGCAGGCCTCGGGCGCGGAGTTCCTGGACCACATCGAACGATTGGCCGACGGCCCCTGGGCGGACCTGCCCGCACCTGGTTCCATGCTCGGCTGCGTGGTGGCCGGCGACACCTTGCGGCGCCGCGCCGAAGAGCAGATCGTCGAGCGCTTCGACTGCACGCCGCGCTGGGTCGTGTCGAGCCCGGGCGAGGCGGGCATCGTCAACGGCTACGACCACCCCACCCGCCTGGGCGCCGACCGCTTCGTGGCGATGATCGGCGCGCGCCACCGCATGCTCGCGCAAGGGCCGGCGCGGCCGATGGTGGTGGTGCTGATCGGCACGGCCGTGACCGTGGAGGCGATCGATGCCAGCGGCAAGTTCCTCGGCGGGTTGATCCTGCCGGGCCACGGCATCATGCTGCGCGCATTGGAGTCGGGCACCGCGGGCCTGCATGTGCCGACCGGCGAGGTGCGCGAATTTCCCACCAACACCAGCGATGCGCTCACCAGCGGCGGCACCTACGCCATCGCGGGCGCGGTCGAGCGCATGGTGCAGCACGTGCGCTCGCATTGCGGCGAGGAGCCGGCCTGCTTCATGACCGGTGGTGCGGGCTGGAAGATGGCGCCCGTCATGAACGGACACTTCGAACTGGTCGAGAGCCTGATCATGGACGGCCTGCTCGTGATTGCCCGCGAGCGCGCCGTCCCTCTGGCCTGAAGAAGAATCAGGGCCGCGCGATCAGCGCCTCGGCCACCGCCTGGAACGCCGGCAGCGTCAGCGGATCGTTCCCCGCACTCGCCGCCACCGGGTGCGCGGCGTAACGCACGATCACCATCTCCGCCTTCGGATCGACGTAGATGCTTTGGCCATGGATGCCGCGCGCCATGTACGCGCCGTGCGGGTTGTGCGACACCCACCACATGTTGCGATACGACCAGCCCGGCAGCAGCGCATAGCCGGCCTTCGCGAACTTGGCGGGGTCGCCGCCGCGCTGGATGTCTTCGACCACGGCCTTCGGAATCACCTGCTGCCCATTGGGCGCACGGCCGCCGTTGCGCATGGTCTCGCCGAAGCGCGCGATGTCGCGCAACACGGTGTTCAAGCCGCCCCCGCCCGACTCGGTGCCGATGCGGTCGACCATGAAGTACGCGTCCTGCTCGGCACCGATGCGGCGCCAGATCTTCTCGCTCAAGAGGTCGGCCAGCGACTGGTTGCTCGCGCGCCGCAGGATCCACGCGAGCACCTCGGCGTTCACCGTCTTGTAGGCGAAGGCGGCGTCGTGCGCGCCTTCCTTCTTGAGCGTCGCGAGGAATTCGTAGAACGACTTGGGGCCCGTGTAGTTCGGCCCTTGCGTCAGCATGCCGCCGGCGCGCGCGTAGTCCCAGATTTCGGCCTTCGGATCGGCGTAGTTCTCCGAGTAGTGCACGCCGATGGTCATGTCCATCACCTGGCGCACGGTGGCGTCGCCGTACGCCGTGTCCTTGAGCTCGGGCAGGTATTTGGCGACGGGTGCCGACGGGTCGAGCTTGCCCTCGTCCGCAAGGATCGCGGCGAGCGTGCCGACAAAAGACTTGGTCACCGACATCGCGATGTGCGGTCGCTCGGGCGTGAGGGCGCCGAAGTACTTTTCGTAGACCACCTTGCCGCGGTGCATCACCAGGATGCCGTCGGTGTAGGTGCGCGGGATCATCTGCGCGAAGGTCACCGTCTCTTCGCTGCCCAGGGGCTTGAAGGTGACGGCCTCGATGTCGTTGCGCGGCGCCGAAGGCAGCGGGCTCGTCGCACCGCTGCCGCGCCACACGTTGGCCGTGGGCACCGTCTCGCGCACGTGCGAGAAGCTCCAGCGCGTGCGCGGAAACACGCCGCCGGCCGGATTGTCGAAGGTGATCTGCTTGTCGGGCGGGGGCGGAAAGCCCTTCATCCAGCCGAGCGCGTCGACCGAGGTGGCCGCGGGGTCGGGCAGTGCGGCGGGCGCGGGCGTCTGTGCAATGGATGTGTTCACGGCAAGCAGGGTGAAGGCGGCGACGAGGGCCGTGCGTTGAAAGAAGGACATGGTGACAAGGCTCCAGGTGAATTCATCAACGACCGCTGAAACGCGCGGGACGCCGCTCGACGAACGAGCGCACGCCTTCGGCCGCGTCCTCGCTGTTCGAAAGCCGCTTTTGCGTCTCGATGAATTCCGACACCGCCGCGAGTGGCCCCTGCTCGACCGCCTTGATCACGTTGAGCCGCGTGGCCACCACCGCGAGCGGCGCTTGTGCCGCGATGCGCTGTGCAATGGCCAGTGCCGCATCGAGCTCTTGCCCGGCCGGCACCACCTTCTGCACGAAGTGGAGGCGATAGGCCTCGGCGCTGTCGAACTCATCGGCCGTGAGCAGGTGCAGCATCGCGTTGCCCACGCCCGCGCGCTCGGCCATGCGCAGCGTGGCGCCGCCCGTGGCCATGATCCCGCGCTGCACTTCCATCTGCGAGAAGCGGCAGTTGTCGGCCGCCACCACGATGTCCGCGCCCAGCATCAGCTCGATGCCGACCGTGAAGCAGATGCCCTTCACCGCCACCACCATCGGCTTGGTGCGGCGGCGGTAGTCGGGCAGGCCGAAGTCGTGCGGCTCCACCAGGCCGGCGGGAATCGCCTTCTCGCCCCGCTTCATGTACTCGGTGACCGCGGGCAGGTCCAGGCCCGCCGTGAAGTGGTCGCCGAAGGCATGCAGCACGCCCACGCGCAGGTTCGGGTCGTCGTCCAGGCGCGTGTAGGCNNCGGTTGATGCCGATCAGGAGCACATGGTCGAGCACCTGGGTGTCGATGCAGCCTTCTGCGGGCGGGGAGGTGGGCGTGGCGGTCATTGGTTTTTGTCTCCGAGTTGTTTTTGTTGTGGGGCTCAGTAGGTGTAGACGCCGCGCCCGGTCTTGCGGCCCAGTTGGCCTGCAGCGACCATTTCCTTGAGCAACGGGCAGGGGCGGTACTTGGAGTCGCCGAACTGCTCCAGGTACACCTCCATCACCGCCAGGCACACATCCAGCCCGATCATGTCGGCCAGCGCCAGCGGGCCGATCGGCTGGTTGCAGCCCAGCTTCATGCCGGCGTCGATGTCCTCGGCGGTGGCGATGCCTTCGGACAGCACGAAGAAAGCCTCGTTGATCATCGGCACCAGGATGCGGTTGACCACGAAGCCCGGAGCGTTCTTCACCGTGATCGGCGACTTGCCCAGCTTCTCGGCCAGCGCCTTCACCGCGTCGTGCGTGGCGTCGCTCGTGAGGTAGCCGCGGATCAGCTCGACCAGCGCCATCATCGGCACCGGGTTGAAGAAGTGCATGCCGATGAATCGGTCGGGGCGCGAGGTGGCGGCCGCCAGTTGCGTGATCGAGATCGACGAAGTGTTCGATGCGACGATCACTTCGGGGCCCACCAACTCGTCGACTTGCTTCAGGATCTTGAGCTTGAGCGCGTGGTTCTCGGTGGCCGCCTCGATGACGAGTTGCGCGCCCTTCAGGTCGTCGTAATTGGTCGAGCCCTTGATCAGCGCGAGTGCGGCGGCCTTCTGCTCTGCGGTGAGCTTTTCTTTCTTGATGAGCCGGTCGAGGCTGCCCGAGATGGTGGCGAGGCCCTTGTCGACGGCCGCCTGGGCGACGTCGATCATCACCACGTTGACGCCGGACACCGCGCAGGCCTGCGCAATGCCATTGCCCATCGTTCCGGCGCCGATGATGCCGACGGTCTGGATCGTCATGAGAAAACTCCTTGAAAGTACAAAAACTGGAAAAAGGGGAAGCGGGCGGGACGCCTGGGCCGGGCCGCCGCCGCGACAGAGGACATCGATTGTGAAGCAGCCTCGCAGGGCCGCCGTTCCCGCACGCGACACGGGCGCCCACCGGTGGCTTACAGTGCGGCGGTTGCTTTTTCTTCCCTCATTTCGACTTCGACCATGACCACCCTCGGCACCCCCCTTTCCCCCTCCGCCACCCGCGTGATGCTGCTCGGCTCCGGCGAACTCGGCAAGGAGGTGCTGATCGCCCTGCAGCGCCTCGGCGTCGAGACCATCGCGGTCGACCGCTACGAGAACGCGCCCGGCCAGCAGGTGGCCCACCACGCGCGCACCATCACCATGAGCGATCCCGAGCAGCTCAAGGCGCTGATCGAGGCCGAAAAACCCATGCTCGTCGTGCCCGAGATCGAGGCCATCGCCACGCCGATGCTCCAGCAGCTCGAAGACGCGGGCGTCGTGCGCGTGATTCCCACGGCCCGCGCCGCACGCCTCACGATGGACCGCGAAGGCATCCGCCGCCTGGCCGCCGAGACGCTGGGCGTGCCCACCAGCCCCTACAAGTTCTGCGACTCGCTGGCCGAGCTGCAGGCCGCGATCGACGGCGGCATCGGGTACCCCTGCATCGTCAAGCCCGTGATGAGCAGCTCCGGCAAGGGCCAGAGCAAGATCGACGGCCCCGCCGACGTGCAGAAGGCTTGGGACTACGCCATGGCCGGCGGNNTGACCGTGCGCGCGAAAGACGCGGCAGGTGCCGTGGAAACCAAATTCTGCGACCCCATCGGCCACGTGCAGGTGAGCGGCGATTACGTCGAAAGCTGGCAGCCGCACCCCATGGCGCCCGCTGCGCTGCAGAAGGCGCAACAGATCGCGCAAGCCGTGACGGCCGACCTGGGTGGCCAGGGCCTCTTCGGCGTCGAACTCTTCGTGAAGGGCGACGAGGTCTGGTTCAGCGAAGTCAGCCCGCGCCCGCACGACACCGGCATGGTCACCATGGCCACGCAATGGCAGAACGAGTTCGAGCTGCACGCGCGCGCCATCCTCGGCCTGCCGGTCGACACCTCGCTCAAGAGTCCGGGCGCGAGCGCGGTGATCTACGGCGGCGTCGATGCCACCGGCATCGCCTTCGACGGCATGGCCGAGGCGCTGCAGGTGCCCGGCAGCGACATCCGCCTGTTCGGCAAGCCCGAGAGCTTTCTCAAGCGCCGCATGGGCGTGGCGCTGGTGCATGCGGCCGACACCGACACGGCCCGCAAGCTGGCCAAAGAGGCGGCCTCGCGCGTGAAGCCCCGCAAGGGCTGAGCCTTGTGCGGGTGAACCCGGGGTGCAACACCCGGGTAGCCAGTTTCCGCAAGCCGCGTTGCAACGACGCAGGCATCGTGCGTGAAGATCGAGCGACATCCACTCGACCCTCCGGAGACACCATGCTGCATCCCCAGGCGCGCGCCTTGCTCGATTTCATCGAGTCGCGCGGCATTCCGCCGACCCACACGCTTTCGCCCGCCGATGCGCGAGCCTTCTACCGCGAGCGCCGCGCCGCCACGCAGCCGCTGCCCGCGGAAGTGGCCGAGGTACGTGACCTCGCGGCCGAGGGTCCGCACGGCACCATCCCGGTGCGCCTCTACCGGCCGCTGGGTTCGGGCGCCGGTCCGCTGCCAGTGCTGGTGTACTACCACGGCGGTGGCTGGGTCATCGGCGATCTCGACACGCACGACGTGCTGTGCCGCGAACTGGCCAACGGTGCGGGCTGCGCAGTGGTTGCGGTCGACTACCGCATGGGACCGGAGCACCGCTTTCCCGCCGCAGTCGACGACGTGCTCGCCGCCACGCGCTGGGTGCGCCGCGAGGCCGCGACACTGGGCCTCGATGCGAATCGCATGGCCGTGGGCGGCGACAGCGCCGGCGGCAATCTCGCGGCCGTGGTGGCAATCGCCGCACGCGATGCGGGCGACTTGCCAATCGCCTTCCAGTTGCTGATCTACCCGGCCACCGACATGCGCCGCGGCCATCCGTCGCACCAGGCGAACGGGCAGGGCTACCTGCTGACCCGCGAGACGATGGCGTACTTCCACGACCACTACATCACCGACGCGAAGCACGACCTCGACTGGCGCGCCTCGCCGNNCAGATCCACGGCTTCATCACCATGGGCAAGGTGCTCGACGAGGCCAACACCGCCGTCGCGCTTTGCGCCACCGAGTTGCATCGCGCGTTCTCGGCAGGCTAGGGCGGACTAGGGAAAGTCCCCGCGCAAATGCATGTCGCGCAACAAGGTTGCGCCGCTACGATCCAGCCAACACGAAGCCGCCCACCGCAGGGCAGGCCAGACCCGATGCAGGAGACAAACACCATGCAGCGAGCGAGTAATGCGCCCCCGGAAAACGGGGGTGCACGGCAAGGCGAGCGCCTCATGTGGCTCACGCCGCAGCGTGTGTTCTACGCCGGCCTGCTCGGTGCGGCCGCCGAGCGCACGATGGGTGGGCACGGCGTGTACATGTCGCCCGCGGGCGTGCCGCCGATCCGCATCCGCATCGGTGGCGGCGCCTGGCAGACGGGCGAACTCATCGTGGTGCCGCCGCAGGTGCCGCACCATGTCGAGAGCCAGCATCCGCTCATCTTCAACCTGCTGATCGAATCGGAATCCGTCGATCCCGCGCGCATGCCCGCCTTCATGCAGCACTGCGGCCCGGTCGATGCGCCGGCATTCGTCAAGCGCGTGCGCGATGCCCATGCGCACCTGCTGGCTGCGTCGGGCCGCGGCACGGATTTCGACGGCTTCGATTTCGATGCGCTCTTCTTCGGCGAGGCGCTCGCGCCGCGTGCGATCGATGCGCGCATCCGCAAGGTCATCGACGCGCTCGTGGCCGACCCGGCCGCGTCCGCCTCGGCCGAAGACTGCGCGGCCTCGGTGCATTTGTCGTTCTCGCGCTTCCTGCATTTGTTCAAGCAGGAAACCGGCATGGCGTTTCGCGCCTTCCGTGCCTGGAAGCGCGCGCGCAGCCTGCTGCGCTACGTGCGCCAGACCACCACGCTCACTGACATCGCGCTCGATACCGGCTACCCCGATTCGACGCACTTCAGCCATTCGATCCGCCAGGTCTATGGCCTGAAACCCAGCGACATCCTGGCCGGCTCCCGCCGCCTCGCGCTGCACGACGCAGCCGGCGGCTTCCGGCAATAGGCGAGACACGGAAGCCCCATGCAGATCCTCCAACTCCTGCTGTCGGGCATTGCGCAAGGTTGCATCTATGGGCTGATCGCGCTCGGGTTCGTGCTGATCTACAAGGCCACTGAAACCGTGAGCTTCGCGCAAGGCGACCTGATGATGCTCGGCGCCTTCGGCGCGTTCGCGGGCATGTCGCTCTTCGGCATGCCGTTCTGGCTCGCGGCGATCCTCGCGGTGGTGGCGATGGCGGCCTTCGGCGTGCTGCTGGAGCTGGCGGTGATCCGCCCGATCCTCGGGCAGCCGCAGTTCTCCATCGTGATGCTGACCATCGGCATCGCGTANNCTCGAGCAGCTCGCGATCATCATCGCCACGGCCATCCTGTGCGCGCTGCTGTTCGCGATGTTCCGCTACAGCAAGCTGGGCATCGCGATGCAGGCCTCGTCGCAGAACCAGCTCGCTGCCTACTACATGGGCATTCCGGTGAAGCGGCTCAACGGGCTGGTGTGGGGGCTGGCCGCAGCGGTCGCGGCCATCGCCGGCATGCTGCTCGCGCCCATCACGTTCGTGCACGCGAACATGGGCTTCATCGGGCTGAAGGCCTTTCCGGCGGCGGTGGTGGGCGGCTTCGGCAGCTTGCCGGGCGCGATCGTCGGCGGGCTGGTGATCGGCATCGTCGAATCGTTCGCGGGGTTCTATCTGCCCGACGGCTTCAAGGACACGGCGCCGTACATCGTGGTGCTGCTGATGCTCATGATCAAGCCCAACGGTCTGTTCGGCGAAAAGCTGCGCAAGAAAGTCTGAACGTTCATGCGCTACATCTTCAAGACCAGCTACGACCAGGACATCCGCCTCGCGCGGCACGGCGGCCATGTGTTCTGGTATGGCCTGCTCGTCGCGTTCCTCATCGCCGCACCGTGGGTGATAGAGGAGTACTGGCTCGCGCAACTGACCTTCGTGCTGATCTACGGGATCGTCGGACTGGGGCTGATGCTGCTGGCCGGGTTCACTGGGCAGTTCTCCATCGGGCATGCGGCTTTCCTCGGTGCGGGTGCGTACACGCAGGGCGTGCTGACCAACATGGGCGTTCCGTTCCCACTTGCGTTGATCGCCGCTGCCGCGTTGTCTGCTGCAGTCGGCGTGGTGGTCGCCTTGCCGGCGCTGCGCGTGAAGGGCATCTACCTCGGCATCGCGACGCTGTCGTTCGGCTTCATCGTCGAGGAAGTGTTCGCGCGCTGGGAAAGCGTCACCGGCGGCAACGCAGGGCTGCATGTGAAGTCGCCGCAGCTCTTCGGCTGGTCGCTGGGTTCGGGCGACGGTTTCTATTTCTTGTGCCTGGTGGTGGCGGTGCTCAGCACCCTGGGCATCTTGAACCTGCTGCGTTCGCCGACGGGCCGNNCATCTTGCGCGCTACAAGACGATGTCGTTCGCGATTTCGGCTGCGCTCGCGGGGCTGGGCGGCGCGCTGTACGCGCACAAGCTGAGCTTCATCTCGCCCGACCAGTTCAACATCCTGCAGTCGATCGACCTGCTGCTGATGGTGGTGATCGGTGGCCTGGGCTCGGTGCACGGCGCGTTCCTCGGCGCGATCTTCTTGATCGCAATGCCGCAGCTCATCTCGATGGGCAAGGACTGGCTGCCGGCAGTGATCGGTCAGGCGCCAGGCCTGCAAGGGCTGGTGTACGGCGTCGTGCTGATCGCGTTCGTGCTGTTCGAGCCGCTTGGGCTCTATGGCCGCTGGCTCAAGATCAGGACGTACCTGCAACTCTTCCCGTTCTACCGCAAGGGTTTGTTCAAGCGGCAGAAGTCGTTCACCAAGTCGGACCGATTGAGATGAGCACCAGCAGCGGCGACATCCTCCTTTCGGCCAAGGACCTGAGCGTGCGCTTCGGCGGCGTGCTCGCGGTCAACAAGGTGAGCTTCGACGTGCGGCGTGGCGAGGTGTTCACTCTCATCGGACCGAACGGCGCGGGCAAGACGACAGTGTTCAACCTGATCAGCCGCATCTACACGCCGACCGCGGGCGAGATCACCTGGCACGGCGAGGCGGCCGGGCCGCTTGCGCTGACGCAGCAGGCGCCGCATTCGATTGCCGCGCTGGGCATCGCGCGCACCTTCCAGAACATCGAACTCTTCGAACACGCGACCGTGCTGCACAACCTGTTGATCGGTCGCCACACGCACCGGCAGACNNAAGGCGGAGCAGGTGATCGAACTGCTCGATCTGCAGCATCACCGCGACTCGATGGTGGCCGGGCTGCCTTATGGCGTTCGCAAGGTGGTGGAACTGGCGCGCGCGCTGTGCACCGAGCCCAAGCTGCTGCTGCTCGACGAGCCATCGTCCGGACTCAACGTCGAAGAGACGGCCGACATGGCGTTCTGGATCCAGGACATCCAGCATGAGCTGGGTGTGTCGGTGTTGATGGTGGAGCACGACATGTCGCTGGTGTCGAAAGTGTCCGACCGCGTGCTGGCGATGAACCAGGGAGAAGTGCTGGCCACCGGTACGCCGCGCGAGGTGCAGGCGGATGCGCGGGTGATCGAGGCGTACCTCGGGACCGTGGACGACGTGAGCAGTTTGAGGAGGGTGGCGGCATGAGTGCTTCGTTCGCTACCTTTGGGGAGGCGCCCGGTATGCGGTGCGGCGCGGTCGCCCCCACTGCGCCGGCCGCTTCGCGGCTCCCCTGCGGTGCTCGCATTTCGCGGGGTCTCGCAGAACTCGCTTCGCTCAAACAGCTGCGAGCCCTGATCCGCGAAACGCTGTGCTCCTCGGCGGCGCAGAGGGGGCGCCCGCCCCGCACCGCACACCGGGCTCCGGGGTGTAGTGATCGCCCAGTGCGTACCCACGGCGTTGGGGTCCCTGCCCCGGGTGGGCCGTTGAGGCACCGCCGAGCAGCGCAGCGACGGGCGGATCAGGGCTCGCCGCTGTTTGAGCGAAGCGAGTTCGGCGAGACCCCGCCCGTCGCGAGCAGCGCAGGGGAGCCCGAAGGGCCGGTGACGTCGGCCCGCCCGGGGCAGGGGCCCCAACGCCGTTCCCCG
>CXWL01011849.1_pt1 | contig 14241 bp, 13 predicted proteins | sample 590931 | NCBI WGS metagenome assembly CXWL01 (sample SAMEA3498368, study PRJEB10139) | groundwater metagenome | biome: water well; material: biofilm material | place: Germany | collected 2015-04-27 | reverse complement strand
ACGGGCGAGGGGCTATGTGGACGATGTGGAGTTTTCGCCCATGGATGCCAGCCGTTCCGATCCTGCCTATCTCTATGAGGTGATCGAGGCGGTGATTGCCGCAGGAGCCGGGACGATCAATATTCCCGATACGGTCGGCTATGCGGTGCCACAAGAATTCGGCCGGCTCATCCGTGGTATTCGCGAGCAGGTGTCCAATAGTGCGAAGGCGGTGATCTCCGTCCATTGCCACAACGACCTTGGCCTTGCCGTGGGGAACAGCTTGGCGGCGGTGTTCGAAGGGGCCGGCCAAGTGGAGTGCACGATCAATGGAATCGGCGAGCGGGCGGGGAACACGGCATTGGAAGAAATTGTCATGGGGATTCGAACCAGGAAGGATTTCTATCAAGCTGACACGAAGATTCGCACCGAAGAAATTTCGAAGACCAGCCGATTGGTCAGCAAGATCACCGGCATGGTGGTGCAGCCGAACAAGGCGATCGTCGGGGCAAATGCCTTTGCCCATACATCCGGCATTCACCAGGACGGACTGCTGAAGGACAAGACGACCTATGAAATCATGCGGCCGGAGACGATCGGGCTGGTCGAGAGCAAGATGGTCATGGGGAAGCTGTCAGGACGGCATGCATTTCGACAGAGGCTGGTGGAGTTGGGATATACGCTCTCTGACGAAGAGATCAATCACGCGTTCGAGCGGTTTAAGAAGTTAGCCGATCAAAAGAAGGAGATATACGAAGAGGATCTTGAAGTCATCGTTTCCGAAGAGTTGGCCAAAATGGCCGATCGGATCAACTTGAAATCGTTCTTTGTCGCCAGCGGGACTGATCGGGTTCCAACTGCCACGGTCGAACTTGAGATCGACGGACGAACGATCTCGCAGACCGGGACAGGCGATGGGCCGGTCGATGCGGTCTACCGGACGATTGCCGCGATGACGCAGACGAAAAGTACGCTTCTCATGTATGTGGTGAAGGCCATTACCGGCGGGACCGATGCCCAGGGCGAAGTCTCGGTCCGGGTTCAAGAAGATGGCCGCACTGTCTCAGGCCATGGGGCGGATACGGATATCATCATGGCCTCGGCGAGGGCCTATCTCAACGCGCTAAACAAGCTGTTGTACCTGGCGGGAAAACAGACGCAGGGTGAACATAAAGTCAGCTTGATTTAGGGAAAGTGGCTCGGTAGAGTTAGCGGCTCCGGTCTGGAACCTGGAAGGTATTATCGGCTGGGAGGTGCGCCCGTGGTTCATGTCACCCTGGCAGATCGGCCGGAGTTTCTGGCCGGCGATCATACCGTCCTGCGGGAGCTGCTGCATCCTGCGAAACAACCGCTCTCGCTTAGATATAGTGTGGCGCACGGGACATTGGCTCCCGGCCTTCGGTCGAAGTGGCATAAGCTAAAATCCTCAGAGGTCTACTACATTATCGCAGGCAGGGGGCGATTGAGCGTAGATGACTCTGTCGTCGCGGTGGAAACAGGCTCCATTGTCTATGTGCCTCCGGGAGGCAAGCAGTCTCTGGAGAGCAGTGGCCCCACCGCCATTGAGTTCCTCTGTGTGGTCGAGCCCGCTTGGCGGCCAGAGGACGAGGAAGTGCTGGAGTAGAGCTGGTGTGGATTAAACTCACAAAGAGGGAGAGTGGTTTGTGAAGGCGAAGATTGCCGTGTTAGCCGGTGATGGAGTGGGTCGGGAGATCGTTCCTGAGGCCGTGAAGGTGCTGAAGGCTGTGGCCAAGAAGTTCGAGCACAGGTTCGAGTTTCTCTCCGCTGATGTCGGTGGGCAGGCTATCGACAAAGTGGGCGTTCCGCTCCCTCAGGAGACGCTGACCCTGGCCAAACAGAGCGACGCGGTTTTGCTTGGCGCAGTAGGCGGTCCTAAGTGGGAGGGGCTGGAGTATAGCTTGCGTCCGGAACGCGCATTGTTGGGCTTGCGAGAGCACTTGGGCCTCTACGCGAATTTACGGCCGGCGAAGTTGTATCCGATGTTGGCCGATGCCTCCACGCTGAAACGCGAGGTGATTGAGGGAATCGATATCCTCGTCATTCGGGAACTGACCGGCGGCATCTATTTTGGGAAGCCCAAAGGCATCGAGAAATTGCCGAACGGGAGCGAGCGAGGATTCAACACCGAGGTCTATACCACTGAAGAAATCGCACGCATTGCAAAAGTGGCGTTCGAGGCGGCCAGAAAACGCCGGAAAAAGGTGACGTCTGTCGATAAAGCGAACGTGTTGGAGTCATCTGAGCTGTGGCGTCGTGTCGTCATCGAGACCCACAAGGGCTATCCGGATGTAGAATTGAACCATATCTATGTCGACAATGCGGCGATGCAACTCGTGCGAAACCCGCGGCAGTTCGATGTGATGCTCTGCAACAATATATTCGGTGATATTCTGAGCGATGAAGCCGCGATGTTGACTGGGTCTATCGGCATGCTGCCGTCGGCCAGCATCGGCGCGCAGGTCGGACTGTTCGAGCCGATTCATGGCAGCGCGCCTGATATTGCGGGGAAGAATGTGGCGAATCCCATTGCAACGATTGCTTCGGCGGCTATGATGCTGTCCTATGCCTTCAGGTTGGATAAGGAAGCCGCCGCCATCGAGGAGGCGATTGTGAAAGCCCTTGATTTTGGCTATCGGACGAAAGATATTCACAGCCCTGATACTCGCCTTGTCAGTACGATGGAGATGGGTGAAGTCATCGTGCAATATCTGAACTAGCAAGACTTATGAGGCAGATGAGCACAGATCTTAACGCCGGATTGATCCGGACTGTTGCCGGCATTGGATCTCCTGGCTGGTCCGGTGACGGGGCCGGGGCGCTTGCTGCTTGCTTGAATGAGCCGAAGAGTCTTACTGTCGATATAGAGGGTAACCTGTTCATCGCCGACTCGGAGAACCACGTCGTTAGGAAAATCGACATGAAGACCCAATCTATCTGGACGGTAGCCGGGTGCACCCAGAGAGTCGGATCTGAAGTGAATCGTGTTTCGCCTGCTGCGGTGGCCGAGGGAGCAGGGGATGACGATCCTTTTGCCGAAACCGGCGCGATTGATTCGCACGCCTTTACCCAGCAGACTGACTTAAGTGGGACCGTGCGGTATGTTGTGACTGGTACAACGCCGATAAAGCGCTTTAGCGGCGACGGTGGCCCTGCGGATCAAGCTCTGTTGAATTTCCCGACCGCAGTTGTGGTCGATCGGGCAGGGCACCTCTACATTGCGGATACGCTGAACCATCGGGTGCGGCGTGTGGAGTCCGGTACCGGACTGATCACGACCATTGCCGGCGTCGGCCAGCCTCGGTGCTTTGGTGACGGAGGGTTGGCCGTAGAGGCTGGGTTGAACGAACCGGCTGCTTTAGCGGTGAGCGACAGGGGCGTCCTCTATATTGCCGATCAGAGTAACAACCGCGTGAGGGCGCTGGATTTAGCCACCGGAGTGATTTCTACGGTCGCAGGGACAGGAACGGCTGCGTATAATGGAGATGATATGGTTGCGGTGGAAACCGGTCTGGCCGGCCCAAGTGGATTGGCGCTTACTGCAGATGGCACGTTGTTCATTGCCGATAGTTTCAACGGAAGGATTCGTGCCGTCGATCCTGTCACTGGCTTCATACGGACTGTGGTCGGTGATGGTGGTGAGTATAAATATCAGGGCCCGGATGAGCCGCCCAGCCGCAGTCTCTCTCGGCCATCGGGGATTACGTTGGATGAAGAGGGGAATCTCTTCTTTACCGATTCGGACAATCATCTGGTGCGGCGGTGGGATCGGATCACTGGAGGGGTTGAACGTATTGCTGGCGTTGGTGTGGCCAGCTACGGGGGTGATGAGAGCACGGCTTTCGAAGCCGGCTTGAGTTACCCGTTTGGCATCGTGATGGGTCGCGCAGGGCATTTGCTCGTGGCCGATACGTTCAATCATCGTATTCGCGAGATCGCGCTGTAGGCAGGAACGAGGCTCATGTTGAAAAAGAAATTAGGGTATGTCGTGGCAGTCGTCGGTGCGACCGGGGCGGTCGGCACAGAAATGATTCAGGTGCTTGAGGAGCGGAAGTTTCCCGTCACACGTCTGGTCCCGCTTGCATCGGCTCGTTCGGCCGGTGGTATGGTGACATTTGCGGGCAATGAAGTGCCCATTGAAGTTTTGACGAAGGACTCGTTTGCCGGCGTAGACATCGCACTTTTTTCTGCCGGGGCGGAGCTTAGTCGAGAGTTTGCTCCGATCGCAGTGAAGGCCGGTGCGGTGGTGATCGATAATAGTGCTGCCTGGAGGATGACGCCTGAAGTGCCGCTTGTGGTGCCTGAGGTGAACGCGCACGACATTCAACGGCACAAGGGGATCATCGCCAATCCGAATTGTTCTACGATTCAAATGGTCGTGGCGTTGAAGCCCCTGCATGATGAGGCCAGGATCAAGCGGATTGTCGTCACGACCTTTCAATCGGTCTCCGGCACGGGGAAAGACGCCATGGATGAGCTGATGACGGAATGCCAAGATCTGCTGAGCTTCAAGTCGGCGAGTCCCAAGGTCTATCCCTATCAGATCGCCTTCAATTGTCTGCCTCAGATCGACGATTTTCTGCCGTCAGGGTATACGAAGGAAGAGATGAAGATGGTCCATGAGACAAGAAAGATCATGGGCGACCAGTCGATTCATGTCACGGCGACGACCGTGCGGGTCCCGGTGTATGTTGGACATTCGGAAGCGGTCAACATTGAGACTGAGCGGAAATTATCGGCCAACGATGCCCGCGCCATTCTTTCCACCGCGCCCGGAGTGCTGCTCTATGATGATCCGGCACATAAGNNCGGGAAGGATGAGGTCTATGTCGGTCGCGTTCGTGAAGATGAATCGATCGCCAACGGTCTCAACCTGTGGGTCGTGGCGGATAATTTGCGCAAAGGGGCTGCGCTCAATGCCGTGCAAATTGCAGAGCATTTAGTTCAAGACTGATGGCTGAGTGGGGAAATCTAGGCAAGGTCATCATTGGAGTCGGGCTATGTGTGGTGTTGGTCGGCCTGTTGCTGCTGATCGCAGACCGCGTTCCAGGAATCGGGAATCTCCTAGGCTGGTTCGGTAAGCTTCCAGGCGATATCTCCATCCGGCGAGATAACTTCAGCTTCTCATTTCCGCTCGCAACCAGCCTGCTCCTCAGCGTCATCCTAAGTCTGGTATTCTATTTACTATCATGGATCTTTCGCCGATGAAGCAGTCGAAGGGTGGAGTATGCCGAGCCATCTTGGCCGGAGCCTGCCTTCTTAGCCTATCATCGGAGGTGGAGGCAACCGAGCCGCTTCGAGTCTTACTGTCAGCCGATGTGCCGCGGCTCGATGTCCGTGCAGACAGTCCGTTGTGGGTGACAGAGGCAAAGGGCCACAGTCACACTCTGCGGGCGCCGGTTCAGGTTATAGCCGCTGAAGCCGGGTTCTTGCTGAACGGCGTCCGCATGAAGACGGAGCAGCTGACTCTGCGCGGTGGAGAGCAAGGCCTCACGCTGACCTTCCCACGGCTCGCTCGGAAGTCCAATGGGGCGGCGATGTCATCGGGCGATTCCGGCATGGAGATCGCGGTGAGCGGCGTTGTCCATCTTGTGCGAAAAGGCAAGGGGTTTTTGGTCCTCAATCGGGTGGATCTTGAAGAGTACGTGAAAGGGGTGGTTCCCGCCGAGGTCAGTTCGACCTGGCACCCGGAGATGTTGAAAGCGCAGGCGGTCGCCGCACGGACCTATGCGCTTTACCAGCAGATGTTGAGCGCTACGCGTGAGTACGACGTGGCGGCTACGGTGCAAGATCAGGTCTATCGAGGAAAGCAGGGGATTGATGCCGGGATCCTACGCGCGGTAGAAGAGACGCGAGGTTTGGTCGTTACCTATCAGGGTGCGCCAATCTACGCCGCGTTCTCCTCGACGGCCGCCGGGCTGACGGAAGATGCCATGAATGTGTGGTCGAAAGAGTATCCCTATCTCAAGGGCGTGGAGTGTCCCTTCGATCTTATGTCGCCCTATTATCAATGGAAATCTTCCTTTAAAATTGACACCCTTGAACAGGGCTTGCGCCAGCAGGGCTTCTCCGTGGGGACGATCGCGACGATGACGCCCTTGTCGTTCAGCCGCGGGGGGCGAGTTGCAAAGCTGCGCATTCTCCACTCTGGCGGAGAGTTGGTGCTTCGCGGAGAAGAGTTGCGGAAAGCCGTCGGGTATACCATCATCCCCAGTACTCAGTTTGCCATCGAGTCGATTGGACGGGATGTGGTGCTTTCCGGCTTCGGTGCGGGCCACGCTGTTGGTATGTGCCAGTGGGGCGCGAAAGAACTGGCTGAGTTAGGCTATCCGTTCTCGACGATTCTCCAGTATTATTATCCAGGCACCGAACTGCAGCATATGACGCTGACCAAACCTCCGACCCTTCCGTCTTCCTGATGCAGCTCTCTGAGTTCGACTTTCCGTTCGACTCGTCGCTAATTGCCGCTCATCCATGTCTCCCGCGCGATCACGCCAGGCTGCTTGTTCTGCAGCGTCTCGACCGCTCGCTCGCCCACCGCCGCGTCGACGAATTGCCCAATCTTCTTCGTTCTGGCGATCTTCTCGTGGTCAACAATACGAAAGTGTTGGCCGCGCGCGTGGCTGGACGGAAGAGTTCTACCGGCGCGGAAGTCGAGATTCTCTTTGTGAAGGATCTCGGTGATGCGATCTGGGAAGTGCTGATCAAGGGAACGTTTCGGCCGGGACAGATTATTGAGATGGGTGCAGAGGCTTCTGCTGTGGTGATCGAGCGTGGCGCGATACGAACGACGGTTCGGGTTGAGAGTCCGATTCCGCTTTCCCAATGGCTGCGACAATATGGCCGAATGCCGCTTCCGCCCTACTTGAAACGGGCGCCAACTGACCAGGATCGAGAATGGTACCAAACCTTATTCGCGCTGCATGAGGGCGCGATTGCGGCGCCCACCGCCGGGCTCCATTTCACACCGGAACTGCTGGTGCGACTGCGTCAGAGCGGGATCGGTCTCACGGCCGTCACGCTCCATGTCGGTGTCGGGACTTTCAAGCCGGTAACGGTCGATCAGATCGAAGACCACCAGATGGGCGCAGAATGGGTCGAGGTCGGAGCGGAGGCGGTTCGTTCAATCGAGCAGGCGCGAGCGGCAGGGGGGCGAATTGTTTCTGTTGGGACCACGGTCATACGCGCGCTCGAAACCGCGGCCCGTGCGGACGGTCAGATCCGGCCCTATTGTGGAGAGACAGATATATTTATGACGCCAGGGTTTTCTTTCAAGGTGGTCGATGCTCTTCTCACGAATTTTCACTTGCCACGGACTACATTGCTGATGCTGGTCTCTGCATTGGCGGGGACGGAGTTGCTTCGCCAGGCCTACGCAGACGCAGTGCGCGAGCGGTACCGGTTCTATAGTTATGGCGATGCGATGTTGATTCTCTAGCAGGATGCTAAAAAGTCCGCCAGCGTCGTTCTCACATCGTTCAGATCCTCAACGTACCCCAGAGGGTACGCCTCCGGTCTTCACTATGACCTGATGGCTTCTGACGAGACGAGTGCTGCTATAACTGCTCGCGGTTGATCTTAATGGGGATGGTCGCTTTGAGCGATTCAGTATAGGCCATCAGCGCTCGTTGCTGTTTTTGAAAGAGGACATCCTGCACCGCGCGGTCTTTTGCCGCCTCGGCCTTTGCGGGGTCTGATTCCGTTTGTCGTAGCGTGAAGGCTTGCGCTTCTGCAAGCTCGGCAGGGGTAAGGGCTACGGCGTCGCGGATGATCATCTTGGCTTTGCTGCTCAGCACTTCTTTTGTTTCCATCGCTTCGAATGTTGCGGGGGTCAGATGATTAGCTGCCAGGAGCTGTTGGTAGACCTGCGGGTCAAATGTACCGTTCTTTTGAAAATCAGGGATTTGCATGATGGCCTCCCGCAGTTCATCGTTCGCTACGGTGAGGCCCATGTTCTTTGCCGCAATGAGCCAGGTTCGATTGTCGATCAGTTGATCCACCACTAATTGCTTGATCGTTTCGTCTTTGAACTCTCCAGGGACTTTGTCCTTATAGAAGCGATAGGTATTCTCATAGGCGCGTCGAAACTCATCGCGGGATACGGTAAGCTCTCCGACTGTGGCGACGCCGGCGCCGGCGCCAGGTTGCTCACCGAATCCCCACCAGCCCATGGTGATGACAAAGGCGAGGGCGATGACCCCCATGACGGATTTGAGGAGCCACGGATAGCTATGAGACGCTTCGCGCATCGATTTCAGCATGACAATTCCTCGGAAAACTCGTTATGGACGGATTCTACTCAGGGATCTGTGGAAAGGCAAGAGACGACCTTTCTTTTACTCNNCTCTGTGATCTCACGATCGAGTTCAACCGCCTACTCGTGAAGGCGAGAATTATCACCCGCAATATTCGATTTGTCGGATAGTGTTCTTTGTTTGTGCTGGGTAGTTTGATTTGCTATACTTTGCCACTAATTGTGAGGAGACCTTTTCGTGGAGGAGGTCCGTGGGGATCATTCAATCGGTGGCAGAATCTACCCCAAGGCGCAGGTTCTGAACCGTGGTATCGCCAAGCTGATCGATCTTTTAATCGTCGCAGCCGCTGGGCAAATATTTGTGCCGGTAGGTTTTCTTGGAGGATTGGCATATATACTCATTGCAGACGGTTTTGCCGGTGGGCGCAGTATCGGTAAGCGGTTGATCGGCCTTCAGACGGTGCTTCCTGACCGGCGTGAGGCCATAGGGTTTCGGGAATCCATCATCCGCAATTTGCCTTTTGCAGTCGCTCAGTTAGCGTTCGCCATCCCGTATGTAGGATGGCTTCTAGCGGCAGCAATTATAGCGTTCGAAGCAGTATTGGTTTTTGGGAATGAGCAGGGGCGGCGTCTTGGCGACGAGGTGGCCGGTACCCAGGTGTTGGATGCAGGGCGACTGGCATTGCCTGACTGATGCATGCGGTCAGGATCTGAGGGGAAGGGAGAGCAATCGTGGGCTTTGGGAGCGATATCTTCGGATGGTTCTCAAACGATCTGGCCATTGACCTAGGGACGGCGTCGACGCTCGTGTATGTCCATGGGAAAGGGATCGTGCTCAACGAACCTTCGGTCGTGGCAGTTGAGAAAAAGACCGAACGAGTGCTCGCGGTCGGCACAGAAGCGAAGCGAATGTTGGGGCGCACGCCGGGCAACATCATTGCGGTGCGGCCGATGAAAGAAGGCGTGATCGCCGACTTCGAAATGGCAGAGCAGATGTTGAAGCGGTTCATTCAGAAGGCGCACAACCGCAGTGCGTTCGTGCGTCCGCGCATCATCATCGGTGTGCCGTCGCGTATTACGCAGGTGGAGCAGCGGGCAGTGCGAGACTCGGCCGAATTAGCCGGTGCACGCGAAGTGTATCTGATCGAAGAGCCGGTGGCTGCAGCCATCGGCGCAGGTCTTCCGATCACCGAGCCCTCCGGCAATATGGTGGTCGATATCGGCGGCGGCACGACCGATATCGCGGTCATTTCGCTCGGCGGAATCGTCTATAGCGAGTCCGTCAAGGTCGCGGGCGATCGCATGGACGACGCGATCATGAACTACATTAAGAAGAAGTATAACCTCCTCATCGGTGAACATATGGCGGAGCGGATCAAGTTCGAAATCGGATCCGCCTATCCCTTTGAAGAACGCAAAACCATGATGATCAAGGGGCGCGACTTGATTTCCGGCATTCCCCGTACGCTGGTGGTGGATGACGCGGAAATCCGGGAAGCGCTGCAGGAACCGATCGGGACAATCGTCAACGCGATTAAAGTGGCACTGGAGAATACCCCGCCCGAGTTGGCGGGCGACATTATCGATCGTGGCGTCGTACTCACGGGTGGGGGATCTTTGCTGAAGGGCATGGATACGCGCTTTCGAGAAGAGACGAATCTGCCGATCATCACCGTGGATGACCCTCTGACTTCTGTAGTCTTGGGGGTCGGGAAAATCCTCGATGAGTTGGATCTGCTCGCCAAAGTGTCGGTGATGTCCCAGGCCAATACCTACCGATAAGGTTCCATCCCTAACTCCTTTATGTGGATGGCTCATTCTCGCTCTCCCTACAGTGCCAGACGTATTGCGCTTGCCTGCTTTGCCCTCCTGCTGGTGGCTCTTTTCCTGCTTCCCAATCAAATCCAAGGACTCTTGCAGTATCTGGACGGGCCAGTCGGACACGTCGTAGGAGTTCCGCTTCAAGCCATTGCATCCATCGATGCAGGTATTGCCAATCGCTGGGAACGGTATGTGGCATTGCAAGGGGTCCAGGAAGAGAACCAACAACTACGAAAAGAAATTGAATGGTTGAGGGGGCAACATAGCCAGTTGCGTGAGTTCTCCGCCGCGACAGAACGCTTGACGGCCTTGCTGCAATTTAAGGAGCAGGCGCTCCCTACGATGGTAGCTGCTCAGGTCATCGGGCGTGATGCCACGAACCGGTATCGTGCCATTATTCTCAATAAGGGCGAGAGCGACGGGATCAAGCCGGACATGGGGGTGGTCACGCCTGCGGGTGTCGTCGGGCGTGTGGTAAAGACGACAGGGGCGTCCTCGGTGGTGCTCCTGGTGACTGACCCGAGTAATTCCATCCCCGGCCTCATTCAGCGGACGAGAGACGAAGGCATTGTGGAAGGGACTCAACAAGGGATGGCTCGGTTAAAGTATATTCCGTTGTTGTCGACGCTCCGAGACGGTGATCGGGTCGTGACCTCGGGTCTTGTCGGAGGTTTTCCGCGAGGGCTCGTGATCGGCACGATCACGAACATCGATAAACAGGAAGGCGCCCTCTTCCAGTCTGCCGAGCTCATGCCGGAGGTCGATGTCGGTCGCGTGGAGGAAGTGCTGGTGATTCAGATGTCATATGGGCAGTCCACGAAGGTTGGGGCGGAAGCGGATGTGACCGGGAAACCATCACCGTGAAATTTCTTTTCTATCTGATTCTTGTACTATTGCTCGTCCCTCTGCAGACGACGTTGCTGCCACATCTGAGTGTGTGGAGTATCAAGCCGGACTTGGGGCTTGTGGCTGCCGCGCTTGTCGGGATTTTTGCCGGTGAACTGGAAGGCCTTCTCGTGGGGCTCGCGATCGGATGGGTCCTGAACCTTTTTTCCGCCGGCGAACTTTGGCTCAGTCTCTTGACGAACGGGGGCGTTGGGATCTTAGCAGGGTTTCTGGGGCGGCAGCTGACGCTGGTGACGTCGATTTCACTGGGCGTGGGGCTGTTATTGGTATCTTTAGCGAGCGGGCTGTTTGCCGCGGTGAGCTTCACGCACCTCGACTTGTCTCAAATGTGGTGGATGGTCGAGTCGATCGCCCTTCCTCAGGCCTGTTTCGATGGGGCGGTCGGAGCGGGGCTCTATTGGCTGCTCTCCCAATGGTTTCATGTCACCCGTCTAAGGACCGAGTAGCCGGTCTGTGATAGGCGTGGCGGAATATTGATTGTGACGCATGGCAACAGCTGGTCTACACGATTCTGAACTTGGGGAACTCCAACGCCGGCTGATTATTCTCCGCGTTGGTCTGTTGCTTGTTGTGGCGTTACTGGGGCTGCAGCTCTGGAACTTGCAGATTCGTGAGGGCCCCTATTACCGCGATCTCTCGGTGAACAATCGCACGCGTTCTGTCATCATGGAGCCGGCTCGAGGGCTCATCTACGACCGAAACGGGGTGTTGTTGGCGAATAATGTCCCCAGCTTCACCCTCTATGTTTCGCTTGAAGACGTCAAAGATCGGGATCTGCTCATCGGTCAGCTCAGTAGTCTCCTGGGGCTAGATGAAGCGCTTGTGCGGAAGAAGCTGACGGCTCGCGGCAGTAAACAGTTGCCGCGTAAGGTGAAGGATCGCTTAACCCTTCGAGAAGCGACGTTGATTGAGTCCCACCGCGTGGACTTGCCCGGGGTGATGGTGCAAGTCGAATCGCAGCGGAACTATCCTGGTGGAGTGACGGCCTCACATCTATTGGGCTATGTTGGAGAAGTGTCTCCCGAACAGTTAGAGAAACCTGAATATGTCGACCTCCACCAGGGGAGCATTGTCGGGCAATATGGTGTGGAGAAATTTTTCGATCGGCTCGTGCGCGGTCAGGCCGGGCAGAAGAGCATAGAAGTCGATGCGATCGGTCATGAGAAACGAACCGTGGTTGTGGAGCAGCCGCATGCCGGGGACGATTTGTATCTCACGATCGATGCGCGGTTGCAAAAAGTGGCCGAAAATCTATTGGGGGAGGAAACAGGCGCGATCGTCGCCCTCGATCCGAGGACAGGCGATGTGCTGGCTATGGCCAGCCGTCCGGGGTTCGATCCAAATATTCTCTCGCGCGAGCTTACGCCAAAACAGTGGGCTGAGATCGTGCAAGATGAGGGGCGCCCCTTGAACAATCGCGCGTCGCAAGGACAGTACCCGCCTGGTTCGGTCTTCAAAGTAATGATGGCTGCCGCAGCGTTGGAAAGTAGGACTGTGACGCCCTCGACAACCATCCATTGCAATGGCGGGTATCAGTTCGGTCGCCGTCTGTATCATGACTGGAAAGCAGGGGGGCACGGCTCGGTAGACCTTCGGCAGGCGCTTGTGCAGTCGTGCGACGTCTACTTCTATACTGTTGGGCAACGGATGGGGATCGAAACGATGGCTTCCTTTGCCCATCAGTTTGGATTGGGAGAGGAGACGGGGATTGAGCTGCCGTCTGAACGGATTGGGATCATACCTTCCGAGGCTTGGAAACGGAAGGCTAAGAATGAGGCCTGGCTACCGGGGGAAACGATTTCGGCATCAATCGGACAAGGCTATGTGAATGTGACTCCGCTGCAGATGGCAAGCTTAATCGGCACCGTTGCAAACGACGGCGTCATGTTCCGTCCGCGATTGGTCCAGGCGGTGATGGATCGAGCGACAGGAGAGTTACAACAACGAACTGCGGTTCCCAAGCGCACGCTAAAGCTGCGGCCAGAGATCCTGCCGTTGATTAAAGATGCGTTGGCAGGGGTGGTGCAAGAGGGGACGGCTACGCGGGCGAAGTCAGCGCTGGTAACGATCGCCGGGAAAACCGGCACGGCCCAGATGACGGCATTGCGCACCGGTCCGGAGAAGGATATCCCGAAGAAATTTCGCGATCATGCCTGGTTTGTCGCATTCGCTCCGGTTGATGCCCCCACCATTGCCGTTGCGGTGTTGGGTGAACATATGGGCCACGGTGGATCTGCTTCGGCGCCTCTTGCCAAAGAGTTGATCGAGACCTATGTGAAGTTGAATCTCCCTGCTCCTTCCGGTGTGAAAGATGGCGCTGTGGCACAGGTAGGGGAAGGCAGAGGACAGGGAACGAGATGATCGACCGGGTGTTCATGAGCCGGGGCTTCGACAATTTCGATTTCCGTTTTATCGGACTGATTCTTGCCATTCTGGGGATCGGCGTTCTGTCGATTTATAGCGTGACGCATGACCAGGGGGTGGCGTTCCCGTTTTATGCCAAACAGATGGTGTGGATTGCGCTCGGCACGGTCGCATTTCTCGTCATGTGGCTCTCGGACTATCATCGTATCGCGAGGTTAGCGTATCCTGCCTATGCGATCATCTTAATATTACTAGCCGTCGTGTTGTTTGAGGGCAGGAGCAGCCGAGGGGCGCAACGATGGATTCCGATGGGACCATTTGCGTTTCAGCCATCGGAGTTCGCAAAGCTGATCCTCATTCTGACCTTGGCGCACTACTACTCGCAGGCGCCACGGGTGGGCTGGCTTCAACGAGTGGTGCTTCCCGGGCTGTTGGTACTGCCAGGGCTGCTCCTGATCCTGAAGCAGCCTGATCTCGGGAGCGGGTTGAGTTTCTTGGCGGTCTATGCCGCGATGTTGCTGATGGTGGGCATGCGATCGAAGGCGGTGGGTGTCATCCTTCTGTTTTCGTTGATGCTGTTTCCCTTCGCCTGGGAGATGATGTGGGGGTCATTGCATGATTATCAGCGGCAGCGCATTATGACGTTTGTCGATCCGGTCTACGACCCTGGAGGTAAGGGATATCATGCGCTCCAATCACGGATTGCCATCGGAGCGGGAGAGTTGACAGGGAAGGGTCTTTACGGAGGGACGCAAAGCCAATTGAAGTTTTTGCCCGAGGGGCATACCGACTTTGTATTTTCGGTGTTTGCAGAGGAATGGGGATTTCTTGGAGTTCTGGTTCTCTTGCTGTTGTTTGTCGGGTTGATCTGGCTGTCGTTAGAAATTGTTGCGCGTGCG
>CXWL01008704.1_pt1 | contig 14245 bp, 10 predicted proteins | sample 590931 | NCBI WGS metagenome assembly CXWL01 (sample SAMEA3498368, study PRJEB10139) | groundwater metagenome | biome: water well; material: biofilm material | place: Germany | collected 2015-04-27 | reverse complement strand
GGCGGCGCCACGTCCCAAAGCCGCATGGCCAACATCTCGTCGAGACTGTACCCGAGCTTCTCCAGCCCGGTCTGGTTCACATGGACAAACCGCCCCGCCCGATCCAGCTGATAGATCATTTCCGGAGAGTGCTCGATCAGGTCCCGGTACTTTTCCTCCAACCGGCGCACTTCGAGCATCCGCTGTTCGATTTGCGTAAACGACAACTTCAGATTGGCAGCCATCTGGTTGAAGGCCCCGGCCAGATGTTCGATCTCATCGCCGGTCCGGATCTGCAATGTCTGATCGAGCCGGCCGCTGGCGATTTCCAGCACGCCATCGTGCAAGATTTTGATCGGCCGGGCGATCCGCCGGGCCACGATCAAACCCGTGCCCACCAACACAGCAAACACCAATACCCCGTATAACAATACCCGGCCGACAAGACGCCCGAGCGGCGCATAGGTCTCTTCCGGATCCTGCCGAATGACCGTCACCCATTGTTTGCCGCCCATGCTGCCGGGCGCCAAGGGTTCACTGAACCGCACCGGAGCGTATCCAATCAAGGCATTGTGGCTGCCATGGGAGTCGTCAGGCGCGATGGCCCAACCCGCCTTGTCCTGCACGATTGTCCTGACCAGTTCCGGCGTCACCGTATGCTCTTCCGGCGACAGCACCGGACAAATCAGCGAGACGCCGTCGGAATTGAAGAGCATCGCGTGGCCGGATGAGCCGATCGACACTTCTCCGATCGAATGGAACAGGGTATCGCGGCGGAGCAGAATGGTCACGGCACCGATGACTCCCCGGCCACCGTCCTCAATGATCGGCACCGCCACCACCACGACGTGTGTCCCGAAGGCCGGATCGAAGGCAATATCGCTGACGTAAGGACGGGACACTTGCGACTTCACCACCGCCGTCCACCAGGGCGTCTTGCCGTAGAAATACTCCACCTGGGGGATGGAACTGACGACGAGGGCGCCGCGGACGTCCGTGACCAGAATCCCGACATAGTCGGACTTCCGGATATCGTGCCAGCGAATGAGGTAATTCGTGACAATGCGGTTGATGAACAGCGGAAACTCGCTGCGCGTGTCGCGCTGACGCCAGCGCGCCTGCCAGTCTTTGATCATGGCATCGACCGCGTGCTCGTCCTTGCCCTCATAGGTACGGTTCGATTCGGTCACGGCCGTGCGAAGGAAGGGAGTGGTTCCAAGTTGCTGCGCTTCGTTGATTCCGCGCGTCACGTGCATCTCGGTCCGCCGCGACGCCTCAACCGCCACTTCCTTGAAGTTGGCGCCGATGGCCTCGCGGAGCGCCCGCCGTTCTTCCACGTAACTGAGCAGGAGGGAGAGACTGAGTGGCAGAAGGCCCACCATCACGATGGCCGTGATGATTTTATGCTGGAGACTGTGAGACCGACTCCAGAATGTCATACTGATGCCCCAAGCAGCATGCGGAAAGAAACCGACGGCAACCGGAAACCGGGCGCTTCACGCCTGCGTGCCAACAGGCATCGGCGCGCAGGCGCGAGCAACGAGTGAGCGCCAGGGCCCCGTTAGTTCCGCTTCATCATCCGTCCGCTGGCGCCGGGCCAGATGAGGAGCAACGGACTGGCCACAAACACCGAGGAATAGGTTCCGAAGATGACGCCGCTCAGGAGAGCGAGCGAAAAATCGTGCAGGACTTCGCCGCCGGCCAGCGTCAGAGGAATCAACACTAACACCACCGTCAAGCTGGTCACGATCGTCCGGCTGAGAACCTGATTGACGGCGGTGTTGATCGTCGCCTCTTCGGAATCCCGCCGCCGCAACTTCAAATTTTCTCTGATCCGGTCGAATACCACGACGGTATCCGTCAATGAATACCCCGCAAGGGTCAACAGTGCCGTCACCACAAGCAGCGTAATTTCTTTATCCAGCAGATAAAACGCCCCCAGCACGGCCAGCACGTCATGGAACGTGGCCAACGCCGCCGCAACACCGAACCGGAGTTCGAATCGCGCCGCAATATACAGAATGATTCCGGCGAACGAAATCACCACCGCGATGAGCGCGTCTTCCTGGAGTTTCTTCCCGATGGTCGGTCCGATCTCGGTCGAAGAGTCCACCGTAAACTTGTTGTTCGGGAATTCCTTGGAAAAAATCGCCATGACCCGTTCCGCCGTTTTCTCCTCGATCGTCGTCGAAGCCTTCACGCGGACGAGCAGCTTGTTGTCCTGCCCGAATTCTTGCAGTTCCGCATCACCGACCCCGTGGGACTCCAGCGCTTTCCGCGCTTCCTCGATATGGATGGCCTGATCGAACTTCAGTTGCACGGCGGTTCCGCCGGCGAAGTCGATCCCGAGATTGGCCGCCCCTCGCGCAATCTGCACGATCGCGATGAGCCCGAGCAGCACCATGATGCCAGAAAAGAGGAAGGCGATCTTGCGCTTGCCCATGAAATCAAAATTCGTTTTCCCAAGAATCTCTAACATGCTCGCTCCCTTTTCATCGCATTCAGCGTTCAGTCTTCCGCTACCGGCGTCACTACTAGATGCTGAGCGTATCCACTTTCTTCCCTTGATTCAGCAGATCAAAGACGACCTTGGTGCCGACAAAGGCCGTGAACAGATTGATCGCAATCCCCAGACACAACGTGACGGCAAATCCTTTGATCGGCCCGGTGCCGAACAGGAACAGGGCCACGCCGGTGATCAATGTCGTCACGTGCGCGTCGATGATCGTGAGCAGCGCCTTGTCATAGCCGCCGTCCACCGCCAACCGTACGGCTTTTCCCGCGCGCAGTTCCTCCCGGATGCGTTCGAAAATCAGCACGTTGGAATCGACCCCCATTCCAATGGTCAGCACGATACCCGCGATCCCCGGCAGAGTCAGCGTTGCATTGAGAGCCGACAGCGCTCCGAGCAAGCAGACCAGATTCAGCAGCAATGCGAAATCAGCGATCACGCCGGACAACCGGTAATACACAATCATGAACACCACTACCAGGATCCCGGCGATGAAGGTGGATTTCACGCCCTGATCGATGGAGTCCTGGCCGAGCGAGGGCCCGACCGTGAGATCTTGAATGATCTTCAATGGAGCCGGTAACGCACCGGCCCGCAACACGATGGCCAGATCGTTGGCCTCCTGCGTGCTGAACGTCCCGGTGATCTGAGCCCGCCCTCCGGAAATCCGGTCCTGAATCACCGGAGCGGAATAGATCGTATTGTCGAGCACGACCGCCATACGCTTCTTGATGTTCTCCCCGGTGATCCGTTCAAACTCCCGGCCACCCTTGCCGTCGAAGGTGATGGAGACATAGGGATCGTTGAACTCTCCGATGGAGACCCGCGCGTCGCTCAACACGTCGCCGGTGAGCATGACCCGCTTCTTGACCAGATACGGCGTGCGAAATTCACGGCCGGTGTCCTTGTCGATTTGGTGCTCGAACAGGATCTGATCGCCCTCCGGCACCTTGCCCTGGAACTGGGCCAGTACTTCGGCCTCTTTTTCCTTCGGGATGCGGGCAGGGAAGTCCATCTTCATCTGATTCTCTTCGTCGAGCATCTTGAACTCGAGGAGGGCCGTCTCCTTGATGAGATCCTTCGCCCGTTTCGGCTCTTTGACGCCCGGCAATTGCACGACAATCTGCTTCAAGCCCTGGCGCTGCACCAAGGGCTCGGAAACACCGAACTGGTCGATCCGGTTCCGGATGGTTTCAAGCGCCTGATTAATCGCTGAATCCTTGATCCGCTTGATCTCCGTCTCGCGCAATTCCCAGATGAGGCTGTTGGCCGATCCGGCGGCATCCACTTCAAAGAAGGTGGGATACTCCTCCGACAGCTTCTGGATCTGCGCCTTCAATTCGGCATTGGCAAACTGAATGGTGATTTGATTCGACGCCGTTCGTTTCACCGATTCTGCCGGCAGCTTCTTATCGACCAGTAGGTCCTGAAGGGAGTTTACCGATCGCTCGACGGCAATCTCGACCGCCCGGTCCTCATCGACTTCCATCACCATGTGAATGCCGCCCTGGAGATCCAACCCCAGCGTAATGCCCTTATCCGGCAGAATCTTCCGCGCCCAGTCAGGCAAGCCCTGATACAGCGGCTTGTATGACGGCAAGAAGAACACCACCGACAGCACCACGACCAATGCGAGCAATGCAAACCGTCCACCAACTTTTTTCATGTCTCCGCCACCCTCTCTTGCAGGATGCTGAAACAGCCCGCCAGCGTCGTTCTCGCCGCGCTCAGAAGCTCACCGTACCGCCGCGTACGCCTCGCCTCTTCACTTGCTGCGGCCTTGCTGGGCAGCCTGTTTGAACATCCTCTTGTGATTACCGTCACCCGACTACTCTTTGTCGTCGTCTTCCGCCCGTATTTTCGCAATATGCTCTTTCTGAATCTTGACCTTGGTATTGTCGGCAATCTGCAGCGTCACCGTCTCTTTGCCGAGATTCGTGATCGTCCCCCAGAAACCCGACGCCGTGATGACCTTATCGCCCTTCTTCAGATCATCGAGCATCGCCTTCTGCTGCTTTTGCCGCTTCTGCTGCGGCAGAATCAGCAGGAAGTAAAAAATCACAAAAATCAGAACAAACGGCACCAACGAAAGCAGCGAACTCGATGGACTCCCGCCGCCCCCTGGACCTTCAGCCCACGCCACTGACGCCATCACAACCATCATCATAAATCTGGCTCCCCTTACGCTAGTCGAGGCCGGCCCGCGGTTCCTGCACAGCGACTGCCGTCGCGCCGCCGACCCGCTCGGCTTCCGCCCGCGCGCGATAAAACTCCTCGCGCATTGTGAGAAATGTCCCCCGCTCGATCGACGAGCGCACCCGTTGCATCAAATCAGCAAAGTACCAAAGATTGTGGATCGTATTCAGTCGCGCCCCGAGCATCTCCTTCACATTGAAGAGATGATGCAGATAGGCCCGCGAATAGCGCTTGCACACCGGGCATCCGCAGTCCTGATCGATCGGCCGTTCATCCTGCTTGTATTGCGCCTGCTTGATGGACACCCGTCCGAACCCCGTAAAGAGCCATCCTGTTCGCCCATGGCGAGACGGCACCACGCAATCGAACAGATCGACGCCACGGGCCACTCCTTCGATGAGATCCTCCGGAAGGCCCACCCCCATCAGATAGCGCGGCTTAGCCTCCGGTAATTCCGGAGCGGTCACATCCAGCATCGCATACATGTCGGCTTTGCTCTCCCCGACGGAGAGTCCGCCGATGGCATAGCCTTCAAAATCCAACGCCACCAGCTCTTGAGCCGAGATTCTCCTGAGATCCGCTTCCAGCCCGCCTTGAACGATACCGAAGAGCGCCTGATCGTTCCGCCGCCGACTCGCCTGACAGCGTTTCGCCCACGACGTCGTCCGCTGCACTCCCTCCAGAATCGCCGCGCGCGACGCCGGTAGTGCAACGCATTGATCGAACGCCATGATGATGTCGGCGCCGAGGGCCTCTTCGATCTCAATCGCCGTTTCGGGCGTGATGAAATGCGTCGAGCCGTCAATATGGGACTGAAAGGTGACTCCCTCATCGGTAATCTTACAGAGTTTCGCCAGGCTGAAAATCTGAAACCCCCCGCTATCGGTGAGAATCGCGCCGGGCCATCCGGTAAAGGCATGCAACCCGCCCAACTCCGCCACAACCTTGTGCCCGGGACGGAGATAGAGATGATACGCGTTGTTCAGCATCAACCGGAAGCCAAGATTGTGGAGATCCTCCGGCTCCAGCCCTTTCACCGGCCCTAACGACCCCACCGGCATAAACGCAGGCGTATCGATGACCGCACGGGCGGTGCGGAGTTGCCCCAGTCGCCCCTTGGTCTGTCGATCCTGCTGCCTGATGGTGAACTGCATCATCGTACGATCATATTCCGTTACATCTGCTCGGGAGCTGAGATCCCCAACACAGTCAATCCGTTTTTCACCACCTGCTGAACCGATCGCACCAACACCAGCCGGGCCGCCGTCGTCTTGGGAGTAATCTCCTCCACCACCGGCGCTTCACCGGTTTCCAGATCGGCCGCCGGAGGGAGAATCCGATGCTTGTTGTAGAAGGTGTGCAAGAGCGCCGCAAGTTGCTGGAGATAGTAGGTCAGGCGATGAGGCTCAAACGCAAGGGCACTGGCTTCCAGCACCTCGGGAAAGACCGAGAGCTTCCGGATCAACGCCAGCTCATCTGGATCGGTCAGCACAGTCAGATCGGCCTCCGAAGCCGTCGGACAGGCAATCCCACGCGCCGCCGCAACCCGCCAGAGACTCGCAATTCTGGCATGAGCATACTGCACATAATAGACGGGGTTATCCGAAGACCGCTGCTTGGCCAGCTCTAAATCAAAATCCAAATGCGTCTTCGAATCCCGCATGAGAAAGAAGAACATGGCGGCATCGCCCCCGACTTCGTCGATCACCTCACGCATGGTAATGAATTCACCGGAGCGCTTCGACATCTTCACTTCAGCGCCGCCCCGCAGCAGCTTGACCAACTGCACGAGGACGACCTGCAGACGTTCCTTCGGATGGCCATAGGCCTGCATGACCGCCTGCATGCGCGGAATATAACCATGATGATCGGCGCCCCAGACGTCGATTAGAAGATCGTAGCCCCGCTGTAGCTTGTCGCGATGATAGGCGATGTCGGACGCCAGGTAGGTGCACTCGCCGTCCTGCTTACGGACCACGCGATCTTTCTCATCACCAAATTTCGACGACCGGAACCACAACGCTCCTTCGTTTTCAAACAGAAGTTCCTGTTGCCTCAGCTCAGTAAAAGACCGCTCAACGGCGCCGGACTCGATCAGCGACGCTTCGCTGAACCAGGACTCAAACTCAATGCCTAACAGAGACAGGTCTTCACGAATGTGCCGGAGCAGGGTCCGGTAGGCCAGATCGCGGCAACGTTGCTCAGCCTCTGCAGGGGACAGTGCCGTCAGCGTCGCGCCGTCCGATGCCTGAATCTGCTCGGCCGCAAGGCGGATATACTCACCGTGATAGCCATCCTCAGGAAACGTCACGGGTTTTCCCGCCAGTTCCTGCCACCGTGCATACACGGAGGCACCCAGGAGCTTCATCTGCCGGCCGGCGTCGTTAATATAATATTCACTCACCACGTCATACCCGACCGCTCTCAGCAGTCGCGTCAGCGCTTGGCCGACGGCGGCGCCGCGCCCGTGCCCCACATGGAGCGGCCCGGTCGGATTAGCACTGACATATTCGACCAGCACGCGTTTCCCGATGCCGACCGTGGACATGCCATAGGCCGCACCCTGTCGCTCGATATCCCGCAGGACTTCAAGCCAGACAGCAGGCTTCACAGTCAGGTTGAGAAAGCCGGGCCGGACGATCTCGACTCGCTCGAATAATTGATCACGGGTCAACAGATTATCGGCAATGATTTGAGCAATGTCATGGGGCGCGCGTTTCTCTGAAGCGGCAAGAGACATCGCAACGGTTGTAGCGAGGTCACCCCACTCCGGACGCTTGGGAGCATCCAGGGTAACGGTAGGCCAGGATTCGATTGTCAGTTGTCCCTTAGCCTTTGCCTCAGAAAGAGCTCCTTGAACCGCGTTCGCCACCTGTTCTTGCACCAGCCCCTGCGTCACAAAATCTCCTAAGTCCTTAGAGAAGAAAGAGAAAAACAATTTTGCACTGTAGCATATGGTGCATAGCGTGACAAGGTGAGCCGTCAGGAATTTGTTACCCGGTGGTAGCGCAAATCGATGGCATCGAGCGCTTCGAATACCTCATCCGGCTTCACGTTCAGACAAGACTTTTCCGTGCAGGCTCGCACAGCATCCCAGTCCATGCAGGTGCAACGTTCTCCCCTCACGGCAGTCACCTGCGCACCGCGAGGAGCCCATCGGCGCTCATCGGTCGGCCCGAACATCGCCACTGTCGGCACACCCAGCAGGGCAGCCAGGTGGGTCACGCCAGAATCGTGACCGATATACCCCTGTGCCTGCGCCAGGATCGCGGCGAGCATCGTAATTGAAGGGGGGCGAAGAATCGGCAATTCTTGAATATTCTGTTCCTGAATGGCTTCCCCGGCTTGGTCATCAGCGGGCCCTAGCACCACTACGGGCGTAAGCTGCCGCGCTCGACATCCCCGAATGAGCGTGCCCCACGTATCCCCTCGCACACACTTGTGCCTGCTTCCGCTTCCCGGGTGACATACGATCAGAGGCGCCGTTGGTTCGATCCCGACGGCATGGAGTGCGTCTATCCCTGCCCGCAGTACCTGATCAGGAAGACGGAGACGGATACCAGGATGCACATCGACAGGAAATTCTTCCTTCAACGTCTGTAGAAACCGTTCGCTTTGATGATGGCATCCGGCATCAGCAGGCGATTGTAGAATCACGCGTGGAATCCCAAATTCCTGCAGCGTACGCCGGATCGAACCATCGTGATCACTCAGCCATCCAACCACAAGATCGCATCGCCTCAAGAGATCTTGCTGCATATTTGAAATTTGCGTTCTTCCGGAGAAAAGAGCGCTCAACTGGCTTGATTCGATCGGCAAAGATTCATCGATCACTCCGCACTGACCCAGTAGATGCCCTATTTCCGATCCCGCAAGTAGGATCATCTTGTGCTGCAGAAAGGCGCTCCGCATGACGGCCATTGCACCAATCGACAGCAGGACATCACCCAGCCCACCGGGGTGAATCACCAGGATAGTACGCTGGGAAACAGGCATTATTGAATCAACAAGCGGTTACGAAGTGCGGCTCTCGCCGCTTCGAGATCGGCCGGCGTGTTTACATTCTGAAACGATTGGGCAAGTGCGTCGCGCTCGCCCCACTCTGCCGGTGAGACGAAGGTCGTACGGAGTGATGGCTCCGAGGTAATCTGCTGGATCTTCAACTCACGCATGGTGGCCATGCGCTCAAGCACAGGCAATGCCCGCTTACTATAGAGAGCGTGAAGGGGCTGCAGCCCGGTCGGCAAACGGGCCATGACGATGTCGGCTGCAGGGTCACGATCAACAAACCACTGAATCATACCTGGATTCAGAAACGGCATATCACAAGCCACGACAAAGACGTGCTCCTTCGTCGCCTGTGCCAGTCCCGTATAGAGGCCCCCAAGACTCCCGCAATCTGCGATCAAGTCCCGGTGAACCGTACACCCGGAAACCGTGAGCGGATGGCTATCTTGCGCAATAATGATCAAGACTTCCGGGAATAACTTGGCCATGACCGAGGTGGTTCGCGTCAGTAACGTCTCCTCCCCTACCGTCAGGAAACGCTTATCCNNGAGTGCGCTTAGAGCGTCTTGCCCTTCCGCTTGTTTGCGCGGCGCGTCAGAACCCATGCTTCCAACAGCACGATCCCGCCGGCAATGACGAACGGATAGATATACACTTCACGGGGCGTCGGAGGCTGCATGAACGTGTAGTAGAAAGCCGAGACGGCCATCTTGCGTCCTGCATCACCGTTGTGACCATCCCAAGCAAAGAACACGGTCGGGATGTATTTCCCCATTTCGAACAGCGTGTCCTCGTCATAATCCTGGTCCTTCTTGTTCCCGACTGGACGCTGAATCATGACGTACCAACGACCGTTCTTCCATTCAGACTTGAGAACCTTCAGATTCTCTTCATAGCTATCGCGCTCTTCGAAATCCTTATCCCAGCCGGTTCCCTTGAAGGCCCGGAGAGATCCGTCAGCTTCCCACTTCACAATATCCACGGGATATTGCTCATTGCTTCCGAAGAGGTACCGCGGCTTAATCGGAGCAGGAAGATCCTGCCACTTGACCGGCGTTTCAATCGCGACCGCGTCATTATAGACCGCGTAATTGTTCTGATGGGCGGCAATGGATCCTTCTTCACCCGTCTTCGGATCCTGTTCCTTCACATCGATGTTTACCTGAGTCGGAGCCCAGGGCAATTTCCCTTCGGCCATACTCTTGGTACGATCGTCCCACTCGATCAAATACACAATCGACTTTTCGTTATACAGCGACCGAACCCAGAGATCATCGATCCGGTTCACGAAATTACGCGGCTTATGCGTGATCTGACCACCCATGGCGATAAGGCGCTTCTGGGTTTTCTGCCAGGCTTCGTTCTCGATGTCTGTCGGGATCTCCCCCTCGACCGGATTTGATGGAAGCACGAAGTTGACTTTCGGCTTATCCGTCTGTGGATCAATTGGGAGCGGATTCCCTTCCGGGTCTCTTTCGCACAATGAATTCACAAAGTTGGCAATGTCCCAACGATCGTCGACTGAGGTACTGTCGGCAAACGACGGCATCGGCGTACCATTGACTCCGGTCGAGAAAGTCCGGAAAATGTTTTTCACATTGTACGGATCTTGCCGGCTTCCACGGAAATTCCAGCACTTGTGCCAATTGGCAGGCTGGATCGAGAAACCCCAGTCATCCTTCAGATTGAAGGCGTTACCATCGCCACGGCCTTCCATGCCATGACATTCTACGCACTTCTTTTCAACGACCAGCTCGGATCCTCTCTTCTTGCTTTCCTCTGTCGCCTCTTTCGGCTTCAAATCGGCCAGCTGAAGAATCGTCTGGGACTCTGACTGCTTATCGGTGAACTTCCGATCCTTCACCAACTGTGTGGTGACGAACGATAATACCTGAAGACGTTGCTCTTCGGTCAAGATACCTTCCCAGGAAGGCATCGCGGAACCTGGCAACCCATGGGTAACCGTCTCAAAAAGATCGTTCTGCCCGGGAGTCGGCTTTTTGGCATCGAACAACGGCAATTCACCGCTAGCGGTGTGCCGGATCTTAAACGTCCCCTGGTTGAAGTTACGGGGACGCGGCCAGAGTCGGTCGGCGCCAGGCCCGTCGCCGGCTCCATCGACTCCATGACACCACACACACTTGGTAAAGTAGACGCGCTTCCCGGCTTCGATCATGTCTGCAGCCGGCTCTGGCGCCAACTCACCCTTCTTAAACCCTTGCGGAACATCTTCAGCAGATGCCGTGAGAACCAACGGACCGGCAGAGAAAAGCGCCAGTCCAAAGGCCGAGGCAAGGACGATCCCTGCTTTTTTGCCCATCGACGTATTCATCATTTTTTTCCTCATGTCGTAATCCAGGGTTATCCGTTATGCCAGGGACGACTTAGTCCCAGGTCCGGGGATAGTAACCCGTGTGCCAGTATTCAAACAAAATAACCTTCCAGATCTCATCGACGGTCAAATGCTGTTCCCATGGCGGCATAACTGAGGCCCAGGGGAAACCTTCGTTCGGCAATCCAATACCACCCTTGGCAACGCGCCAGAAAATGAAGGTTTCCTGAAGCTGCGCGATTGTTCCTGGATCCGTAAAGTTCGCAGGAATCGGGTTGAACGCAAAGGCATGAAGACCACGGCCGTTCAAATTGTCTCCGTGGCAGAAGTGACAGTTCTGGAAGAAGATTTCTCCACCTTCCTTCACATACTTCAGATAACCCTGGTTCTTTTCATCAAACGGATTGGCATTAGGCGCCATCAAACGCCCCATACCCTGTTCGACGATCAGCTTGTTGCTATATTCCTGGTCAAACTTCCCCTCCGGGTTGACACGGTACGGATTCTGAGAAGTCTGGAGGGTATAGGTCTTACCATGAACTTTCGTGCTGGCCGGAGGAGCCGGATGCACCGTGCGCAACTCAACCGGCTCTTCAGATTTTGGCTTCATCGCATTGAAGGAGGTGAAACCAACAAGGATTGGAATCAGAACGAGATACGCGTAGCGGAGCATCTTGTTCGCTCCACTCTGGGCATCGAGGACGTTCATGATCGGCTGCTTAAACTTCTTCCAGTCGTCCTCGTTCGCGGACACCCACATGAAGACCGCGACGAGAGACACCGTCCCATACATAGCCCGAACACTGAATGGGATGGGGGGATAGACGCGGAACTTCAAATAGAGCAACACAAACGCCCAGAACCCGATTCCCTGCCAGAACCGGGGAACCGCCATACCCATTGAACTGAGCATATAGCTCAATCCGGTAAAGCCGGCAACGAAGCAAGCCACCTCAAGCAACATTTGGATAGGCATGTAGCCTTCGACTAAGCGGACGGTATTCGACGGGACGACGTCGAGGATCATCCCGACTAGCAGGAGGAGCGCAATCGCCCCTACCAGCGCGCCGACTGACATCAATGCTTTCATGGGTTCACTCCCTTTGGTCTAAAAAGATTCACAGCTCAGTTACGAAATCTTTGGAGGCTCTTTCCCCTCATAGACTTGCGAGAGGTAATCCACAATCTTCTTGAGCGCTCCCGCACTGAGTTTCTGACCAAACACTTTCGGCATCGTATTGTCCGGGAATGGCTTCACCACATAAGCACTCGGTGAGACAATCGACTCCATGATGTAGTCTGAGGTCGACTTAGCCGTTCCTTTATAATCCTTATCCTTGATGCGGCCAGGGGCATTCGTCCCTTCAACCAGCTTAGGACCGATCGTCCCATTCGCACCCGGAATTCCAGGAATCGTGTGACAAGACACACACTGCGCCTTCGCAAATATCTGATCGACAGGCTCGGTGCCGTCAGCCATGAGAGCACTCGGTGGACCGGTCTTTTCTTCCGTCTTTTTCGGCCGATCCGCTTCAGGGATAAACTTCTCGTACGACTTCACGATCTCGTCGAAAGATGGAGCGTCTCGCCCCTCGCGGACATACAACCAGGTATCGACGGCTGCGAGCTCATCAAGGCTGAGCGATATCGGCGGCTTGTGAATTGCCGGCATCGGGCTTTCCTTGTCGTTGGTTCCCTTTACGCCGAAACCAGCCACCACGTAGCAATTCGGGCAGGCATGGGATTCCGCAATATACTCCTGACCATTCTCTGCCGTACCGGACCCAGGGAACGCTTCCTTTTGAGCATATTCACGCTTTGCAGGATTACCCTTCGAATACTTCGGATCCTCCAGACGCTCTTTGCCTGCGCGCTCGGGCAAGCCGTTCAGATTGGGAGCACGTTCACCCAACATTCCAGCATGGAACGCGTGACAGAGCGGACACTGGCCCTTGCCGATGGCGCCCTGCTCTTTATTCTTCCCAACTCCGCCGAAAATAATCTTTTCGCCTTCATCGGCCAGCTGTTGCGCCGTCATACCGCTATACTCAAGCTTCTCTTCCTTCGGAGGAAAACCGCCTTCCACCTGCGGCAACCAGTTTCCATAGCCCGAAAGGAATGCGGCCACGAAAAACATGAGCCCGCCGATTTTGAGCAACGCCCCAAAATTCGGGAAATAAATCGCCACCATAAAGGCAGCTACGGTAATCATCACAAGCGACACCGGCAACAGCCGATTCTCGCCGTAAAAATTACCCGTGTAATTGACGATCGCAATAAACAAGAGAAACGTTGCCGCCATCCCAATGATAGTCTTGAGCGTGGCCCGCTTCTTCGCAGTGGGATCACTAATGGAGAATTGGAAATACACTAAAAGGCCGGCCAGCAACGCCAGTGCCGGCCACCCCATCTCTAGCGCTTGATTAATCAAATCGCCCACGGTTTTAACCTCCTGCGGCTACACCGGGGGAAGGCACTTGCACGGCCTTCCCCCTGAGCCAGTTGCTCAATAAGATGGTTAGTGGCTACCTGCCGGCTGAGGAGCACTACCAGGAACCCCCGCCTTCTCACCAGCTGGGACCTTCTTTGCCGCTAAGCTTCCAAGCCAGAACACAAAGAGAATGCTGATCCAGAAGAACAGCACGTTAAATGAAATCATGTTCGCGGCAAAACCGACCGTGTGCGTATAGGCCCACGGTGAATTGTCCCGCATGATTTCATTCACATGCCAGAAAAGGCGGACTGATGAGCGAATGTAGCCCATCAAGCCCATCATCCAGGTAAACGCTGTCGCCAACATAATCAGAGCATACTGCGAGCGGGCAGAGATCTTACCCCACTCAATTGGGCCCATCTGCTTGGCCCCCTTCATCATGACGCTGTTTAACGCAAACATGAAGAAGAGGCAGGAGAGCGTGGTCGCCACCTGCGGGACAGACAATCCAACTCGAACGTTAGCCGGGATGTAGTATCCGTAGATCGCCAACCCGATAATATTGACATAAGCGAAGAAGAAGAAACATCCCATGAAGATGTTCCCGAATTTCGACCAAGAGACCGTCGAAACCTTGTTGCCCCGCATATACCAGACGAAGCTCAACACCGTGGTGGTGATAATGACGTTGATGCCGCCGTTCTTCGCCGACATAACGCCGTAGTTACCCAACACCGGGTGCTGCTGTCCGCCCATGGCCTTCAACTCCGCCGGAGTCATGACC
>CXWL01004739.1_pt1 | contig 14245 bp, 13 predicted proteins | sample 590931 | NCBI WGS metagenome assembly CXWL01 (sample SAMEA3498368, study PRJEB10139) | groundwater metagenome | biome: water well; material: biofilm material | place: Germany | collected 2015-04-27 | reverse complement strand
GTAGTCGCTCTCGGTGACGATGTTCACCCAGGAGGTGTTGTTGTTGGCGCAGGCCCGTACTTGATACGTACCTGCTGAAGCAAAGGTATGAGAAACCGTACCTGCTCCTGAGGTACCAGCTCCAAGTCCTGCTAAATAACTACTGTTTTGAAGAGATGCAGGACTCTGTACTTCAAAGAGGAGCGGAAAGGCACCAGAGACTCCGCTTCCTATGTTTGAAGCAGTTGAGCTTAGTGTTAGGGGTGTACCTGCAGTAGCGGTTGTGGGAGTGATACTGGAGGCAGTGAGGTCGGCAAGGACTGGGATTGGAGTTACTGTTACGGTTGTGGTTGCTGGTACACCAGCACCGTTCGCATTAGTACAGGTCAAACTATATGTGGTCGTACTGCCTGGAGTCACCGGAACACTTCCAGCACTGGCTGGCGTAACAGCTCCCACACCATTGTCTATAACTGCAGACGTCGCAGCATTGCTACAACTATAGGTAAGGAGTGCCGTGCTTCCTACTGTTACCGTAGAAGGCGCTGCCGAAAGAGTGGCAACGGGTGGAGTTGCAGGAGCTCCTGTGTGGTAATAAATGTTACATTTGTCGTAAAGTGGGATTGACTTTGATGGGTCAAAACCAGGTGAAACCAAACCGTCATACCACTCTGAGAAGTCGCATACATTAGGATTTGTTGGAGGGGGACCGAACACACCCAGACTTATATTGTTAAGCCACGTTGTCCAAAGGGTTTGTAATTGCACATCAAGTGCACTGTAAGATGGTTGCGTGGGTGTACTTGTGTATAACTTTACATAACCGCTGTAGATGTTTATGGTTCCGTCACCAGGCGTGCAAGCTGTACCGAAGCACGGCGTTCCGTAACTAGAGCTATTCATCCGTGCGTCATAAACACAATAAAAGTCTGTGGCATCGGTATACCCCTGTGCAGTGGCAAACGAGTCACACATCGCCTCGTATGTTGGGTAGCTACCAAAAGGTCCTGTCGGGTCAGCAAAGAAAGGAAATATACCCCACCCCGGGATAGTTGGACCAACATAGTCGGGGGCAACACTTGAAACGTAAGGTGGGTCTTGCCACAGTGAGTGCACTTGTGTGTAGGAAAAAGCCTGTGCTTGCCCAGGGATACCAGAGAGAAGAAACGCACTTATGAAAAGCAGTATTTTCTTATTTTGTAACATAGAGTAGACGTTGGGCCACTGCACCGTTCATACTAACAATATTCCACTGCGTATTACTGGTGTCGCCATAACGAGTTACCGTATACACCATTCCTTTTGGTGATGGTGTTGACTCTACAGATACTGGATCCTTACCACTAAAGTTCATATTCATAATGTGCTGTTCAGCTTTGCTCGAATGTCTATAGGAGAGTGTTCCATTTGGTGTAATGTCAAAGACATCTATCATTGCTGTCTTTGTGTTATATGAGGCAAAACGGGTGCCATCGGAACTAACCGCATACAGTGTATAAATTTTAGGAGACACTATCGGAATACTGCTAGCGTTGCCATTTGCCTCTGGTGGATATAATACCACCCCGTCTTTTTGTCCCACAAGAAGAGCTCCCGTGCCTATATACCGTGGCTGTACTCCTTTTGTTATACGCACCACTGTGTGCGTGGTTAGGTCAAGTTGCATTACGTCCCACGAAGAAACACTCAGAAGATCCTGATTATTCTTGATCTGAGATTCTTCATATGCAACTCGCATCTGCGACATATCTACTGACAGATTGAGTTTTGCAGTTGCGCTGTTCGTAAGCTGCGTAGCGATACCCTGAGTGTCTACTCGATAGATATTTGAAGACAAAATATCGCCAGGTTCTATAAGCGAGTAGAGAGTTGAACCATCTGCAAGAACAACCATGTCGAGCGCCTTTTTCTGCACACCGTCCGCAGTAACTACGACAGGTGTTGTAGCAGTGCTGGTAACCACATAAAGTGGACTCGCACGATATGAACCAGCCGATATCGTGATGGATGTATTTTCTTGTTTTGAAAACGGTGTTCCTTGTATAAAGAGGTATCCGATAACAAGACTCGAAAGGGCTCCGGCAATAACTGCACTTCGTGCAAGTTGCTGGGTTGGTGTTCTATTTCCATTCCCATACCTATCTGTCTCAGATAGTTCTAGTGTAGAGTCATCAGGTGACATTACTCTAATACTAGCACTGTGTATAGGCTGTATAGTAGGAGCAGTGGATAGTCTTCCTTATGTGAGTCTCCATCCTTCGTATTCTCTGCAACATCTCCTCGGATATCACGAACACTGTTTCTGTTCGCTTCTTCAATCCATACTTAACCTCCAAGCTGGTCGATATCTTTCTGGAATCCTGCCGCCTTGTCCATAACACTGTTTGCGTAACTTTGACCTGCTACTGCCCAATTACCTCCTGCATAGTATTTTGCAGCGGCAGTGTGTTCTGCTTGATAACTTCCGCCAGAAGCTCCGACATCCGAAAGATACAAACCTGTTGCTGTAATAGCGTGGAGTGAGTTCCAAGGATCACTTGCCGCAACTCCAAGTGCACTTTTAATTCGTCCTTCGTATCCTTGCCATGTCGAAGGAATAAACTGGGTCGGACCCATAGCTCCCCCGTAGCCCCCTGCCTGAGGACACGATACTGCAGTGGTAGACCAGTCTCTCCCGAGAGCCTTTACAATTCGTTCGAAAGGTACCGTGTCGCGCGGTACTTTCATAACTCCCAGAAACGGTGTGCCTGTGTTTTTGCCTTTACCGTCTCCTGTGGCGAGGTTAGTAACATAGCACTGCCCGACGTTCCTTCCAAGGTCGGACTCTTGAGAAAGAATGGCGAGAATCATTGCCGGTCGTACACCCGTTATTCTCGACGCAACTTTTGCGTGGTCATATGCAGTTCCAAATGGAATAGCGCCTCCACCACCTGCAAGTGCAAAGAGTGCCGCGCGGATTTGTGCAGCTGTTCTTTCGTGAATTTGTTTAACTCCTTGGTATATGGCTTCCGTTCCCTTCGTCTGTGCAAGCAAACGCTTTTTCTGTGCTTCTTGTTCCTTTACTTTTTCTTCTTCAAGTACCTTGAGCTTTTTAAGCTTTTCTTGCTGATTACGCTGAGTCTCAAGTCCTTCTTTTTCTTTTTCTGAGGAGCTCTTTGTCGAAGAAAGCTCCTGAGAAGAGTTATCTATTGCATTTTGTAATCGTGCAAATGAGTCGAGGTCACCAAAGAACTCCGATATATCCTCATTTGAGAACGCTACCTCCACTAATGAGTAGTCGTCATATTCTCTTGTATTTCGAATTATTTCAGCAAGGGCTTCTTTCTGGTCTTCAAGCTTTCCTGAAAGGATATTTATCGTGCTCGTATGAAGCGTTATGTTTTGTGAGAGCGCCTGTATAGCAATGGTTGTGGCACGTATTTGAAGTCTGGTCTTCTGTATTTGTCCGTCGAGAATATTGATGTCTCGCTGAAGAGAGGCTCCTTGTCCTTGTAACTTAAAGATTTCAACATTGGTGGAAGCAATTTGCGCCTCCACCGCATTGAGTTGTTTTTGAAGTTCGGCGCGACGTTCACCGACATCCGCAGTGGCTTGTGCAAAGACCTGAGTTGATACAATTGCACTTAAAAAAACCAGTACAGCTATAAAAAAAAGGCGGGCACGAAAAATACGCATAGACTACTAGTATACCGTAAGTCGGGTAGTAAGTGTTAGGTGAATCCTTCTAACACCCCAGCTTGGGTTCCTACTCACCTGAAACTTCTTCAGTCTTGCCCTTCTTCTCTACTTCAATAGATTCCATATCAACGGCAGGCACTTCAACTTCCTGCGAGACTTCTTGTATAAGCGCAACTACTTCGTCAGCACTTACATGCGTAGTCACACCTTTAGGAAGAATAATGTCTTTCACGTGAATCTGATCTCCTACTGCCGCAAGTGTTGTTATATCTACCTCAATAGTGTGTGGGAGATCCGCTGCTCCTGCCTCAATTTCAAGTTCGTGCATTACTTTAACCAAAGAGCCTCCTGATTTAACTCCAAAGGACTCACCGACGAAGGACAGCTCAACGGCGACTTGAATTTTTGCACCTTTTTCAACAACATAAAAGTCAGCGTGGCGAGGTCCTTGTGTAACAGGATCCCTGTCTATTTCGTGAATGAGAACCTGAAGTCCTTTTTCAAGTCCTACAATATCAATAACCGAACTTTCGCCGTCATGTCGTAATAGTTTATTAAACTCGCTTAGAGAGAGCGTTATTGCTTGTGTTCCGTATTTTGACCCATACACAATTGCCGGCATCTTACCTTCTTTTGCAAAGTCCTTAATTCCTTTTTTTGTTTCCTCTCGTTTTGTAACCGTAAGCGTAATCATAATACGTCGAGTATGCCCGAATTTAGGCTATTGCGCAAGGATGTTCATTACCCAGAGATTACCCAAGTGCGCTAGATTCTTTCTGTAGCCGTTCAAGAAACACTTCGCGAGCCTTGGGTAGGTTTTCCTCTTTCCCTGCCCATGCAGTGAGGGCTTCATCTTGAAGCGCTCGTGCGTATGAGAATGTAAGGGGCCAGGGAGCCTTTCTTTCTCGTGCGAGAGTTGCAATTGCACGTAGATTTTCAGTTGCTTGTTCTGTTGACTGTCCACCTGAAAGAAATACTACTCCACCTAATTTTGCTGGTATGGTCTCCATAAGAACACGTAGCGTGCTCTCTGCCACCTCTTCTGGAGTATCCATGTGTCCACTTTTGTTTCCAGAAAGTACCATTGATGTTTTAAGGATAACTCCGCACATATCTACAGATTGATCCTCGAGTGCAGCTACCAAGAGCGTAAGTGTTTCCTTGAGTACTTCGCCCGAGCGGACGATAGAGTGCTTCCCTTCAAGAAGGACTTCTGGCTCTACCATGGGTACCATTCCTGCTTCTTGAACATTGCGCGCGTACATTGCGAGTCTTCGTGCGTTTTCATATATCGCCTTTGTAGTGGGTAGTCTAGTACCGTCTATGGTGATAACTGCTCGCCATTTTGTGAATCCAGTACCATAGGTAGTTTTGAAGTGCTGTAGACGTTCAGGAAGACCTATAAGTCCCTTTGTAATAGACTCTTCTGGACTTTCCGGAAACGGCTCTAAGCCTTCGTCTACTTTAATTCCTGGAATGATACCTTTACGCAACAGTAGCTCTGGAAATGGCGTACCGTCGTCTGCTTTTTGGTCCAGTGTTTCGCTATAGAGGATAACCCCTGAAAGATACTTTTGTGTGCCTTCAGTTGCCAAGAGTAGGTCCCTAAATGTTCGTCTCACCGACTCACTTCCTTTTTCGTCTTTAAGAATTCCATACTGAATAAGGCGCTTGTTTGCAGAAGTGGTACTTTCGTCTGCTGCAAGTATACCCTTCCCAGGTGTAAACAACTTTTCTGCAATGTAACAGAGATCAATCATACTTGTTAGTATAGCCCACGGTACATAATACGTGCGGCGCTCGGCTGTGAGTATCCTTATCAATAAACTGTTATACTACTTCGCATATGAACCCTCTCGACTTCTTCGCCGTCGGCGACATCGTTACTGAACCTTTTATTCGTATTACCGAAGCGCACGTTACTTGTAGAATCGATAATACTAATTGTGAGATTTGCATGCGCTTTGGAGACAAAATCCCTTACGAAAGTACAACTCTCTGTGCAGGTGTGGGAAACGCTTCAAATGCAGCGGTCGCCGCAGCGCGCTTAGGACTTACTTCTGCACTTCGCGCATATGTCGGTAATGACAGGTATGGACAAGAGTGTCTTGAGGTACTTACGAGCGAGCGTGTGGACACCTCCTATATGGTTACTGAAAATGGTAAGCATACAAATTATCACTACGTACTTTGGTACGAAAACGAAAGAACCATACTGGTAAAGCACGAAGAGTTTTCCTATCAAGTACCTGAACTCCTTATAAGCCCGAAGTGGCTATACCTTTCCTCGCTCGCCGAAAATTCACTTGCCTATCACGAGGCACTTCTAGAATTGTTAGAAAAACATCCGTCGACAAAGTTAGCATTTCAACCGGGAACATTCCAAATGAAACTGGGGGTGGAGAAACTCCACGCGCTCTATGCACGCACTGATTTTTTTATTTGCAACAAAGAAGAAGCCGCACGTGTATTGGAAAATGATGAGACTGATATAAAAAAATTACTCTCTGGACTGAGAGAACTAGGTCCAAAGATACTTGTTATAACTGATGGTACAAATGGTGCCTATGCGTATGATGGAGAACGTTTTATGCGTGTACCGATGTATCCAGATGTTCGTGGACCCTATGAGAGAACTGGTGCGGGCGATGCCTTTGCCTCAACGGTGGTTGCGGCACTCGCTCTGGGAGAGTCTCTTGAGCGAGCGCTTCTTTGGGGGCCCATAAACTCGATGTCCGTTGTACAGGATGTGGGTGCACAAAAAGGTCTCCTCACTCGTGAGGCCTTGGAGAAGTACCTGGTAGATGCTCCTCAAAGTTATGCCGTTACGGATTTTTAACTGAGGCTTTAGTTAAGAAACTTACGGACGTCTATTATCGTTCAAGCACAGAAAGGTCTTTGTCTGAATATCCAAACTCTGTGGTATTTGCGACACGAAGAATAAACAGTGCGGCAAACGCACCAGCAAGAGTAATGACGAAGGCACCTATGTAAAAGTTGATTGCTCTATGCATGTTTATTTTTGTGAAAGAAATTTCCGAACGCTCTCTACTATCTTAGAGGGCGAAAGTCCATAGTATTCAATAAGTTCGTCTGGTTCCCCTGATTGCCCAAACACATCTTGTATGCCAAGTCGAAGGGTGGGTACATTGTATCTTTCTGAAAGGCACTCCACAATAGCGCTACCAAAACCTCCTGCAATCTGGTGCTCTTCTATCGTTACTACTTTTCCAGATTTCCTTGCATTCTCTACTACGGTCTGAATATCAAGAGGTTTTACCGTTGCAACATGCACCACTATAGAGCCAATTCCTTCACTTGAAAGTGCTCGTGCAGCTACAAGCGCATTATGAGTCATAGACCCAGTTGCAAAAATCGTTACTTTTGGCCTTTCCTCTTCCCATACTACCAAAGCCTTTCCTATCTCAAATGGAGTCTCTAGTGTGCTAAATGTTGGCACCGAACTGCGTCCGAAGCGTATGTAGACTGGGCCTGCTGTTTTGGCCGCCGCCGTAACCGCTTTATGTCCTTCAACAGCATCCGTTGGAACTATGACCGTCATACCAGGAAGCATGCGCATGAGTCCAATGTCTTCAAGCATTTGATGCGTTGCTCCGTCAGGACCGACAGAGACTCCTGCGTGCATACCAGCAATTTTCACCGGAACATTATTAAGCGCACAGGTAGTGCGTATGTGTTCGTAATTTCTCCCCGGCGAAAAGGCTGCATACGAAGCAATGAATGGAATCTTGCCTGCAAGTGCTAAGCCCGCCGCAGTTGCTGCCATATTTTGTTCAGCAATACCCATTTCTATAAATCGCTCAGGAAATTCTTTTTGAAACCACTGCGCCCGTGTACTCTCTGTAAGATCAGCACACAGTACAACAACACTTGGGTTCTCCTTTCCTGCTGCGACCGTGCCGGTACCAAAACCGTCACGTGTGGGTGCACGCGCTATATCAGCACTGAAAATATCTGGTACGAGATATAAGTCTTTGTTAATCATAGTTATAAAGCTTGCAGGAATTAGGTTGCAGCTTGCAGTTTTATAATCATAGCACCAAGCATTTTCTGAACTTCTTCAACGAGCCGTTGCGCTAGTTGTATATCAAGCGAATAGAGCTCTTGCACAAGTAGTAATTGTGTTTCGAGTTCTGAAGCTGAGCCATCTGCAATGCGTAGGAATTGAACATAGTCTTTTTTTGTACCTCTTCTTCTTCCTTCGGCAATATTTGATGGTATTGATACCGCCGACCTCCTCATCTGACTCGTAAGTCCGTACAACTCGGCTCTTGGTAATCCTTTTGTGACTCTATAGACTTCTCGTGCCACATCCATTCCCCTTTGCCAGACTATTAAATCCTTGAATGATGAGATTTTCCTGCCTGCAAGCTGCAAGCTAACGACTGCAAGCTGACTGTGTCTCTTATGCATATTCTCCATTTACTCTTCCTCCGTGCGTGCGGAGCTCTTTCAGAAAACGTGCGGCCTCCTCCTTATTCGGTGGTTTTCCGTGCCAGTGATAGTCAAATTCAATTTCTGCTACTCCCTTTCCGGGGATAGTGTGCGCAATAATCACCGTTGGTTTTTCGTATATGGTTTTTGCTTCCTCGACGGCGCCCACAATTGCTCGCATGTCGTGTCCATTTACTTCAAGCACATGCCAACCAAACGCCTCGTATTTCGCTTTGAGCGACTCCAACGGCATGACGTCTTCGGTCATTCCGTCAATTTGTATATTATTTCTATCAATAATTACCGTGAGGTTGTGGAGTTTTTCTTTTGCTGTCCACATAACAGCCTCCCATACGCTTCCTTCGTTTTGTTCGCCGTCACCCATTACCACATAGACCCGCTGTGAAAGTGCGTCTGCACGAAACGCCCACGCAAGACCTGCTCCTTGTGAAAGCCCTTCACCTAAAGGTCCTGAGGTGGTCTCAAGACCAGGTAGTCGCTCTCGTTCGGGATGTCCTTGCAGACGACTTCCGAACTTTCGAAGGGTAAGACACTCTTCTACAGGGAAATACCCTGCGTGCGCCATGGCACTGTAGCGTACCGGTACAATGTGTCCATTTGAGAGAATGAGTCTGTCACGTGAAGAAAGCTCTGGATTTTCTGGGTCGTGATGCAGTATATAAAAATATAATGCGGCAAAAATATCACTCATCCCCAAGGGTCCTGCCGTATGTCCACTTCCGGCAGAAACGAGCATCGAAATTATTGTCTCTCGAATAAGCTGTGCTTTCTCTTCTAACACCCGTACCTCATTATCAGTAATCATATATAGTTACGCATACTCGTCCCCGTAATCAGTTGTGTCTTCAAAACTGTGGAGAGGATCTCTCGAATGAGTTGTGCTTTCCCTTCAAGCACAATAACTTCTTCGTCAGTAAGTGCCATTAGAAAAATAATACCACGCCCGATACCTCACCATTAACTACTTCCTGCAAAACTATCCTCTACGTGTAAAGTCCGTACATCTCGCTGAGACTTTGGAACTTCCTATACTCCTCCTTCACATTTCCCGTACGCCCCAGTGCAGATCCTACGACGAGTTTTGATACTCCCGCTCTAAGTAAGTCAGGCGCAGTCTGTAGAGAAACACCACCATCTACTTGTAGCGGTATGTTGGGGAACTTCTTATGGAAACTATTTATTTTTGAGAGTACCCTTCTATCAAATGGTTGTCCTTGTTTCCCTATGTGTTCAATTCCCATGAATTGAACATAGTCGCATCGCGTAAGATATGGCCCTAAAAGAGATGCGTCGGTCGCTACGTTTATTGCAAGACCAAAAGAAAGTAAGTCTGGAGCAAAGTCCTTATCATGACCATAGGTTGTTTGGAAATCTTGTATGAGTTTAGGTAACTCATGTGCCATCTCAACATGGATGGTTATCCTGGTTGCTCCTGCGTGTATCCAATCCCCCACGACTTGTTCGGGGTTGCGTACCATAAGATCCACTTCAAAACGAAACGGTCCAAGTTCGCTAAGTGCATTGCTCTCAAGGTGTGTCTTGGTGTTTCCACCAATGAACGGCCACGTGGCGGTAACACCCAGACTTTCATCAACAATATCTATCTGTACTTCCTCAGCAACACCGCTAAGTTTTGTTAGTTTTTCTTGAAGGTCTTCTAGCGAAGATGGAAGTATGGCGGGAATAATCACACTCATATAAAACCAGTATACTCGAAGCTGTACACCACATACACCCAGATGGGTACAACGTGGTGTTATTAGAACTTTTCTATTCGTCGTATATGTCGCGCATCCTTTGAGAAAGATGTTTCAAGAAATAGCTTCACCGCCTCAGTAGCTTCGTTTACCGAAACAAACCGGGCACCAATGGAAAGTACGTTTGCATTATTGTGACGACGTGACAATCGAACGATATCGTACCCATCTTCAGAGTGTCCTCCTTCTTTGTTTAATACATCATTAGCACTTACTTCACCATAAAATACTGCGGCACGAACTCCCGGTACACGATTTGCACACATTGCTTCCCCTTGTCCACTCCCTGCAAAAATTATTCCCACTGCATCAGCGCTGTTTGCTATACGTTTTGCAAGTGGTGTCACAAAATCAGGATAATCATCATCAACGTTATGTTCGAATGCGCCACAATCTTCAACTTCGTGCCCTAAAAGGGCTAGGTGCTCTACGAAGGTTTCTTTGAGGTGAAATCCAGCATGATCACATGCAAGGTAAATTTTTGCCATAGGAATAGTATAGCAAATAGCTACACGCTATTTATTTACTATACTGTTCCCGGCTTTAATAGCGTGCTCAACCAACGTATGTGTGTACCCCGCTTCATTGTCGTACCAGGCAAGCACTTTCACGAGGGTTCCGTCTACCACACGCGTCATACCAAGGTCAGCGATTGAGGCATGCCTCTCTCCTATAATATCGCTTGATACGAGCTCCTCATCAGTTACAGAAAATATACCTGTCCAACGCGCATCCTTTGCGGCTGTACGTAGAATTTCATTTACTTCTTGTACGCTTGTTGCGCGCTTTGCAATAAAGGTAACGTCTGCAATCGAACCTGCGGATACCGGCACACGAAGTGCAATGCCATCAAACTTTCCTGAAAGACTCGTGTACGCTTTTGTTACGGCGACAGCCGCTCCAGTAGAGGTTGGTACAATGTTTTGCGCAGCGGCCCTTCCCTCTTTCATGTCTTTCTTAGACGGACCATCCACTATGGACTGTGAAGCTGTATATGCATGTGTTGTCGAAAGAACTGCTTTTTCAATGCCAATAGCTTCATCAAGTATTGCAATGATCGGACTTACTGAGTTTGTCGTACAGGAAGCATTTGAAGTGATAGGACATGTTGCAAATATACTTTCATCGAGACCCATCAAAACGGTTGCGCCAAGAGGATGTTCGTCTTTCACTGGTGCAGAAATAACAACCTTGCGCGCGCCCGCAGTGATGTGTGCGTTTGCTTTTTCGTAGTCGGTAAAGAATCCAGTGGCCTCGATTACTACATCTATCTCAAGATCTTTCCAAGGAAGAAGTAGAGGATCTTTTTCCGAACAAACAATGACTTTCTTTCCGTCTATCATGAGTGCGCCCTCTACCGTTGTAATTTTAAATGGCGCGCGTTTATAAACGGTATCGTACTTGAGTAGGTATGCTAGGTTCTCCAACGATCCCAAATCATTAACTGCGACTATTTCAATCTCTGACCTGTCATATGCCTGTCGCACAAAGGCCCTACCGATACGTCCAAATCCATTTATTGCTACACGCGTGGGTTTCATGATACTAAATTCTGCTGATTATTATATGCAAATACTAACACGCCAACATGTTCCTTCCTTGTACAATTTACGAAGTCGGCACTATTTTGTACTAATTGGAATTCTATGGACCAGTAGTTGGTGCTAGGACATTTACCACTCGAGAGGCACTACCGGTGTTCCCTGCTACGTCTGTCGCACTATAGGTAAGGGTATATACTCCCGGGGTGTTGGAGTCTACCGTACCCTCAATACTAATCTGTGAACTAAGATCTCCGTTTATATCATCTTGAGCAGTTGCGCCCGTTTCAACCCATGTGCCACCTTGTACTATCTGAACTGCCGCGTCTCCAAGAAGTGTTACTACTGGTGCCTGGGTATCACCTGCTACAGGTGGGGTGGTAGTTGAGCTTCCAGAACCACTTCCCCCGTCACTCGGTGGTAACTCGTTACCACCACTTGGAAGCGTGCCTTCTGGAGACTGCGATGGAGATGGTGGAGGATTTACACCTGCTGGGGAGGCGATTTGTCCTTCAGTCTGTACAACAAAGTAGTCGAAGGTGGCGTCTGCCGCCTGTGGTTGAGAAAGTTCAACCGTAAACTTCCCTGTTTCTTTTTTGGCAATATACCAGGAGCCGTTAAGTGTGGACGTGAACGTGACGAATATCTTAGATGTGGGGAGCACCAGTGCATTTGGTATCTCTACCGATGTCGTACCAGATGGTATGACTACCGAGTCTGCTGAGGAAGTACCGTCAACATCTTTTGTTACGACGATTTGTCTAAATACAAGAGTGTTAAATTGTGCGAGTCCGTTTTGAAGTAGGATGCCGAATGACTCAAGCGCATTTTTAATGGTAGAGGTTGCAAGAGAAACCGAACCACTCCCTGTGCCCGCCACCTCAAGCGCATCCACACGAGTGTCGAGTGTGTCGAGTGCTGTTGTGATGAGGTCAAGGCGATTGGTGATATTTTGAATACTTGCGAGAGAGTACGTTGCAAGTTTGTATAGGTCAACTTCGGTAGCGTTTGAAGTAAGAACTTCTGGTGGCAAGGTTACCCCAATAGTAGAGGATCCGAACACAAACGACTCATTTGTAACGGGTACGATAAACTGTCCCGCACGTACCGCAGCACTTGCGACAACTTCCCCTGCAGTTATCGTACCGTTTGCAGCTATGGAACTTGCCGTAAGGTTTGAGACGGTAAGCGCTTGTGGAATTGGATTGTTAAAAGCATTTGCCTGTGCAGAAAGCTCTGTCTCCACGCCCAAGATTCTTGTTGCAAGACTTGTTGTCGCAAGGGATAGAGAATCAGTAACACCTGCGAGCTCTTTAATGGCATTTATACTTGCAGCTAAAATTGGTCTGTCAGAGAGGCTCAGGTAGCCACGAGGATCTGTATCAACTGCTTCGGGAATTGCACTTTGCACATTCTGTGCAGAGAATCCAGCGTACTGCGTAGTTCCATCAAGCTTGCTCTGCGCATTCCAATGATAGAGAATTGGGTTGAGTTGTTTAATGTCTGCAAGTCCACGAGTGAATCCTCCGTTGATGTTCTTCAAACGTTCGTCAGAGGACGCAGTTACGTTTCCATTTGCATCCGTTGTAAGTGCGCCGGCCCCAAATCCCGCAAGTCGTACTGTCCCTGTGGTGTGGAACTGTGCGGTTGGACTGCTCGTACCGATACCCACATTTGCATTAGTGTCTATCGTAAGAGCAGTTACTGAGCTTGTGGCATAGGTTGAAGGTGATGATGTTCCTATATAAAGGTTTCCGTTAAGGCTGCGGAAAGTCCAGTGGTTACTCGTGAGACTTGTATCAGAAAGTGCAAGTTGTGGCGCGTTTGCATCTGCTATTTGGAATTTAAATCCTGGAGTAGTCGTTCCTATACTCACCATTCCTGCATTTGTAATAAGGAAGTCTGTCTTGGTACTTGATCCAACGACAAATGAAGGTCCTGTGATCCCGCTTGGGTTAACGGAAAGGAGAGCCCATGGTGAGGTGCTGGCGATGCTGACGAGTCCTGTGTTAGAGACGCTGAAGAGCGTAGTAGTGGCAGAAGCGGTTGAGGAACCGATGGCAAAGAGCGTGTTGTTCGTATTACCGTTGAACGCATGTACGGAGAGTTTTGCGAATGGAGAGGTTGTGCCGATGCCTAGGTTTCCGGAGGCATCGATGCGTAAGCGTTCTGCGTATGCACTCGATCCAGTTTTCTGACCTATGACGATAGTAGGCGAAGATCCTGATGTATTGGCAAACGCTCCGAAATAGGCAGACTGATAGGTTGTGGCTGTGTTGCGAGGTTGTATTGTTATTCCACTGTAGTTGTTATCACCATTGATATCGTTAGTTGAGGTGATTGAGGTTCCAGTGGGTGTGCTGAGAGAGGCACTCGTTGAATTATAAGCTCCAGAAACCGAGGCTCGAATATCCGCAGTGTTACTAACAAGCAGGAAGCCAGGAGTTGAAAGTCCTACGGTAGCGGTTAAGGTACCGGTAGCTGTTATGTTCGCAGCGTTTAAGTTTCCACTAAATAATGCTCTACCGTGTAGTGAAAAATCTCGAGACGGTGACGTGGTGCCGATACCCACAAGTCCCGCATTCGTCACCACAAACCTTGTCGCCGTGCTCGATCCAATAACAAAGGAAGGAGCAGTAGCGTTTGTTGCTTCTGGGTTCACTGAAAGTAGTCCCCATGGTGAGGTACTGCCGATACCAAGGAAACCAGCTGAGGTGAAGGTGCTTGTGGCAGTTCCTCCAAAGGAAGCACTGTTTGCACTAAGTACACCTCCAAAGAAGTTGGTGGAGGTAGCGTTTGCAAGCGTGGTGTTGC
>CXWL01045281.1_pt1 | contig 14248 bp, 14 predicted proteins | sample 590931 | NCBI WGS metagenome assembly CXWL01 (sample SAMEA3498368, study PRJEB10139) | groundwater metagenome | biome: water well; material: biofilm material | place: Germany | collected 2015-04-27 | reverse complement strand
ACCGGTCGCGCTGTTGGTCGGCTTGGTGGTCATACGCAGAAGACGCGACCGGCTTTCAGCGGACATCGGCTATGCTCGTTCACGGAGCGCATCGCGTGGCGCTCGCAAGCGATTAAGCAAAGCGCGTAAGTTCGCAAAACTTGAGACCGCGCAGGAGTTCTATGGCGAGCTGAGCCTCGTCGTTACTGTGTACGTGGCCGACAAACTGAACGTCTCTCCCCATGGTCTGACCAGTGACAAGATAGGGGAACTCCTCGCCGACAAGGAGGCAACCTCGGACCTCATAGACGACGTCACGCGATTCCTTCGACAGTGTGATTTTGCGCGTTTTGCCCCGGCTTCGTTGTCCGCTTCAGGTCTGGAAACAGCGCTGTCGACGGCGGAGAGTATCATGGTGCGCATGGAGGATGTGAAGTTTGGGTAGGCTCTCTATCGCCATCTTCTTCGCGCTGTCGTTCTCTCTTTGCCGGGCAGTCTCAGCCACCCCTGCCGAAGAGTTCGCGAGGGGTAATCAAGCCTTCGAGGGGAAGCTGTATGCAGAGGCGGCGCAGCTTTATACCGGCATCGTCACCCAAGGATTGGAGTCCGCTCCGCTCTACTTCAACCTCGGCAACGCCCACTTCAAGAACGGGGATCTCGGTCTTGCCATTCTGTACTACTTGAAGGCAAAGCGCATCGATCCTTCCAGCGAAGATATCCGCAACAACCTCCAGTTTGCCAGACAGTTCACCAGTGTTCAGATCGAAGGGATGCAGTTAAACCCGGTCAGCAGCGTGCTGACGTCGATCCTCGATCCCTACCGGCTTACGACTCTTGCGTGGATATCATCGTTCTGCTTTGTGCTGCTGATTGTCATGCTCGCCTTGCGCTACGGGCTGGGGTTATCCTTGCCGTTCCTGAGGGGTGCGACCTACTTGACGTTCGCGTTACTCGCCCTCCTTGCATCGATCACGACGTTTAAGTATCGTCACGACTATCTCACGCGCCGAGCTGTCATCATTGCACAGGAAAGTCCGGTCCACACCGGCCCCACCGATCAATCGGAACTCGAACTTCACGGAGCCGCGGGTCTGACCGTCGAGGTTCTTTCCGAATCAGGCGAGTATTACAATGTTCTGTTCGAGAACATGCGCCGCGGATGGATCAAGAAGAGCTTAGTAGCTGAAATCTAAGCAGTTACCGCAACTCTCGCACCCTTTATTCAATTGACTCTCACAGCGACTGCCTCTATCTTTTTGCCTATGCGCAGGGTGGGATTATAGTCGTATGTTCAGCTTCCTGAAGCGAAAACAGTTCTGGGGTGTTCTGATCGGCGTCGGCCTGCTCTACTGGTGCGTCAAAGACATCGATCTGCAGGAAGTCTCGTCGCTGTTCCTTCGCGTCCGCTATGGCTTTCTGCTGTACGCCATTCTGGCCGCTTTTTCGTTCGTGATTTTCCGGGCGTTGCGCTGGCAGATGATGATCACACGNNGTTCTCGAAATTCTCTTCGATGCCGTCAGTCTGATCATCTTCATGCTCTTCACCTCGCTGGCCTTTGTCTTTCCACAGGAGTATCGGGCTGTCAGTTTTGTTGTCGCCGGGGTCACGACCGCCGTTCTCATTGGGTTCTATGTTGTCCTGCACTATCAGAGGCGCCTGGAGCAACAGTTGCGCGCTCATCTTGCGACACGCTGGCCGGGCGTCTACGTGACCACCAAGAAATTCATACGGTCCTTCGTAAAGGGGATTGCACTCCTTCGGTCAAGCCAGCATCTCGCGGGGACCCTGTTCTTTTCGCTCATGGCCTGGACCGCCCATATGCTGGTCATTTACCTGATGTTCGAGGCGTTTGGGTTTGATCTGCCCATCGCCGCCGCGGCGGCCATTATGGTGATCAATTCAATTGCGCTGATGATCCCCATTACGCCTGGAAACGCCGGAACCTTTGAAGTCGTCGTGAGCACGTCGCTTGTCGCGTTTTCAATTGCCCGAACCGATGCCGTTCTTTTTGCGTTGGGTTTGCACCTGCTCGACCTGCTTCCGGGACTGCTCATGGGTTTTGCTTCTTTGCGACTGGAGCGGATATCCTTAAAAGAGATTCGCCCCGAGGCCGACCAGGAACGCCTGTCGGAGAACGTCACGGACGAAGGTCTGTACATCGAGGAGGAAAAGCGATGAGCGGGCCGATTTTCACCACAATGCCGGTTTCTCAAAGAAATGACTTGGGTGATGAAACCTTTGCTCGCCTTTCTTCGTCGAATGATCTTGACAGGATTACGTGCTGTCGTTATGTAGATACCGACTGGTAGGTATCTACCGGGCAGCGACAGGAGAATTGGATACAGGACCGAGCAGAGTGTTGTGAGCAGGATTTGTCAAAGCCCTAAACTCCCCGCGGAAACCCGTCGGGAGCAGCTTCTCCTTGCTGCCTCGGAGCTCTTTGTCGAGCGGGGATATCAAGGGACATCCACTCAGGAAATCGCCCGCGCCGCCGGCCTGACCAAGGGGGCGCTCTACTTTCATTTCAAGAGCAAGGAGGATATTCTCCTCGCTCTCATCAAGCGAATCAATGAGAGCTACCGCCGTCTCGCAAGGCAGCTGGCTCCGAAGAGCCTGACCCCGGCGCAGGCGTTCCGCCTGATGTTTGAGCTCGGCAAGAAAATGGATTATCCGGATTATCGGGTGCTTCTTGATATCAGCGTTCAGGCCATGAAGGTACCGCGCGCACGCCGATTTATGAAGGTTGCCTATCGAGAGCGGCTCGAAATCTACGCCAGCCTCATCAGTCCGGAGTGCGGGCTGAGCAGAGATGAGTTGAGACAGGTGGCCGTGTTCAGTTTTTCACTCTTCTACGGATTGGCAGCGCGCCATTTGGTCGACCCGACAGCTGTGCAAATTCCCAAACAGATACTGTTGTTTGAAACACTATTCCCCACACCGCTTCATAGCAGGAGAAGAAAGTCCGCATGAAATATAGAGTTAAGAACCAACCCGACGAAGGATTCCGAGTCAGGCGCCGCTGGAGAACCCCAGGGAGCCTTGTTCTCTTCATCTTCGTGCTCTGCGCTCTGGCAGCGCCGAGCCGGGGGGCGACGACCCTGACCGTTGCTGACGCCCGCGTTCGTGCTGTCACGTTCAATCGTCAGTTCCTTTCCGCACAGCAGGATGTCAGCAAGGCGCAGGCGCAGATCGACAAGGCGTGGTCTGGCGTCCTGCCTGATATCACCGCGGATGGTAGCTACACGCGGAACTTTGTGGTCCCATCCTTCTTTCTGTTCACACCGGACGGTCCCCAGAAAATTGAGGCCGGAGCCAGAAACAGTTTTGGGACGTCGCTGACGATCCGTCAGCCGCTGTGGGAGGGAGCAAAAGCGCTGAACGCGCTGGCGATCTCCAAATTGTATCGCGAATACTCCGCTGATATTGAGGAACAGGTGAAAGCGGCCGTTGTCTACAATGCGGAAGTCCTCTTTTATGCCGCTACCCTTGCCAGGGCGAATCTGGAGGTCGTGCAGAAAGCTCTCGAAGCTAACAGTCACAATCTCGGCGTCGTCGAGAAGCTATACAATCAGGGGATGGTCTCGCAGTTTGAACTGCTTCGGGCTCGAGTTGAGAAATCAAACCTGCTCCCCGCGATCCTCGCCGGGGAATCTGAAGTGGAGTTATCCCAGAAGCGGCTCAAGGCGTTCTTGGGAGTCAATCTCGGAGACACTCTCATTCTGGTAGAAGAGATAGAAGACACGTCGTTGGTCAATCTCCCACCTCTTGGTGAGCTCGTGCAGAAGGGGCTTGCGCATCGTCCGGAAATCGATCGGTCGCGTCGCCTCATCCAATTGACCCAGAAGGCGATCAAGGTCGCGAAAGGGGAATACCAACCCTCTCTGGACGCGGTCGTTCGCTTTGGAATTCAGTCGCAATCAAACGACTTCAAACTGAACAGCAATGTCTCGAAGTCGTATACTGCCGGTTTGAACCTCAAGATTCCGATATTTCAGGGGGGGAGAGTTTCGGGCGAGGTTTCTTATCGAAAGGCTGAAAACACTCAGGCCGTTCTGGCTGACAAGCAGCAGCAAGATGATGTAAGGTTGGAGATCGAAGAAGCGTACGACCGTATCATCCAGGCCAAGAAGACTATGGACATACAAGGGGAGACTATTGCGCAGGCGGAGGAAGGACTGCGCATCGCCAACCTTCGCTTTGAATCGGGTCAGGGGACTCAATTGGAAGTCCTCTCTGCCCAGACGGCGCTGACTGAATCCCGCCGAGCCCAGGCTGCTGCGGTGAATTTCTTTCGTCAGGCGAAGGCCGCACTCAAGAAAGCAACAACTTTAGATATGGATACAAGAAGATGACCGGAATAATTACAAAACGCATATTTCTCGCCGCCGCCCTTGCCGCGCTATCTGGATCATGTAAAGGTCCGGAGAAGACCGAAGTGGCCTCGCGAACGCTGGCAGTGAAAGCGATGGTTGTACACCGGGGCGATCATGACATAGTCAAAACGTACACAGGATCCCTGGAGGGTGAGCGACAGGCGGTCGTCTACTCCAGACTTCCAGAGGCGATCCACACCATCCATGTCCGTGAAGGGCAGTCAGTCGGCGCTGATCAGGTGCTGATTACGCTCGACAAGAGCGGTTCGAGTACGCGCTACGACGAGGCCAATTCCGTCTTCAGGAATGCCGAAAAGAACTTTCAGAAGATGGAATCTCTTTACAAGCAGGGAGCCGTCTCGGAGTCGCAACGGGACGCAGCCAAAACATCCTATGAAGTCAGCAAGTCCAACTACGAAGCCGTCAGCCGCCTCGTCGAAATTCGCACACCGATCGGTGGCGCCGTAACATCCATCAAGGTTTCTGTCGGCGACCTCGTGCAGGTTGGTCAACAGCTCGCGACGATCGCCACGACCGGGCGTCTGCGCGTCAAGTTCGGCATCAACTCTGAAGATGTTCCGTTCTTCAAACCCGAAGTACCGGTCAAAGTATACTCAGATGTATTGACAGACACTCTCCTCGGGACAGTCACCAATATCGCCATGTCGGCTGACCCCATGACAAGGACGTTTCAGGCCGAAGCTCTGGTCGACAACCCAACTCACACGTTCAAACCCGGGATGTTCGTTCGGATCTCCGCCATCACCAACCATCTTACGAATGTGCTCGTCGTTCCGCGCGCGGCTGTGATTATGCTCGATAATCGGTCGATTCTCTTCACCTCGTCGGGAGGGACAGCCCACAAGCGATCAGTCACTCTGGGGAATGACCTTGATGGTTCAATTGTCGTAACGGACGGACTAAACGACGGAGACACGCTTGTAACCCTTGGTCAGACATACCTCGATGACGGCACCAGGATAAACGTCACCGATGTGAGCGAAGGTGTTCGATGAAACTCTCTGACGTTGCCATCAAACGCCCGGTCTTCACCACCATGATGATGTTGGCGTTGGTTGTTCTGGGCTTGTTCTCCCTCGACTCGCTTTCTGTCGAACAGATGCCCAAAGTCGATTTCCCCTTCGTTACGGTCGTCACGGTCTACCGAGGGGCGGCTGCGGAGACAATCGAGAGCCAGGTCACCAAGAAGATTGAAGACGCCGTCAATCAAATCTCCGGTGTGCGGGAGATCATTTCACGCTCTCGCGAGGGGTATTCACTGGTCTTTGCCCAATTCGAGCTTGAGAAAAGTGGATTCGAGGCGGCCAACGACGTTCGCGAGAAGGTGGCGGGAATCCGCGCGGACCTTCCCAACGACATCGAGGAACCGGCCGTGAGCCAGTTTGACCCCGAAGCCCGAGCGGTCATCTCGGTGGCCGTTTTTGGTCAGCGCTCTCCGAAGGAAATTACTGAGTTTACGAAGAACACGATCAAGAAGCGACTTGAGACGATTCACGGCGTTGGATCGGTGAGCCTGATCGGCGGTTCGGAGCGGGAAATTCAGGTCGCCCTCAATCCGAACAAGATGGAATCGTACAGCGTCACCGTCGATGACGTCAGGGGTGCAATCGTGGCAGCCAACCTTGATATCCCCGGCGGTCGGATCGATGAGCACGCCCGCGAATATCTCGTCCGCATTATGGGACGACTTGAGCGCGTGTCACATTTCAACGACATAATTGTCAAGAACAATCACGGAATACCAGTCTACCTAAAAGACATCGCCACTGTCGCCGATACAACCGTCGAACAACGTTCTCTGTCTCTGTTCAATAGCAGGACTGCCGTCTCTCTCGGCATTAACAAACAGTCCGGCGCCAATACTGTCGATATGGCGCGAAAGGTTAAGGAGACTGTCGCAGAACTCCGCAGCGAGGTGCCGCCCGACATCCAGATCGAGATCGTACAGGATGACTCCAAGTTTATCGAGGACTCGATCGATGAAATCACCTTCAACATCGAATTCGGTATGGCTTTGGCCGTCATTGTTCTGTTTATGTTCTTGCTCGACCTTCGCCCGACCATTATCGCCGGCCTTTCCATCCCGATCTCTCTGATCGCCACCTTCACGATCATGAAGTCACTCGGATTCACGGTCAATTTCATGACTCTTCTTGGTCTCTCGCTCGCTGTCGGCATGCTCATTGACGATGCCATTGTCGTCATTGAAAACATCTATCGCCACCTCGACGAGGGGGAAGACGCCTGGAAAGCCGCTTATGCGGCGACCGCCGAAATCGGTTTGGCCGTAATGGCCACGACCTTCTCCATCGTCGTTGTTTTCATCCCAGTGGCGTTTATGCAGGGGATCATTGGGCGATTCTTCTACCAGTTTGGGATGTCGGTGGCCATCGCGGTGGTCATTTCGCTGTTCGTGGCTTTTACGCTGACACCGATGCTCTCCGCTCGATGGTTACACAAGCACGACGGTAATAACGTCAACTCAGGTACAACCTCCTTGCTTGGAGCAGTGTGGCTCCGCCTGCGTGCCCTCCTCAACTACTGGAATCGCTTCTTTGACTACATGAAACCCGGCTACGAGCGTTTGTTGGCCCGATCCCTGAAAATGCGGTGGCTGGTCGTACTGATCGCGGCCGGTTCATTTGTCTTTGCCTTGTGGACGACGCAATTCCTCGGAAAGGAGTTTCTCACCGAATCCGACGAAGGGCGTTTCGTCGTTTCGATCGACACTCCGCCGGGCACAACTCTCGGCGAGACTGCTAAACGAATTGCTCAGATCGAAGATATCGTCAGGGACATCCCCGAGGTTACCGCTTCGTTTGTGACTATCGGCGCCTCGAACGATCCGGTTACCAGGGGGAGTGTGCTGTTCAAGCTGGTTGACCGGGCCGAGCGCCCTCTCTCCGCGACACAATACATGGACTCGGTGCGGTTGTTGATCGCGAGAATACCCGGCGTCAAGACCGGCGTCAGCCTCGGTCACAATGAGGGAGGGGGTGGGAAGCCGGTTGAGATATCGATTCGCGGCGAAGACCTTTCTGAACTTGCCACAATGGCCCGCCGCGTGCAGAAGATCATGAACACCGTTTCAGGAGCCGTCGATATCGACAATACCCTCGAAGAAGGAAAACCGGAATTGCAGGCTGTTATCGACCGTAAACAGGCCGACGACTTGGGCCTGAGTCTGGCCGCGATACCGCTGACTGTGCGCGCTCTTGTGGAAGGAGATGTCGTAACCCGATTCAAGGACGGTATGGAGGAATACGATGTGCGCGTGCGTCTTGATGAACCCTTCCGTTCGTCTGCCGACGACATCGGCCGCATTCTGGTCCTCAGCCGGACAGAGTTGCCGGCAGGGGGAAAACTGCTGATACCGATCAACAGAGTCGCCAAGTTCTCCAAAGAGGAAGCCATCGGCCAGTACAACCGCCTCAATCGCCAGCGGGAAGTACGGGTGAACTGCAATGTCCAGACCGGCTCTTTTGCAGGAACGATAACCGACCAGGTCATGGCGGAAGTCGTGAAGATGCAGCTCCCCCCCGGGTACATCATCGAACCGACGGGTATGTCGAAGATCATGGCCGAATCGTTTGCCAATATCTACAAAGCCCTTGCCCTTGCTGTGATCTTTATCTACCTGTTGCTGGCATCGCAATACGAGTCGTTCTTCGATCCGTTCTCAATTATGCTCTCGCTGCCGCTGTCGTTGGTGGGGGCGTTTCTCGGTCTCTTAGGTTCCTCACTGTCCGTGCAGTCTCTCATTGGAATCGTTCTCCTGATGGGATTAGTCACGAAGAATGCCATTCTGCTGATTGATTTTGTGAAACAACAGCGAGAAAAGGGTGTTGCACGAACTGAAGCCATCCTGATTGCCGGCCCGATTCGGCTGCGACCGATTCTCATGACCACGTTCGCCATGGTTTTCGGGATGCTCCCATTGGCGACGGGACTTGGCCCGGGAGGTGAATTCCGAGCTCCGATGGCACGGGCGGTCATTGGCGGTGTGATTTCATCAACCCTGCTGACACTGGTTGTTGTGCCCGTCGTCTACACACTCATTGACGACTTTGTCGGCTTCTTCCGTCGGAAACAGCCGACAGCAATTGATCGACACGGAAAGGATCTTCTCGTTGGAGAATAGGCTCATAGCTCCGTCCAGGTCGCTGGCGTACAGCCCATTCTATCTTGACTTTCTGGCCGATCACACGTCGGCCAGAGACTTTTTCGTGTCCCGCTCTATAGAAGACTCCGCCCGTTGGGTAGCTTCCTCAAGCTATGACAGGCTCGCCCTAATTGAAATCCTTACTCAACAGAACACGCTGTATGGTTCGTCGACTGAAACTCTCGCTTCGATTGAACGTCTTGCGGATGCGTCATCGGTCTGCCTGTTCACCGGCCAGCAGGCTGGGCTGCTGGCCGGGCCGCTGCTTACTCTTGTCAAGGCGCTCGGCGTGATCAAACGCGCGAGGACCTATCAGGAACGGCTTGGCCGCCCCGTGATCCCAGTCTTCTGGATCGCCGCTGATGATCACGACTTTCTCGAAGCCAATCACACGTGGCTCATCAATCGGGACTCGGAACCACTCCGGATTTCGTACGACGCGGTTCAGGACCGTGCCTTGCCGATGGGAGAGACCCTCTTGAACGATGCCGACGCCCTCGCTCGCGTGCACGCCTCGCTTCACGAATGTCTCGGCGATACCGATTTCACCGCCCCGATGTACGATCTGATTGGCCAGTGCTATCGAGCCAACGAAACTCTCGTAACCGCCTTCGGCAAGCTCATGGCGCGCCTCACCGCCGGCACCGGACTCGTGCTGTTCAGCCCGTACGATCCGCACGTCAAGCGGCTGGCCGCACCGTTCTTCCAGCACGTTCTCGACCGACGCGATGCCCTCCACGAGGCGCTTACCGAAGCCAACGAGCGTCTCGAATCGCGACACTATCATCTGCAGGTAGAGAAGAGCGAACAGTCCTGTTTCCTCTTCATACATGAAAATGGGCGCAAGCCCATCCTCTGCGACGGATCGAACTTCACGGCAGGGGAGAGAGTGCACACGAAACAGGAGCTTCACGCTCTAATTGCCGACGAGCCTCATCGTTTCTCCCCCGATGCCCTGACTCGGCCGCTCCTCCAGTCCTATCTGTTTCCGGTTGTCGGTCAACTCGGAGGACCTGCCGAAATCGCCTATCTGGCACAGATGAATCGCTTTTTTGAAGTCCTTCAGATTCCGCCACCGCACCATTCGCACCGCCCATCACTTACGGTCGTCGAAAAGCGACACGAGAAATTCATGACGGAGGGGGGAATCGAGTTCGAACAGCTCACAGGCGATATTGAGCAAGTCGTCAATAGCATTCTCTCCGCGACCTTCCCTCACGACATAGAAGCCAACATGACGAGCTTGCGTGACGATTTCAAGAGTCGTTTTGAATCGTTCACGGCCACGACCTTGACTTTTGATCCGACACTCGACGAATTCGCCCGCCAGAGCTTCGGCAAGATCGATTTCTCGCTGAAGGCGCTGGAAGCAAAACTATTCTCGTCGCACAAGAAGAAATCAAAGGAAACCCGCGAGCGGATTTATCGACTCTGGCACACTCTCTACCCCAGCCATGGACTCCAGGAACGCTCGCTGAACATCACCTATTTTCTTGCCCGCTATGGAACCAGCATTGTATCTTACCTGTTGGATCAGATAGATGCCGAACAGAGCGCTCACCAACTCATTTCACTCTCGGAGTACGACCAGTAGATGCTGATAGGTATAACGTGCTACCCGGTCGCCGGCGGCTCGGGAATTGTAGCCACAGAACTTGGACAGCAACTCGCCTTGCGTGGGCATCAAGTCCACTTTATCTCCTACGCCCTGCCGTTTCGACTCGATCGTTACCAGGCCAACGTGTTCTATCATGGCGTGGAGACCACGGCGTACCCTCTTTTCAAGCAACCGCCGTACACGCTCACGCTGGCTTCCAAGATGGCCGATGTGACCAAAGCCTACAAGCTCGAGGTGCTACACGTCCATTACGCCATCCCCCATGCCACGTCCGCCTATCTGGCCAAGCAACTCCTTCAGTCTCAAAACGAACATCTTCCGAAGATCATCACCACTCTGCACGGCACCGACATCACACTGGTTGGATCGGATCCGTCCTTTTTCGATATCACGAAGTTCTCCATTAACACCTCTGACGGTATCACGGCGGTATCGAACTATCTGGCCAACGAGACTCGCGATGTCTTCAAGATCAAGAAGGAGATTCGCGTTGTGCACAACTTCTTCGATGGTCAGCGCTTTCGTCCCGGTGTCACGCAGTGCAAGCGCGCCGAATTTGCCGCCGACAACGAATACCTGATCGCCCATGTCTCAAATTTTCGCCCCGTGAAGCGAACGCTCGACGTGATCGACATATTCGAAAAGGTCTCTGCCGAACTTCCCGCCCGATTGTTGCTGATCGGGGAAGGGCCCGACACCGTGCTGGCACGCCGGCAGATCACCAAGAAAGGGCTGCAGGACAAAGTGACATTCCTTGGCAACCAGAGTCGGGTCGAAGCTGTGCTCCCCTGCGCCGATCTGTTCCTGCTCCCTTCCGAAGAAGAATCGTTTGGCCTCGCCGCGCTCGAGGCGCTTGCCTGCGGTGTGCCGGTTATCGGCACTTCCGGTACTGGTCTGGTCGAGGTCGTCGAGGACTATCGCAACGGTTTCCTTTTGCCGGTTGGCGACACGATCTCGATGTCTCGCGCTGCCATTGCGCTGCTTAAAGACAGGGAGCGACTCGCTGAATTCAAGAAGGCTGCGGGTGAGACTGTCGCCCGAAAGTTCAGCGCCGACAAGATTGTATCCCAGTACGAAAGCTACTACGATGAGGTGCTGCGTGGCTGAGACCACCAAGCTCGACATTCTTGCCATTGCCGCACACCCCGATGACATCGAAATCACCTGCGGTGGGCTGCTTATCAAGATGGGGCGTCTGGGACGCAGGACCGGTGCCCTCGATCTCACTCGCGGTGAAGCAGGCACTCACGGCGACGCCAACGACCGCGCGGCCGAATCCGCCGAGGCTACAAAGATCATGGGGTTATCGTATCGCCAGAATCTCCAGATCGAGGACGCCGCCGTTGAATACAACCAGACGAACAAGCTGAGCATCGCGCGCGTTATCCGCGAAACACGCCCGGAACTCGTCATCCTGCCGCATTGGGAGCAGCGTCACCCCGATCACTTCGCCTGCACCCGGCTCGGCTACGACGCCTGCTTTCTGGCCGGACTCAAGAAACTCGATCTCCCGTTGGAGCCTTTTCGCCCACGAAAGATCATCTACGCGTCATACTTCCGTAACAGTGACCACGCGTTTCTCGTTGATATATCCGACGTGTTTACCACAAAGTGCGAGGCGGTGGCCGCCTATCGCTCACAATTTGCTTCGGCGGCGCCTCTTTCAGAGATTCTCAAGAACAGCGTTTCATCTGCTGAAGGTTCAGCTTCGGATACCAGGAACATCTTTTCCCCGGGAATCAACATCTACGACCTCATGTACACGCGCTCCCGCCACCTCGGGCAACTTGCGCGAGTGCAATTCGCAGAGGCGTATACGATCAAAGAGCAGATTCTGATCGACGACCCGCAGAAGATGCCGATCGCGTCAATCTGATAAACTCTGGTGGTTTACCCGCTAGCCATACAGAGATAGTACGGTGGTTCGACGTACAACGGCACGGGTGAAATCGAGTGGCTCGTGTCCGCCTCCAGAATGTCGGTCCCTTCTCTCCAGATGTCCAGCACATGGATGCGTCTATTGAGCGCCGGGATTCGGTAGAAGACAAGTCTATATCCCATGTATTCACCGTGTATTGAGATGCGATCGACATCTGGCGGCACTTCGGCTGGGATAATCAGCTTATTTCCCGTCTTGTTGTTGAGGCGTTGCAGGTTTACCCATTCTTGTCTTACACTGAGTGTTTCAGACGCTTTGGCATAATAGAACGTTAGACCGACTGTTGATGCATCGAGCACATCATACACGATGTCCAGATTCATTACCGTATCTAGTTCGAAGTACACCTGAAACGTATCCGGCCATGTGTATCGCGTTTCGACAATCAGCTAATGCAGCCCTCTGCTGACAATCCGCTCAAAACGGGACAGCGTGTCAGTGTATACTGTATCGCTCCATCGATTGGGGTACAGAATGATAATTGTGGCCGTATCTTTGGTAGCTACTCCAAAGCGCAGGTCCCCACGGTTATTCCACCCGTCTCTTACCCCACAACGCCACGCTCGAAGCTCGCCCGAAATCCTGATTGGGTCGCCGAAATCGATGTTTTGGACGATTGTTGTATCGTCCGAGCAGGCTAACAGGCAGCAGACTGTGGCGAACCCCAATATCGTTGCGATCAACTTACTTGTGCGCACTTTACCCTCCAATCTCATGACCTTACCTTCGCCATTCCGGCCCAATCCAGATTAACCTAACACGATGACGCGCCAATTGTCCATTTTGTTTGATGTCTGATCGTAATCGATTCTCATCCGGCTGAAGCAAGGGGAATTAGCCTGCTCCTCACACCTTCCGCGCAATCACCCGATCAAACACGTGTTTGTGCGGCACACCGCTGGAACGACAATCCTTCACTTCCTCCACAAACCACAGTATCTCCCAATCCCACAGATACCCCAAAATCTCTCCGGACCGGAGGAGTGAAACTCCCCGTTCGGCATCCGGGGCCGCAGGTACAAACGGCTTTTCGACAATCACTGTACACGCAAAGAGCCCTCCCCCGAGAATTCGCCCCTTGTACTCTTCAAATAGGCTGCTTCTAATCTCCGGTGGCGCACAGTGTAGCGCCGCCGAGGAGACAATTGCATGATAGTCGCAATCCAGCTTGTAGCGAACCAGATCGCCCTGCACATACTGCACCGATGACCCCAAACCTGCTCGATCCGCCTTCTCCCGGAGTTGGGCCAGCCCTGTACCAGATGAATCGACACCGGTCACTTCGATCCCCTGCTGTGCGTAGTAGATTGCATCCCGACCATCCCCGCATCCGAGATCAACGATCCTGATCCGCTCCGACGGAAACGCCCCTTTCAGAAGAGGCAGATACTCGACGAGTCGCCTGGCAATGGNNTCACCCCAATAGCTCGATCTGCGATAACGACCGTCGTACGGGTTGGTCTTCATGTCGTCTCCATTGGATTCCCTACCCTTCTTGCGCAACCAATCGATAGAGATTCAAATTAGCGGAAGGGGTGGGAATCGAACCCACCAGGGACAATATGCTTGCCCCCCGCTCGGCTTTGAAGGCCGGGACCGCCACCAGACGACATCCACTTCCGTCGTCAACATACAGCGCCGGGGTGAAGTTGTAAATAGTTCAGCAGGGATGGGGGCAGCGCCGACAAGCCGGCGATGAACGAAATCAGCCGACCGATTTCACTTTCACGACAGGAATCTCTGTATAGACCAGCGCCTTGGTCGGGCAAAAATGCGCACAGGCCGGATCGCCGCCGCACAGATCGCACTTCACGACCAGATTCTGCTGGCGATCAAACAGCGAACACCCGAACGGACAGGCAGCCACGCACGCCATGCAGCGCACGCAGCTCGCATGATTGATTTCGTACGCGCCCGTTGCATCGTTCAGCGAGATGGCATTGACCAGGCACGACTTGACACACGCGGGATCATCGCACTGCAAGCATACCACCGGTACATAGAGGTCCTTGTAGCCCGCATCAAGCGGATAGATTCGACTTCGGCCCCGCACGCCATCGATCGCGTGGGTGAACGAACAGGCCAGCTCGCATGAGCGGCAGCCGGTGCAGAGCTCCGGAGTGACTACAAACCGTGACTTCACGCCTTCTCCTCT